>Ga0272441_10012246_pt1 | contig 12568 bp, 8 predicted proteins | sample SSMProp6N_FD_193582 | JGI IMG/M metagenome (GOLD analysis project Ga0272441, IMG submission 193582) | Marine sediment archaeal communities from Little Sippewissett salt marsh, Falmouth, MA, United States - SSM-Prop-6N | ecosystem: Environmental > Aquatic > Marine > Wetlands > Sediment ...
CCAGCGAGTGCGCGAAGGCGCCTGGCGGACAATCAACCGGCGTTACCCAGCCGATGACGTCGTTCGCGAGCAGGTCTTTACGCTCTGGCTCGACCATGGCCGGCGCGTGCGGGACGGCAAATACGCGTACGTCGTTCTGCCCGACCGACCCGTCGAGCGCATGCCATCCGAGCCTGGCGATCTGCCCCTAGAGGTCGTAGCCAATACGCCGACTCTCCAGGCTGTCCGCCACCTGGCGCTCGACCGACTCGGCGCGGTGTTCTACGAAGCAGGCCGCCTCGCGCTGGCCGATGGCCACGTGATCGAGGTCGATCAGCCGATCGTCCTGATGCTCGCACGGGCCGACCGCCACTGGATGGTCACCGTCGCGAGCCCCGATCAGCGCGAAACGCCCGTCAGAGTCGTCATGCATACTGCGGAGGGTGGCGCGTACGCCGCCGCAATCCCCCTGCCAACCGGCCCCCGATCCGGCAGCAGCGTATCGACCCGCCTGTCGCCGGTTGCACTATAAGAGGAATGTCGATGTCTGTTGACATCCGATCCCATCCGCTGTTGGAGGCGTGGACCGATCCGCGGTCCGGCGTCGTCTCGTACATCCTCAAGACGGACGTGGCCGCGTGCCGCCAATCGTTCTATTTCACCAATCTCGGTATGACCGACGACGGCCGCTACCTTTGGTTCTACACGTTCAACCCACCGTCCGGCTCCGCCGAAAGCGGTCGGACGCTGGCTGTGGCGGACCTCCACGAGGGAGTTGTCCGGGCGCTGCCGGAAACGCAATTCCGCGACGCGTCGCCGTACATCGATCCCGAAACCGGTGACGCATACTGGGCGTGGGACTATTCGGTGTGGAAGCGGCCGGCTGCTGCCGATGCCGACGTCGAGCTCGTCAACGCCGTCCCGGAGGAAATCCATCGCCATCGATACGGCAAGCGGCTGGCCACTCACCTGACGCGTTCGGCCGACGGAACTGCGTTTCTGATCGATGCCGCCTTCGGCCGGGAGTGGATCGTGGGATTGCTCCCGATTGACGGCGGCGACTTCGAGGTGCTCCAGTCGTTCGACCGATGCTACAACCACGCGCAGATGTCGCCGACCGATCCGGATCTTGCGTTGATCGCGCAGGACTGGTGGTTCGACGTCGCGACGGGCGAGCCCGGCCATTACGAAAACCGCATCTGGTTACTAAGACGCGGAGAATCGGCGACTCCGGTGTTCGACGCCGACTACGGGAAGAAGCTCACCCACGAATGGTGGGACGCGTCGGGTGATAGCATCTGGTATATCGACTACACCGCTGGTACGGCGAAGGTCGATATCGCCACGAGCCAATACAAGCTCGTGTGGCCGAACGAAGCCGATCCCCGTTCCGCGAAGGCCTGCCACTGCCATGCCGACGCGACCGGACGGTACCTCGTGGCCGACCAAGGCACGTATCAGTGGAAAGACGGCCTATGCCGCGTGCGGTTCAGGAATTTGGATACGGGCAAAGAGGTCGATATCGCGTCCCATCCTCCGGTTCCCGTCGGCGACACGTACGGCAAATACCACGTGCATCCTCATCCGCAGTTCTGCGCGAGGGATCGGTTCATCTGTTACACGACGACGGTTTGGGGAGGCATTGACGTAGCGGTGACGCATGTGGCCGACCTGATCGACCGCACGTCTTGAGATCGCCCATACTCGCCGACCCGACGCGTCGGACACGTTCAATCCGTCGCGCTGTTTAATAAGATATCTTGGGTGGCACTCCCACGCCTCTGGGCTGAAGCCCTGTACGCCTACTCGGCGCGATTCATGGCGCAGTCGGGACACCCCCCGCCGATCTCTGCGTGGGCATGTCTTTCCGACGCTTTGCAGACCTCGAAGGCATGGAAGGCCGACACAACGATGGAGTGCCCTTTCGGCAGGCGCCCCTTGCGTTTGTGGTGTACCCGCTCTACGATGTGGTCGGTTCACTTTCGGGGGAGATGGCGCCATGACTGTTACGTGGAAAAAGTGGTTGATCTTTCTTTCTCTTGCGATCGCCCTTCTGCTCGTCTGCCAGCTCTATGCCCAGCGGTACCTCTTTGATCTGGAGGCGTTTGTCTGGCCGCTTTGGCACATGTCGATATGTCAATCGACCTATAGTCTCAGTGGGGAAGCACCAGCCAAGTGGGCCGAGCCATGGTATGTGAGCGTCAACGAGTCAGTAAGCGCCTTGGCGTATGCCCCTTGGCCTGTTGCGGATCCATTCGATCCAAGAAAGGTCCGGCACGTCGATCCCAACAGCCCCCAGACCGATGACCCCGAGACGATCATGGGGCTGGCTATCGCGTCGCTCCCGGAGTTCGGGATTGCACCTCTTGTTTACGGAGTCAACGAGGGCGAGGAAGCTGCAATCTCTCGCTTTGATCAGCTGTCAAAACTTGCGTTGTCCTTGGCTGTGGAACCGCAACGACAGCGCCGCCTGGAGAGAATTCTACTGTACGTCGAGAGCACGTTAGGCCCTCACCATGAGGGCTATTGGCGACCGCGTCTTGCACAGGATGTCGAGGAGGGGCGCCGCAAGTCGTCCGGGCGGCACCGTCAGCAGAGCGGGTGAAGATCCGCAGGACGTCTCATCGGACACGGAGTGTAGCAGAGTCGATTTGGAGGACTACGTCTGGAACCGCGCACTGGCGATCGACCCCGACAACCTGCTGTATCGTTACCGCCGAGTCCGATGCGAGATCGATCGGCTGGTCGAGCCCAACGAGAGACCCGACTATAGCGGCGAGCTGCTTCCCAGCGAGGGAGCGGCGCAGACGTACCGGCTTGTGTGCCCGGAAGAACTGGCCTCCCGCGCGCGGCGCATCGGTCAACTCCTGGAGTGCCCTTCGGACCATTGCACGCTTACAACCTATCCCGGCTACATAGCGTATTTGCTGGCCAAAGGCCTTCGGTTCGCCTGGTCGGGCATTTTCTGGGGCGATTTGGCTGACGATCCTCGGACGGCGATCGCCTACTCCACATACCACGTTAGTCCAGTGGTAGAGTGGCGCGAGACGATACGTATGCTGTGCTTCGTCGGCAGCCAGTTGGCTGAGCGGGAACACGACGGACTGGCGTTGGACATATATGGACACGCCTACGCCCTTGCTCAGCGTGGGCTGACGGATGAGGGAGATGCCACACCGGTTATCCAATACCTGTCTGCAACGGCCTGTGCGAACCTGACCGCTTCCTATCTAAGCGAGTTCTGGGCCACGCGTCGAGACGCGCGGAAAGTCATGGCGATTCAGCATTACCGTGAGGGGAGCAGCGATCATTTTGCTCAGTTGCGGCGCAAGCTTGAGCAGCCCCGGTCCCATCCCTGGGTTGGAGGTGACATGGAGTTCGGTGCGTACTTGCGAAGTGCCGGCTTCACATGGTGGTGTGGCCAGACCGGAATGGTTCTGCTGATTGGCTCGTTGGCAAGTGGCGCTTGGTATGCAGTCTGCCGACGGCGACTCGGTGGGAAAACGCTCACCCTTGGCGCGTCGCGGCGAACTGTGGTGCCTGCCATACTGGGCGGCATCCTTGCCGCGCTTTGGCTCGGGCTGCTGATACCGCTCGACCTGAGCGATCCGCAACGCGCTGAAACGGTGGCTGCTTGGGCCGCTGTGCTCACCTCTGTTTGTGTGATCGCAGTCGGCTTACTGGCCCGTCGCGCAGTCGGCAGCGGCCCTGATGGCCCGCGACCTAGCGCGGGCTGGCTCTGGCCCGCTATCGCTGTTGCCGGTGTGGCAGCGGCAATCGTGGCTACGTTCGTAGCCGAGAGGACCATGGCCGCTGCACCGGCCGTTGCCGGGTGTGCGGTGGTGGTGGGGCTTGTAGTCTGGGCGAGCATCACGGTGGTCACAGGATTCCGTCGGCGCACGCCCGGTGATCGTGCGTATCGCGCGCAGGTCACGAAGACCTTCGCCGTCTGTGCCATGTTCGGCGCCGTGATCTGGCTCTTGCTGGCGCTTGGCTCGATGTCGCTCACCCGTGTTCGCCAGCGGACTTACTTCGCACAAGTTAACGACACCCTTCGCAGAGAAATCTGTTACTACCTCGGCGACGACTGGCCCGCGTCCTATCGACCCTTGCCCCCCGAAGTGTTCGAGCTTGACGATGCGGCGACCAGGCCGGTCACGCCGGCGCAAGACTAAAAAGGCCTGTCTCACTTCCGCCCGCAGCACTGCTTATACTTCTTTCCCGAGCCGCAGGGGCAGGGGTCGTTGCGGCCGGGCTTGTCGCCCTTCTTGAGCGGCTCGGCCGGCTCGGGCGGCGGCAGGTCGCCCTTGTCGGGCAAAGCCGCGTCCAACCAGCACCTTGGCCTCTCGCAGCGTGTAGAAGATCTCGCCATTGAGCAACTCATCCCGTAGCTTCGTGACAGGGGCATTCCCCTCGTACCCATTCCACGGGGAATCAAGTAATCTTGCTCTCCGTGAAATATGCGGCGGTCCTCGACCGGCTAGTATGACGGTGAGCGCGTTCCCAATGGTGGCCACGCATGACGGACTGGGAAACAATCATCGCCCGCAATCGAGATGCCCTGCAGTCGACCGCGTGGCGGCTTCTGGGCAACCACGCGGATGTGGCGGACTGCCTTCAGGAAGCTTTTCTGGAGGCCCTGAGCGTTTCCAAGAAGCGACGTATTCGCAATTGGCGAGGATTCCTGCAATGGCTCGTGGTCCATCGGGCGCTCGATTGCCTGCGGCAGCGCGGACGAGAGTCACGGTGTCACGGAACGCCGGTGGACTTGACAACCGTAACCAGCCCGAATCCCGGGCCCGTGGAGGAGGCGCAGATGCGTGACGTTATCGCCAAACTTAGGCAGGCGCTGACGGAACTGCCGGCGCAGCAAGCGGACGCGTTCTGCCTGCGTTACCTGAGCGGGCTGAGTTACCGCGCGATCGGGCGCGAGCTGGGCCTGAAAACCTCGACCGTGGGCACGCTGCTTCACCGTTCGCGCAACGCGCTTGCCGCTCTGCTGAACGAGAGCGGCGCAAAGGCACTGGAGGTGGGCAGATGAGTGATCGACGAAAGGGTATCGTGGATGAGGCGGCCGAGGCCATGGGGCAACTGCCGGTTCCCGACGAGATCGAGGGGCTGAGTTGGCCGGGGCTTCTGCGGACACTAGAACAGGCTTCACTGGATAAGGAGCACAACATGTGGACATGGCATAATCTTGTGCCCGGGACGAGACTGGGCAAGGCGTTCGCAGCCGCGGCGTGCGTACTGGTCGCGGTGACCGTTGGATGGGGCGCCCAGCGCCTGGTTAAGACCTTCGTGTTTGAAGAGGGCTCAACAACGTGGGTCGTCAAGTCAGATGACCCGGATATGACTGAGGACGAGGCGAGGGAGGTACACGAGCAGATACAGCAGGCTATCGCCGACGGCAGGTGTACGCTGCTGCGAATCGAGAATACTGAACAATGCTCGGTCTACGTATATGAGTGCACCCTCGCCGACGGGCGGAAGGAACTCCTCGCCCTTAATCATCCCCTCGACCCGGAAACGAAAAGGAAGCTCGATGAAGAAATGGAGAAAGCTGTTGCTGAGGGCTCAGGCGAACTCGTAAGTGTCACAGAGCTCGAGTCCGGACTAACGGTCTACAGATACAAAGTGATCCTGTCCGATGGAAGCGTCAGGACCTACGCCAGCAACATGCCTCCAAGGGAGCGGGAAGAGAAAGGCGAGTGAACTGCAGGTGTGAACGAAGCAGCCCACGGCGACGTGGTCGCCAAGTAACCGCGTCCCCGCCTTGCTTGCGGCCCGGCACATGCTCATCTTCGGGGGCTTTCGAGACTAGAGGCACATGCCTGCCGGCAGCCAAGCCTACCAGTAGGGCATTCGGACGCGCCACCCGATCCTGGGCCTGGGCATCTTTCAGCCCCCATCGGCGGGCGGTCAGTTCGCTGACTGCCCGCCATGGCCGCTGGGGCACTCCCACTGCAGGCACGCCCGATGAAGGACGCCTCGGGCTCCTGCGCCGCATCGACGCCTCGGTCCGCTTCATCCAGGAAACCTTCGCCAACATCGACCGCATCAAGTCGGCCCTCGCGTAAGGCGGGGCGACCGTCGTGGAGGCCCTCTGGCTACCTTGCCGCTTCCAAACCTCTGTAAAGGTCTGTACAATAAGGCCGCCAACCACGTCCGGAAGGTTCGATGGCATGAGGGAAGGGCGCTGTCGGTTACGGGGCAAGACAGAGACTACGGAGACCTATTGCGAGGCCAAAGACGCGCTCAGCGTGAGGTCCATGAGGATCATCATGCGTCGTCTTGATGAAACCCCTCGGGATACGCTGAGTGCCGTTTCAGGAATTCGGATATGCAGCTTGACATGCGTTCGGTTTTTGTTAGGATACACTGGTCGCCGAGGACTTGCGAATGAGATCGATCCGTGACCCCGTGCATGGCTTCGTACACCTGACGGAGGCTGAGGTAAAGCTTCTTGATAGTCGCCCGCTGCAGCGTTTGCGCGGCATCCGACAGCTAGCGTTTGCAAATCTAGTCTATCCCGGCGCGCTGCACACCCGATTTGATCACTCCATTGGCGTCACTCACGTAGCTGCATCGCTTGCCGACGCACTTGAGCTCAAGACCGAGGACGCCGAACTAGTTCGATTGGCGGCGATCCTCCACGATATTGGGCATGGCCCTTTTAGCCATGTGTCCGAGCTTGCCTTGGAGCGCTATGCCAAGCGGGATCGCCTGCCAGAGAATCTCAGACGCGAGAAAATACACGAGATTGTAACCGCGCATCTGATTCGCACGGATCGCCAGATCGACCGCTGCCTGGGCAGGGACAGGTGTGACCAAGTCGCGCAGCTCCTACTTGAGGGTCACGGCGAGCCCGTGCTTCGGTCAATCGTGTCAGGGCCACTGGATGCGGACAAGCAAGATTATCTCCTTAGAGATAGCCGCTTCTGTGGGGTGGAATATGGTGTCTTTGACATCCATCAGTTGCATCGATCGCTTACGATTGGCGGCATGGAGGGCGAGAAGCAACTCATGATTGATCCTGATGGGGTCCACGCGGTGGAGCAGTACGTCCTTGCAAAGTACTACATGACGCGAAACGTCTACTGCCATCGGGTGCGCCTGATCACCGATCAGATGATAACTCGGGCCATCGTTGTGGGCTGCGAGAGGGATGAGATTCCTTCACTTCGAGATCTCTACACGCTTGACGACCCTGATGAATTCGTCGCACGCTATATGGAATGGGATGACGCAAGACTCTTGGAGTCGTTTGCGGGCGAAGCTGCCAAGACAAAGGGCAAATGCTATGACATGTTCAGTCGCCTGCGCCAGCGACGCCTGCTCAAGAGGATCTTCCGATGCCGGTTGAGGGAGCTACGAGAGGATGTGCGGGAGACGGTACTGGGTCTTGCCGCGGCGGGCGATGACGCGCGACGTTCTCAGGTCGAAGCCGGCGTTGCCGAGGTCTTGGGTGAGCTAACCAGGCAGAAGATCGACCCTGACTTTGTGATCGCACATGCGTACGACATCCGATCCGTGCGCGAAGCTTCCGGCGATGACGAAGGCGGGATCCTTGTGGACCGGCGCCCGTCCCCAAGAGCATTCGATCAGGAATCGGCTCTCTTTGCTTCGATCGACGCGGGCTATGTTGACGGCTACCTGGAGATATATGCCCCCGTTGCCTGGGGGACGCGAGCCGAGCGCGAGAAGTTAGTGAACAGGTCTTTTCATCCAGTCAGAGAGGTCATAGAATCGCAGGCTAGTGAGAGTAAAGGGCGGACCGATGAAAACATATGACTTCGTTCAGATGTCGCTGCTCGCCATGGGCGGGACGATCGAGGGAAAGACAAAGTTGCAGAAGACTGTCTATCTTCTCGGCGTTCTGACTGATTGCAGTGAAGAGCTTGGATATCGGGCCTATTTTTACGGTCCGTATTCCGGGGAAGTTGCGACTGCGATAGACCGGTTGCGCGCCCTCGGTTTTGTAGACCAGCGTGTCGCAAGCGGTGGTGCATACGACGCTGCCGGATTCGAGGTGGCGCGGTATGACTACCAGTTAAATGAGCAGGGAGAGCGTGCTGCAGAGGCTAAAAAGAAACAGTACCTTCAGCAATGGGAAATACTGTCTGCGGCTGCGGATCGTCTCAATAGCGCGGGCGAGATCGGCTATATGAAACTATCGATCGCAGCCAAAACACACTTTATGCTCGGGCAGGAACAACGTCCAGCGACGGAGCAGGAACTCGCGGCGCTGGCGTCCCGATTCGGTTGGGGTGTGACGGCGGACCAAGTGGCTGAGGCGGCCAAGTACCTTGAGAAGTTAGGTTTGGTGGAGATCGTGGCGACGAATTAGCTGATATCCCTTCACCCGCGGTCTGCGGGGTAGAGATTCACAGGGCGCTACTAAGGGCCATCATATAGGGAGCCCCTACGGTAGGAACCGTCGAGTAGTATATGATCCAGCGACGCTTATTCCGCGGACGTGCGCCAGCGGGGGGTTGAGAGCCCTTTCTCACTTCCGCCCGCAGCACTGCTTGTACTTCTTGCCCGAGCCGCAGGGGCAGGGGTCGTTGCGGCCGGGCTTGTCGCCTTTCTTGAGCGGCTCGGCCGGCTCGGGCCTCGGCAGGTCGCCCTCCTCGGGCAAGGCCCCGTCCGACCAACCCTTCTCCTGCCGCTTCCGCAAGAACCTATCGTTAAACGGATCTTTATCTTTGCCCATAGTTCACCTCGGCGCCTATTGCTTTGCCCGCCCACAACAGTTCTTGTACTTCTTACCCGACCCGCACGGGCAAGGGTCGTTCCGCCCGACCTTCGGCTGCGTACGACGGATAGTCTGCGGCCTGGCGCCCTCGCCCTGCCTGGCCATTGCCGCCTGCTGGTCGGCGGTCGCCCCCGCAAAGCCCGCCCCCGTCGCGGCGTCGTGCCGCGTCTCGGCGCCGCGATAGGCCGACTGCACACCCGCACTGCTGACCATCTGCACCTTCAGAATGTCGTCGGTTACCCGCTCGCGCGTCCGCTGCATCATCTCCTGGAACATCCGCGTGCCCTCGCGCTTGTACTCGATCCGCGGATCGCGCTCGGCATAGCCGCGCAGCCCGATGCTGCTCTTCAGCAGGTCCATTTCGTACATGTGGTCTTTCCACTGCGTATCCAGCGTCCGCAGCAGCACGTACCGCTCCAGCCGCGTCAACTCGAACCGCACCAGCTCGCGACCCGCGCGAATCAGCTCGGTCTTGGCGTCGCCCTCGGTGAGCGCCTGCTCGTTGACGAGCCTGCCGAAACGCCCCTTCGCCCACTCGGTGAGCCCGTCGCCCTCGTGCGTCTGGAGCGCCCGATCGACCTCACGCTCCAGTCGCCCGTTGGTGAAACACTCCTCGCTCAGCTCGATCAACTCGCGCTCCAGATCCTCGCCCTTGCGCTTCTGCACCTGCTCGACCGTCCAGTCGACGTTGTATTTGGTGCGGGCCCATGCGGTGATCTGCTCGGCCACGTAGGCGTTCTCCAACGGGCCCTCCGCCAGCGCCCGCTGAAGCGTCTCGTGCACCGGATAGCTATACTCGCGCCGGCGGTACGACTCGCGCACCCGGTCGCGTACGGTCTGAGCCACCGTGTTCGCAGCGGCTTCGGCGATCTGGTCCACCGGCACGTCGATCTCGAACTTGGTCCGCAGCCAATCCGTCATCCTCGTCCTGCCGAACAGCGGATCGACGAACTGACGCGCCGCCGACAGGTCGGTCTGGTCGATTCGCTCGTCAGCCGCCTCGATCAAGTGCTGCTCGATGTCGACCGGGTCCATCTTGCGAAGCTGATTCTGCGATAGCTTCGACCCGAATCGCTCGGCCCACTTGGCCAGACCGCGGAGGTCCCATTCGCTCGGCTCCATGCTCGGGTCGACGTATTCGCCCAGGCTCCTGCGGACCGTCTGCTGCATCTCGTCACGGGCCAGATCGCGGATGCTGGCCTCGAGCGAGTCGAAATCGTCCGTCGACAACTTGCCCGCATCCATGGGCACGTCCAGCACGGTACGACACCACTCCGCGGCGCAGTTGCGTGGGTACTCCGGTGAGAGAAACCTATCGAGCGCGTCGTCGATTGCCTCGTCGATCATCTCCCAGATCAATTCGACCAGGTCTTTCCCCTCCAACACCCGCTGCCGCAGCCCGTAATACTCGCGCCGCTGGTAGTCCATGACTTCGTCGTATTCCAGCAGGTGTTTGCGGATGCCGAAGTTGCGCTCCTCCACGTGCTTCTGGGCCCGCTTGATGGCCTTGGTCAGCCGCCGGTCCTCAATGGGCATGCCGCTGCGAAAGCCCAGCATGTTCAACACGCTGGTCATCCGTTGCCCGATGAACAGGCGGATCAGGTCGTCCTCCAACGACAGGAAGAACCGCGACGAGCCCGGATCGCCCTGTCGGCCCGACCGACCGCAAAGCTGATCGTCGATGCGCCGCGCCTCATGCCGCTCCGTGCCGATCACGTGAAGTCCGCACGGCGGGCTCAGCCGGCACACCGTCCGACCCATCGCCGGGAAACGCGGGTCGATCTTCGGCTTGAAGCAATTGGCACAGTTCGTCTCGGGGTCGTACAGATCGCAAAAGATGCAGCATCTGGTGGCCGTCACCCCCGGCTCGAAACGCCCCATCTCGCCGATGCACTTGGGATACACCACCCCTTCCTGAAGCCTGATGTCGGTGCCGCGCCCGGCCATGTTCGTCGAGATGGTCACGTTGCCCAGAGGGCGCCGATCCTTGCCCTTCGTCGGCTCGGTGCGGTGGCCGGCCTTGGCCACGATCTCGGCCTCCCGGGCGATCTGCCGGGCGTTGAGCACCTCGTGCTCGATCCCGTACTTCCGCGTGAGCATCTGCGACAGCTTCTCCGACTTCTCCACACTGGTCGTGCCCACCAGGATGGGTCGCCCGCCCGGAAAGTCGGCCGTCGCTTCGTCGTAGGCCTCGCGCAGTCGTTCGACCAGCTCCTCTTCGAATTCCTCGCAATCCCGGGCGTCGTCCAGCGCCTTGCGGATCCTCTCGGCCAGACCCTCGTCCTCGACGAGCGGCAGAAGCGCGTGCAGCACGTCCATGAGTATGAACGGCGAGCCGGCCTGACCGCGCCGCTGCATCTCGTGGATCTCATTCACCACCGAGTTGTCCTTCTCGGCCAATGCGTAGTACAGCGCGTCGGTGTGGTCCGAGCGGTTCACCGGCCGGTTGGTCGGAATGGCCACTACCTCCAGCCGGTAGATCTTCATGAACTCCTCGCTCTCGGTCATGGCCGTGCCCGTCATGCCCGCCAGAAACCCGTAGAGCTTGAAAAAGTTCTGAAGCGTGATGGTCGCCAGCGTCTGCGTCTCCTCCTTGACGGTGACCTTCTCCTTACCCTCCACCGCCTGATGAAGACCTTCCGACCATTGGCGCCCGTGCATCAGCCGCCCGGTAAACTCGTCGACGATGATCACCTGCCCGTCCTGGACCACGTAGTCCTTGTCTCGCTCGTAGACCAGATGCGCCCGCAGGGCGTTGTCGATGAAGTGAGGCCAATTAATGTTCGCGCCCTCGTAGAAGCTGCCCACCCCCGCCTCTTCCTGCGCGAGCTGCGAGCCGGCGTCGGCCATGTGCACGCTCTTGCGATCGCGCTCGACGATGAAGTAATGCGTGTGCCCGATCGCCTCGGCCTGCTTGTCGCTCAGCCAGAACGGATCGTGCCTGAACTTCTCCACCGCCTCGTTAAACACTCCTTCCATGACTCCCGCCGCCCGCGCCTCCTCACGGAGCGTGGCGAGTTGCCTGGCGTCCTTGATCTTCCGCAGCATCTCGGCGTTGGAGTGGTTCTGACGCTGAATGAGCTTGAGGGCGATCGCGTCGGCCACGCGGTACTGCGACACGTCGTCGTGCGCCGGGCCTGAGATGATCAGCGGCGTGCGGGCCTCGTCGATCAGGATCGAGTCCACCTCGTCGATCACCGCGTAGTCCAGCAACCCCTGCACTTGATCTTCGGCCTGAAGCTTCATGTTGTCGCGCAGGTAGTCGAAGCCGAACTCGTTGTTCGTGCCGTACGTGATGTCACACGCGTACTGCTGGCGACGCTCCTCGCCCATGGTGTCCATGTCGGACTGGATGTATCCCACCGACACGCCGAGCAGTTCGAAGATCGGCCTGGCGAACTCGGCGTCGCGCTTCACGTGATAATCACTGTGCGTAACGATGTGGACCTTCCGGCCCAACAGGACGTTCATGTACACCGCCCCGTAGCATACGATCGTCTTGCCCTCGCCCGTCTTCATCTCGGCGATGTTGCAGTTCTCCAGAACCAGCGAGCCGATCATCTGACAGGTGAACTGCCGATGCTCACGCGCCCGGCGCGACGCCTCACGCACCACGGCGTACGCCTCGGCGCGGATCGCCTCGGCCGGCTCGCCGTCCGCCAAGCGTTGCCGAAACGTGTTCGTCCGGCTGCGCAGATCATCGTCCGAGCACGCCCGCAACTCATCCTCCAGCGGATCGATCGCGTCATGCACCCACCGCCGCAGCCGCATCACCAGCCGATCGTTGCGGCTGGGCGTGCACCCATATACCGCCCACGCGCACGCGGAGATCGC
>Ga0272441_10012247_pt1 | contig 12567 bp, 3 predicted proteins | sample SSMProp6N_FD_193582 | JGI IMG/M metagenome (GOLD analysis project Ga0272441, IMG submission 193582) | Marine sediment archaeal communities from Little Sippewissett salt marsh, Falmouth, MA, United States - SSM-Prop-6N | ecosystem: Environmental > Aquatic > Marine > Wetlands > Sediment ...
GGCGGACGCCTCCGCGCCCTGAAGGCCGGCGAGAAACCCGACGCCAAGCTCGAGAAGGAGGGGCCGGGCCGTAAGGGCGGATGGCTCGACCTTGGGCGAGTCCGCGTCTCCGTCGTCCCGCTCGCCGAGTGGCGCCAGATGTACCGCGAGGCCTGGCGCCTCCAGCGCGACCACTTCTGGACCGAGGACATGTCGAAGGTCGACTGGCAGCGCGTCTACCGCCGCTACCTGCCCGTTCTCGAACGGGTGGGCACGCGCTCCGAGCTCTCCGACCTCATGTGGGAGATGCAGGGCGAGCTGGGCACTTCGCATGCCTACGAGATCGGCGGCGACTACCGCCCGAAGCCCGAGTATGGGCTCGGCCTGCTCGGCGCCGACTTCGCTTACGACCGCCGGGCCAAGGGCTACCGCGTCACCCACCTGGTGCGGGGCGACTCGTGGAACGCCGACGCCGATTCCCCGCTCAACGCGCCGGGCACAGGCGTTGCCCCTGGCGACGTGCTGCGCGCCGTCGACGGCCAGCGCCTCGCCGCCGACATCCCGCCCGAGCGGCTCCTCGTCCACCGCGCCGGCACCCAGGTGTTGCTCACCTTCGCCCGCCGCGGCAAGGAGCGCACCGTGTGTGTGAAGGCTCTCCGCAACGAGGAGCCCGCACGCTACCGCGAGTGGGTGGAGGCCAACCGCCAGCGAGTCCATCGCGAGACCCGCGGCCGCGTCGGCTACGTCCACATCCCCGACATGGGTGCCCGCGGCTACGCCGAGTTCCATCGCCTCTACCTCGCCGAGTTCGATCACGACGGCCTCATCGTCGACGTGCGCTACAACGGCGGCGGCCACGTCTCCCAGCTCATTCTCGAGAAGCTCGCCCGCCGCCGCGTAGGCTACGACCTGCCCCGCTGGGGCGCGCCCGACCCCTATCCCGCCTACTCCGTGCCCGGCCCCATCGTGGCCGTCACCAACGAGGCCGCAGGCTCCGACGGCGATATCTTCTCCCACTGCTTCAAGCTCATGAAGCTCGGCACGCTCATCGGCAAGCGCACCTGGGGCGGCGTCATCGGCATCTCGCCGAGGCGGCGCTTCGTCGACGGCGGCCTCACCACACAGCCCGAGTACTCCTTCTGGTTCAAGGACGTCGGCTGGGGGGTCGAGAACTACGGCACCGACCCCGACATCGAGGTGGACATCGCGCCGCAGGACTACGCGGCGGGTCGCGACACCCAGCTCGATTTCGCGATCGCCCACATCCTCGAGCAGCTCGAGGCGCATCCGCCCGCGCGCCCCGACTTCTCGAAGCGCCCCAATCTGGCTCTTCCCAAGCTCCCGCCGCGACCGGGCCCCAGAGGTTGATAAGGGAGCATGGCACGTTGCCGATCGGCAACGTGAGCTAAGCGCCCGGCACGACTGGGCTTCGGTACCCGCCGGCCCATTCTCTGCCGCACATGCGTTGCCGAAGGGCAACATGGGCAGCGAGAGCCGCCCCACGACGACACCGCGACCGCCCGACGTAAGTTACTCTTGCATAGTTACTTCCGGCAGCGGGTGGAAAGCGGCTCGCCCGGAGTGCCGCCGGCACGGAAGTTGCCCGCTAAACACGTGGGTTGGCATATGAGGGCTGAGTAACCATAGCCGTAGAGAGGGAACACTGTGACCCGCCTGCGCCCCGCCGTGCTGCCGGGACTCCTGGCCGTCCTGTGCCTCGCCCAAGCCACCGCTCGGGCCGAGCACTACGCGATCCTGTTCGCCGGAGGCGTCGACGCCGCCAACAACGACGACCGATTCTACGAAGTCACGTGGGACATGTACTTTCGCACCCGCGACTTCCTGAACTTCCTGCCCGAGAACATCTATGTGATCGCCTTCGACGGCACCAACGCGGGAGTGGACCGCGCCAGCGGCGTGAGCTCGGACTGGACGAACATCCTGGCCTCCGGCTCCACCGTCCAGGAGGCCACGGCCGCCAACCTGCTGGCGACCATCCAGGGACTCGGCGCCGCCGAGCGCGATACCTTCCTCTTCTGGGCCTACGACCACGGCAGCGGCACCGAGGGCGACCGCAACGCCTTCGACGAGGAGGAGCTGTGTGGCTGGGGCGAGGACATCGGCGACAGCCAGTTCGCCTCCCAGGTCTCCGCCGCCAACCTCGGCGCGGGGCGCCAGGCCTTCGTCTTCTGCCAGTGCTTCGCAGGCGGCATGCTCGACAACCTGGCCTGCGCGACCACGCCCGGCCGCTTCGGCTGCGCCGCAAGCAGCCACTTCGAGCCCGCTCTCTGGAACCCCCTCGCCACAGCGCCCCACGGCTTCTCCGATGCCTTCGTCGAGGGCATCGAATCCCGCATCACCAGCACCCACGACCTCTACAACTACGCCTACAGCCAGACCCCGCAGGCCATCGGCGAAGGACCCGACGCCACCTACTCCCCTGGCTTCCAGCACCCCTGGATGGAGGGAGCCGACTACGAACTCGCCGTGGCCGAATGGACGGGAGCCGACGACAATACCTGGGGCAGCATCCTCAACTGGGACTTCGGCGTCCAGCCCAGCGCCGACCGCACCGTGCGCATCCTCGCCCCCGAACGCGCCATCCTCCTCGGCGAAACCGATGCAGCCCGCGTGCTCATCCTCCAGTCCGCTGCCGAGCTCGAGGTCGGGGCCAGCTCGCAGCTCGACGTGGGGCTCGACGTGGTGAACGACGGCGGCGCCCTCCTCGTCAGTGCCACGGGCACCCTCGCCGTCCAGGGCGAATTCCTCAACAGGGACGCCCTGGCCGAGCTGTCCGTCGCCACCAATGGCGAGGTCACTGCCCGACGCCTCGAAAACAGGGGCTCTCTCGACATCGAGGGCTCCCTCTCCCTCACCGAGGACCTGGTCAACAAAGGCCAGATGACCGTCGGCGGACTGGCCGACGTCGGCGAGGCGTTCACCAACACCGGCTCGACGACCGTCGAGGCCGGCGGCACCCTCCAGACAGGGCTCATCCACGACGTCACGGTGCAGGCCCTCTCCAGCCTGCGCATCGAGGATTCGGGGAGCACCGTCCATCCCGGCTACGACCTCATCGCCGACGGCACGGTCCACGTGCTCTCGGGCGGCCTCCTCCACGTAGGTAACATCGCCTACATGGGGCTGGACACGGTGCAGCCCGGCGGCGCGCGGATGAGTCTCACCGACGCGACGCTCGACGTGGATAACCAACTCCTCATCGGCGTGAACCACCAGGCCCACGTCGAGGCGACGGGCTCCGTCCTCGGCGTCCACAGCCTCGTGTCCGTCGGCAACGCCGCGCCCGGCACCCTCGAGCTGGCGGGCGGCGAGCTCACGGCCATGTACCTCCACGTGGGCGACGACAGCTCCGGCCAGCTCACCCTCCTGACCGAGGGCGGCGCCGGCCCCAAGATCAAGATGGACGGCTCCCGCCAGATCGTCGTCGGCGTCGCAGCCTACGGCCAGGTCGACCACCACGCGGGCAGCATCGACCGCTCGGATGCCGACGGCGACTACCCGAGCCTCTACCTCGGATACGACGCCGAGGGCGAGGGCGTCTACACCCTCAAGGACGGCACGATCCACGCGCACTACCTCGGCCTCGGCAGGAACGGCACCGGCACGTTCCATCAGGACGGCGGAACCGTGCGGGCCGACTACCTCCTCCGCTTCGCCAGCGGCGCCGGCAGCAGCGGCACCTACAACCTCAACGCCGGCACCCTCGAGGTCGCGCAGATCGGCGACGGCGCGGGCGCCGGCATGCTGAACATCGGGGCAGGCAGGCTCGACCTCACGGGCACCGTGCTCGTGGTCGACACGCTCCGGATCGGCGTCGGAACCACGGGGAAGCTCGACCTCATGAGCAAGTACGTCACCGTGGATAACCTGCGCATCGGCGCCGGCGCCGAGGGCGCCTTCTCCATGGACGGCGGCACGACCACCGTAAGCCAAGCCCTCTCCGTCGGCTACACCGCCAGCGGCCGGCTCCGCCAGGTCGCGGGCGACGTGGTGGCCGACGACGTGATCGTCGGCCACGGCAGCTCCACCATGGGCATCTACCACCTCGACGGCGGCACCCTCACCGCTGCCGGCGACCTGCTCCTCGGCTACTACGGCAGCAGCAGCTTCGTGCAAAGGCCCGGCACCACCGTGGCCGCCGATTCCATCGACGTCGGCCACGGCAACGGCTCGTGGAACAACGGCTACCGCCAGGAGGGCGGCCTCCTCAACGTGGCGCAGCAGCTCCACATTGCCTGCCACACCAGCGGCGACGGGCAGTTCGACCTCCTCGGCGGCAAGCTCCTCACCGCGGGCACCGTGGTGGGCGAAGCAGGGCTCGGCACCTTCACACAGGATGGCGGCGCCCACGACGTGAGCGGCGATCTCTACGTGGGCACCGCGGGCAGCGGCTCGAGCTACACGCTCGATGGCGCCACCTCGCGCGTCAGCTCCACCAACACCTACGTCGGCCACGACGCCACGGCCACGTTCACCCAGGACGACGGCCTGCACACCATCGCCCAGGACCTCTACCTGGGCTGCAACCCCGGCTCCCACGGCATCTACCAGCTCAACGGCGGCGTGCTCGACGTGGGTGCCGACATCCACGTCGGCTACAACGGCGGTACGGGCGAGCTCCTCATGGGCGGCGGCACGCTGATCGGACCGCCCCACTCCCTCCGCATCGCCCCCACCACAGGCCGCGTGGCCGGATGGGGCACCCTCGACACGGCGGTGAAGAACGGCGGCGAGCTGGCTGCCGACGGCGGCTGCCTGACCATCCTCCACGCCTACTCGGGAGGGGGGAGCATCGACATCGCCTCGGGCGCCGCCCTCGAGCTCCACGACCACGCCGAGCTCGCCGGCCCCGTGACCCTCGCAGGCACCCTCCGCATCCGCGGCGGCACCACCGAGCTCTCGGGCGCCGTGAGCGGCGACGCGGCCTCGCGAGTGGAGATCGATGCGCCCGCCGAGCTTCGCATACTCGCCGACGTGTCGGCAGGCACACTCCACACCTCGGGCGCCGTGCGGCACATGAGCGGCTCCACCATCCTCGTCGGCGCGCTCGAAGTGCCCGGCAGCTACACCCTCGGGCCGGGCTGCGAGCTCACCGAGCCCCTGGCACTCGTCGAGGGGAAGTTCACCCACGGCGGGGGCCGCCACGTGGCCGACGAGCTGTTCATCGGCAGCCCCACTGGCTTCGCGGCCTACGCGATCAGCGGCGGGGAGCTCGAGGTCGGCTCCCTCCATGTCGGCACCACGTCGGCCGGCCGCCCCGGGCCGGGCGCCCTCATCGTCACCGACCCGAGCGCCGCCATCACCGTGACCGACGACTTCACGATCTCCGCCCTCGGCCACCTCAAGCTCGCCCCCGGCACCACCATCCACATGACCGGCTCGCAGTTCCTCAACCACAGCACCGACCCCGTGGCCGTGGGCAGCCTGGTGAACCTGAACCTCGTCTTCGAGGGCGGGCCTGCCGTGGTGGATGCCTTCGAGGTGGGCGGCGCGGACTGGGGGCTCTCGGACCAGGGCTTCATCGACAACTTCGCCCTCGGCATGCTCACCGTGGGCGGCGCCCACATCGGCCAACTCCGCCTTCTCGACGGCTTCGACAACCAGCCCGACTGGGACGGCCCGGAGATGCTCCACGTGCGCGGCCTCCACGTCGGGGCCGGCTCCCTGCTCGACCTCAACGGCCTCCGCCTGGTCTACGACGAGGCGACGATCCACCCCGAGGCGACCATCCTGCTCAACGGCGGCACCCTCACCCAGACCCCCGAGCCGGCGAGCCTGCTTCTCCTGGCCGGCGGCCTGGCCGCCCTGCTCCGCCGGAGAATGCGCGGGCGGCAGGCACTGGCGAGAAATGGGGATTCCTGGTAGAATAGACACTTCAAGCAAGGCCCATCGGCAGCAGGGCGGGCTCGGGAGGCGGCCATGGACCCTATCGTCCTTCGGCAACTGGCCATCGCACTCGGCCTGGGGGTGCTCGTGGGCCTCCAGCGCGAGTGGGCCGAGGAGCACGTGCCGGGCATCCGCACGTTCCCGCTCATCACGCTCCTGGGCACGCTCACCGCGCTGATGGCCCCACACGCGGGCGGCTGGCCGCTCGGCGCGGGCCTGGTGGCGGTGGCCGCGCTCCTCATTGCGCAGGGCTCGGCGCGCCTGCGACGCGGCGAGGACAGCCCGGGCACCACCACGGCCATCGCCGCGCTGCTCATGTACGCCGTCGGCGCCACGCTGATCCTCGGCGACACGGTGATCGCGGTGATGGTCGCGGGAGCGGCGGCCGTGCTGCTCCACTGGAAGCAGACGCTCCACGCCTTCGTCCATCGGATCGGCAAGACCGAAATCAGCGCGGTCATCCGCCTGGTGCTCATCGCCCTCGTGGTGCTGCCGATTCTGCCGAACCAGGCCTACGGCCCCTACGGGGTGCTCAACCCGTTCAAGATCTGGCTGATGGTCGTGCTCATCTGCGGCATCAGCCTGGGCAGCTATGTGGCCTACCGGATCCTGGGCGCGAAGGCCGGCACCGTGCTCGGCGGCATCCTGGGCGGCCTGATCTCGAGCACGGCCACCACCGTGAGCTACGCACGGCGCTCGCGCAACGCGCCCGACGTCGCCTCCCTCGCGGCACTGGTCATCATGATCGCCTCCACGGTCGTCTTCGGACGCGTCGCCATCGAGGTGGCCCTGGTGGCCCCGAGCATCGTGTCCGCCGTGCTGCCGCCGCTCGCCGTGATGATGGGGCTCATGGCGCTCGTGTCCGCAGGGCTCTACCTGTTCCGCCGCGGCGAGGCGGCCGAGGTCCCGGCCGGCGAGGATCCCTCGGACCTCAAGGCCGCCATCATCTTCGGCCTGCTCTACGCTGTGATCATCTTCGCCGTGGCCGTGGCCAAGGAGCACTTCGGAAACCGCGGACTTTACACCGTCGCCGCACTCTCGGGTCTGACCGATATGGACGCCATCACCCTCTCGACCGCGCAACTCGTCAAGACGGGCAAGCTGCCCGTGGATATCGGCTGGCGCATGATCGTGCTCGGCGGACTCTCGAACCTCGTCTTCAAAGGCGCCGCCGTGGCGCTGCTCGGCCACCGCAGACTCCTCGGACGCATCGCGGTGGTCTTCGGCATCGCCCTGGCAGGCGGCGTCCTGCTGCTGGCCCTCTGGCCTTCCGCGGGGTAGCCACCGGCCTCCCCCCGACGGGAGGCCCGTTCACGCGCACCGTGCTGCCCGGCAGCCGCGCCGCACCCGGGGCACGTCCCCGGCACCCGCGGCGACATCCTCGACACACCGACAGGAGACCACCGTGCCCACCCAGAACGAACGCATCACCCGCCTCATCCTGCGCGCCGCCGAGAAGGCACGCCGCGAGACCGGCGCCGAGCCCGAACCCAAGCTCACCGAGCCCGTCCAGTGGCCCGTCGACTGCACCATCGGCCCCGGCCTCGAGGGCGCCATCGCCTGCGAGAGCGAGGTCGGCTACGTCAACGGCACCAGGGGATGGCTCGTCTACCAGGGCTACAACATCTTCGACCTGTGCGCCCGCTCGACGTTCGAGGAGGTCTCCTACCTCCTCCTCCACGGCCATCTTCCATCTCCATCCCAGCTCGAGACGTTCACGAAGCGCCTCGCGACCTACCGCTCGATCCCCAACTCCCTGCGCTGGCTCATGAGCTTCCCCATCGAGCGCATCAACCCCATGGCCGCCCTGCGCATCGGCATCAACATGATGCGCCAGCAGCAGACGTTCCGCGACGCCGACGAGGAGCGCCCCGACCCCGCCACCGCCATCGGCGCCGACGAGGATTCCGACCCCATGGAGGTGCCCCTCGCCGGCGAGGACCACGCCGCTTTCGAGTTCCGAGCACACCGCGAGCGCAAGAAGGTCGAGCGCGCTCTCCATCGCACACTGCTCGATGCCGAGGGCGAAGAATCCTGCTACCGCCTCATCGCCGGACTTCCCGTGCTCGTCGCCGCCATCGCACGCATCCGCGACGGCAAGATGCCCATCGAGCCTGACCTCGAGCTCAGCCATGCCGCCAACTTCCTCTACATGATGTCCGGCCGACGCCCCACCACCGTCGAGGAGCGCGTCATGGACGTCGCCCTCATCCTCCACGCCGACCACGGGATGAATGCCAGCACATTCGCCTGCCTCGTCGTCGCATCCACGCTCTCGGACATCTATTTCTCCCTCGGCGCCGGCGTGGCTGCCCTCAGCGGCCCACTCCACGGCGGAGCCAACGAGCAGGTCGTTCGCACCCTCCGCGCCATCGGCGGGCCTGAGAAGGTCGATCCCTGGTTCCGGCGAGCCATGGCGAACAAGGAGAAAATCACCGGCTTCGGCCATCGCGTCTACAAGACCTACGACCCGCGCGCCCGCGTGCTCGGCCCCCTCGCCGCCTTCCTCGCCCACGGCGACAGCGAGGCCCGCCAACTCCTGCGCACCGCGCAAGCCCTCGAGAAGAACGTCGTTGCCGCCCTCGGCGCCAGGAAGAGGGTCTTCCCGAACGTCGATTACTACTCCGGCCTCGTCTACGCCTCGATGGGCATTCAGCCCGAGCTCTTCACCCCAATCTTCGCGGTGAGCCGAGTCTCCGGCTGGTGCGCCCGCCTGCTCGAATACCTCCGCAGCAACCGCATCTTCCGCCCACGAGCCGTCTACACCGGACCCCTCAACGAGGCCTATGTGCCCATCGACCAGCGCACCACCCGCAGCCGACAGCGCCGACCCACAACCTGACTGCCTCGCCACGCCCCCCACCCCCCTCCCGTGTTGCCGCACGGCTGCGCGCCGTTGCCATGCGGCAACATCCACCCAAAACCTCCCGCTCGCTGGCGTTATGGCTCCTCCGTCCTTCGCACAGGCACGGCCGCGTTGCCGCCTGTCAACATGGCGATGCAGGAACACCGGAACGACGCCCGACGCCAGTTCCCTACACGTGCATGGTGTCAAAGGACTTGTGGCGAACCCGCCGGAGAGGCCGACAGCCGGCATGGGCTTTGCTCGCGCCTTGCAGTAAGGTTCGAAGTCTGGCCTTGTGTTCGCAGGCCGAATCGCACGGGGGCACGTGGGAACTTGTCGCTGCGGCCACATCCGGACCGACACGGGAGCGACCCCTAGCCGCTCCTTCCGCTTCGCCCGCAGCCTGCGCCCAGACGCACGCCACCGCCCGTGGCTCACGCCACGGCCCGCGGCCGGCCCGCGTCTCCGGCGCCGCTCCCCCCACAACGCCCTTAGCACACAGGGGGCTTCAATGACTCGAAGAACCGCTGCCGCGACGGTCTGGTGCCTCGTCCTCCTGGCCGCCGCCACCGCCTCTGCCAAGGTCATCGAGGCAGTCCAGGTGCCAGGAACCTGGTTCGACCAGGAGAAACACTGGACGATCGAAGGCCGCGAACGTTTCGGGAACTACTACCAGGACCTCGATGCCAACGGCGAGTTCACCCCCGGCGAGCCGTGGTCCGAGAACCTGCCCGCAGGCGGAACGGGTGACGTCGATGCGGACTGGAACAAGGACGTGGCCGAGAACTGGGGCTCCTGGCTGTGGCACCGCTCCGGCGACGACAAATGGTACTACGACGACCAGAACACCAACGGCTCCTACGACATCGGCGAGCCGACCGCAGATTCCCTGGCGGCAGACATCGACGAGGACCACCGCGAGGACGCTGCCGAGACGTGGCCCGCCCCGTGGGACGGAGGCGACGACCTGAGCTGCTGGGCCGCCACCGCATCCAATCTCGTCCGCTACGTGAGCGGCTACGATCGGTACCACGCCTGGATGTACATCGAGGGCTGCGACGGCAAAACCTGGGTCAACGGCGGCTTCGTCGACAGGGGGCTCGAGAACGACGGCTACGCGGCGCGCTTCATCGTCGAGGACGCGAACAAGAAGTACCTTACCGTCAATCCCGTCCAATGGTGTGTGGACAGGCTCAGCGAAGGCCTTCCCATCGGCCTCTCGATGTACAGCCCCTCTGCCGGAACCCACGCCGTCGGCGGCCACGCTGTTACCCTGTGGGGCATCGACACCAACACGAACACGCTGTACACGTCCAACTCCGACGGCGACCCCCACTTCTCCACAGGGAACTACACCTGGCAGGACAACGAGTGGCACATCGTGTGGCCCAGCGGGGGCTGGAACTACCTCAGCGCAGCCACGTTCGACACCTACGACTGGCAGGGCTCGGGCACCGGCGGCGACACCAGCATGTCCGGCCCCACCACCCTCTGGAGCAACCCCGCCAACTGGCCCACCACCGTGCCCAACGCCCAGCACCTGCCCAAGCTCGAATTCGCAAACGTCGGCGTCGTGAACGTCGATGCCTTCGCCCAGGGACTCAAGTGCATCGTCAAGGGCGCCGCAACCAAGCTGGCCATCAACGGCAGCGGCCACCTCTCCGTCCGCAGCATCCACACGATGGACAACGGCGAGATCGAGGTCAACAACGGCTTGCTGAACGCCGACTACGAGATCATCAACGAATCGCTCATGGACATCAATGGCGGCGTGGTCAGTTGCGGCAACCGCATGTACGTCGGCGCCGATGCCACCGCCACCGTACACCACACGGGCGGGAGCGTGGGCACCAACGCCCTCTACCTCGGCCACAGCACCACAGGCCACGGCACCTACAACCTCGGCGTCGGGGCCGTCCTCACCGCCACAACCGAGTACATCGGCCACGAGGGCAGCGGCTACGTCGTCCAGACCGGCGGCCTGAACACCACGACCGTGGATCTCTTCGTCGGCTACAGGGACGGCTCCTACGGCCAGTACGACCTGAACGGCTTCACGGCCGAGCTCGCCTCCAAGGACGCCTGGGTGGGCGCCTTCGGCCGAGGCTGCTTCTATCACACCTACGGAGACCACACGCTGACCGGCGAACTCGACGTCGGGCGCGCCGCCACCGCCGATGGCCTCTACCAGCTCGACGACGGCATCCTCATCGCCCCCTGCGAGACCATTGGCCGGTTCGGCAAGGGCGAGTTCATCCACACCGGCGGCATCAACCGCATCAGCGACACCCTGCAGATCGGCAAGTACGCAGGCTCCCAGGGCTTCTACCGGCTCTCCGGCGGCAGGCTCGAACTCCTCGACGATGGCCAGATCATCATCGGCCACCAAGGCACTAACGCCGGCCTCGAGGTCACCAACGGCACCGTCGACGCACAGGACATGACCGTCGGTGGCAAGGGAGCCGCCGAGGTCGATCAGACCGGCGGCACCGTCACCATCGCCGGCACCCTCGGCCTCGCCGAACAGATCGGCAGCACGGGCACCTACCGCCTCAACGGCGCCGCCGCTCGGCTCGAGCCAGCCACCATGGAAGTCGGCCAGGCAGGCACAGGCACCGTCTACCACACCCTCGGCACCAACGCCGTGGCCGGCACCCTCTCCCTCGGCTCCACCGCCGACGGCACGGGCTGGTACTACCTCGAACCCGGCGCCACACTGACGGCCGCCGACGTGGACATCGGGACCGTGGGCACGGGGACCTTCGTCCAGAACGGCGGATTCCTCGACGTACGCCATGGTACCCTCCGCATCGGCGGCGACACCGGCACCGGCACACTCGCCATGACGGACGGCGTCGTCATTGCCGAGGAGATCGCCCTGGTGCCGAGCAGTGGGACATTCGAGGACCTCAGCACCGACTGGATCCTCCGCGTGAACACCCTCACCGGATTCGGCACCAACCCCTCGTTCCAGGGAACCCTCCAGCTCGGCCACACCGCTCCCGACGGAATCGCCGACTACAGCCTCGCGGCCTCCGACAGCCTCGCCGTCGGAAAGAGCCTCGCCGTCGCCTACGACAGCCGCGGCAAGCTCACCCAGGAGGCCAGCTCCACCGTCACCGTCGGCCACACCCTCACCGTGGGCCACCAGGACGGCTGCCTGGGGACCTACACCCTGCGGGGCAGCCTCACCGTCTCCGGCGATGCACATATCGGCCACGCCGGCAAAGGCACCATGGACCAGCTCGGGGGCACCAGCACCGTCAACGGCACCCTCTGTCTCGGCTTCGCCGCCTCCGGCGAAGGCACCTACCAGATGCAGCCGGGCAACCTCTCCCAGCCCACCCTCAGCGCCAACCAGGAGCTCATCGGCGGCCTCGGCACCGGCACCTTCTGGCAGTGGAACGGCACCCACACCGTGACCACCGATATGTGGCTCGGCGCCGTGGGCGGCTCCCACGGAACCTACCACCTCCGCAACGGCGAGCTCCACGTCCCCACCCTCAACATCGGCTCCGCCGGCGGCGGCATCGGCGAGTTCAACTGGGACGACGGCACCCTCCACGCCGACACCGTCACCGTCCATCCCGGCAGCACGATGAACGTGAACACCAGCTCTGTCTGGGCCATCGACGTCGCCCTCAACATCCACGGTGGAGCCGTCGAGATGGAATCGACCCCCCTCTACGTCTCCCACCCCGACGGCGCCCTGCTCCACATCACCGATGGCTCCCTCAAACCCGCCGAGTTCCGCGTCGGCTCCGCCGACAAGGGCACCGTCACCCAGACCGGCGGCGCCATCACCGCCTTCGGCGACCTCCGGATGGCCTACTACA
>Ga0272441_10012248_pt1 | contig 12567 bp, 15 predicted proteins | sample SSMProp6N_FD_193582 | JGI IMG/M metagenome (GOLD analysis project Ga0272441, IMG submission 193582) | Marine sediment archaeal communities from Little Sippewissett salt marsh, Falmouth, MA, United States - SSM-Prop-6N | ecosystem: Environmental > Aquatic > Marine > Wetlands > Sediment ...
CAATATTTGCACATGAATTATATTCTCCTGTTATTATATAGTCCAAGTTACTATTTGACGTAGTGACATTCCATGTTGACGTATTTATTTCAAATACCTGAGTAAGCCCATTATTGCCAAAATTCCCTCCATTCCAAAAGTTTATGAAATGATTACTATCTATCTGACATGCTGAGTTCCACGACGGGGAATATGTATCATAATTAACTGATGATCCCTTAGTTGTAATTGTATAACTAGCCATTATATTTTATTACATTAATATTGCTAAAATGTACCGGCCTTATCCTATCGTCCAGCCAGATTTCAAACCCTTCTTTTGTTGCTCTTTCGCAGAACTCACAATCTTCCGACATGGTTCTTTTTTTATATTCAATCCCCTTTATATAAATTGGTTTCTTAAACTTTGTCTCTCCAAACTCAAATGGTAGCCCCTCATGCTTCTCCCATAGCTTTTCCAAGACTTCCCTTTTAATCAGCATACAACCTGTCCCTCCAGCATCTATCCTGTGTAAATACTCCCCATCCTCTTTAAACTTTTCTATATTCTCGTATAAACTGATTTCTTCTCCGTCTGCTTTTACTTTCTTTGAGTAGAAGGCACATAATGGATATTTACCTTCTTTGTTTGGGTTTCTTCCTAATATCGGGGCAATCACTATATCCTTATCGTCTTCCATCAATTTCTCTAAAGTATCTGGCGGGATTGGGTTGTCATCATCTACAAAAAATAAATAATCAAATCCGTTATCTAGTGTTTCTTTTACCATCGCATTCCTAGCCTTATCTATCCTTTGTCTCTCTAAACTCATGAAAGCTGTAGGACATGGCTTATGTAGTTGTAATAGGCTTGTGACTGTCTGGTTTGGAATCAACCCTGAATAGGTTGGCATCCCGATTAACACTTTCTTATCCATTTGTTGTTATTTAATTATGGAAGTTGGGCTGTGATTGTAACTGAAAGGCCTGTTGCTGGTGTTGTCGATATTGCATCTACGTCTACATAGATATTATCTCCGGTTGCTAGATCGTCATTTGATGTATTTATTACTAGCGGAGCATCTGCCGTTACCGAACTTTGTTCTGTCGAATCTATTGTTATCTTTGTACTTAGAACGTCTACGTCGGTCGTTACCCTTCTTCGTCTTATTTGGATATCAGTTGTATTAGTTGTTCCTGCTGTATGTACTGAAGCCGTTGCTGCAACTATATTCATCCCATTCATCGATGCTGGGACCACGAAAGCTGATTTACCATCTGCAACTGCCGTGTTTGCATCCGACTCTTTTACGACAATACAAAAGGACTTAGCCCCTAAATTGGAACCCGCTAAGGTATCAGAAGTTATTACTTTAGTTGTATCAGTTCCAGTATTTATGTCTGAACTTGCTGCCAATACTCTAGGCAACATTGAAGCTGAACTCATGATTTTATTAATTAATTACCAAATTGTAATTGCTAAATTCGTGTAGTTGTTTCCTCCACTTGCATTTTTACCCTGTATGATTGCACTATTAGCAATGTTCAAGTTATCAAATACGTGTATTGAATTGGCAGGAATATAGAAAGAATCTGTTGTCCCACCATCAATTGAAACTATTGCATCGTTAGACCCCTGTAAAGATACACTCATATGAGTCCTTGCCGCATTTGCAGTAACAACAGTTGTATAAGTATCTGCTCCTGCCGTATCTATACCGTAAGCTTGTGGTGCTGAAGGTTCTAAGGCGTTTGCAACAGGATCATCGGTCGCAAGAGTAACCCTTAATGTCTGAGCATTTAACGTCCCCGTATTTGCTGCAACATCAGTTCCTGCTACGTTTAAGTTTACATTACAATAATTTGAATCATCCCAGTCATCCATTACCTGAACCGCCGTTCTGATATCATCCAAATCCGACCAGTCTGGGACGTGTCCTTCTGCATCTACATTTTGAACAACTAATGCATCTGTAGAAGTAGTTCTTGCTGTGTTTGCATCATTTACAACTGCTCTCGTGTCTGTAGCTGCATCCTTTATTTCAACCGCACCTAACTGAATATCTGCCTCTATTGTCGATTCGTTTGTTGGTCTAAAAGTCATATTTTTATAGTTTAATTATTTACCCGAAACGGTTGCTGTTACATAACAAAGTCCTCCGTTTGCTGCTATCCCAGTTTCTTTCACCCATATTTTTGCATATCCTTCCGCTATAGGGAGGGGGAATCTTATATAATCATAGGTCCCTGCTGCTCCTGTCGCTGCAAAAGTATATTCTAGTTTATACAATGTAGCCGCTCCACTTGCCGTAGTCTGTGATATATCCTGATGATATGTCACCCCATTAGTGGAAAATTCTATTTTAAAGTTTAAGCTATTGCCTGTCTCTGCTGCTCCCATTGTATAAGCAATATTCAAAATCGCTTGTTCTCCCATTGCAATAGGAATTACAGCTGATCTTGCTGCTGCATAACTTCCTGTCAGTGTTACGGGTGTATCGATTATTAATTTCTTATCCCCAGTGAATGTTCCTAATACAGGATATTCTCTTTGATTTTCGTATGTCATTTATTTTAAGAAGGGGAAGTTTTACCTTCCCCTTTCTGCGTTAAGTTTAAACTGTTGTTGCTACTGCGATTCCTGATGTTCCTGCTGTTGGTGCTGCACCATCAATCAAGGTTAATCCTTCATCTCCTGCCTCCCAATCAGCTGCTCCAATTAGGGTACAACCTTTTAGAGTGATTGTTCCATTCTGAGTTGCGTTAATGTCGATTGCTTCTGTCATCTCAACTGCAGTTGTTGCGGCTGATGGATTAAAGAATGTACAATCTTCAAATCTTACTTCTCTTTCAATACCACTAGCTGCAACAATTAAGAACTGGTGAGTAGCTGCTTCTGCGAATGTTCTGATATCACATCGTACAAACTTGTTTCTTCCTGATGCTGATGCAATAGAAATTTCAGAGTTAGCCGCTGTTCCCTTTGCAATAGTATCAATTCCTATTGTACATTCCTCAAACAAGTTCTCTGATGCTCCAGTTAGTTTAAGTGAATATGCGTTTGCTACATCATTCTTTGCATTTCCGATTCCTGCAATATGTACTCTATAGAAGTAATTCCTTGCCCCTGTAACCTCAACACCATTGGCTGCTACTGCTGCATCAATTCCATTGAATACTTGGAAGTTTGCGAATGTACAACCTCCTGCTGTTATTTGTAGTAATGGGTTGATTGCTGTTGTCTGTGTGCTTATTGTTGCAATTCTTGCTCTTGGTGAGATACCTGTTGGTGCTGCTAAACCCACGATGTTTGCTTTTTCTTTATCCCAAACAAGTGTTGCTGATAGATAGTTCGAAACGTTAGCAGTTGTGGTTCCACCTGATACTAAATAAGCTGTGTCACCTTGTCCACTTACCATTCCTGCCTCTGCTCTGTTTAGAGTTCTAAATGCGTCTTTAATTGATTTACCTGAGTTACCATCGCTTCCCTTATAAGGATCAACGAAATAACTTTCTCCTTGTCTCATTAATCCTCCTACTACTGGTACTCCCATTGAGTAAACCATGTCTGCGAAATCTGTCATTGTTTTTTTTAATTTCAGTCTATAGCCGTAATTGAAGTCTATAGCTGTATACATGTTAATTTTATTAAAAGTGGGGTTTAACCTATACAACCCCAAAGGTAGTGAAATTAGCTTGTGTAAGCTACTCCTGTTCCGTTTGATGCTACGATACCTCGTCCAGATAAGAATCCTACTGTAAAGATCTCTGATGCCCTTACGTAAGCTGTCTTTGTTCGGTCGTCCGTATAATCATCTGTTGCGAATGCCTCGTTGGTCAATACATTCAATGGCATTTCCTCGTCTACAACTTCTTTAGCCATGAAGAAATGAGCCTTTGTTGATCCAAAGTCTGATAACCATGGAATACATCGTACTTCGATTGATACTCCATCAAATCCACCCTGATAAACATTGTCATCATTGTTGGCTGTTCCAGGTCTAAGATCTGAATTAACAATCCTTAGAGCTGCAGGTAAGTCTGATTTACTAACCATCCATACATAACCCATATCAGTTCCATAATGTTTCTTCTCTCCTTTTGCATCTAACTGTCCATTATAAGTTTCTGTTGGATCCTGTTGACCGTCTAGGTTCTCAATGAATAGCTTTAATGCGTTCTCTGTTACTCCAGGTGAACTTGTGATTACGTTTGCCCAAGTTGTTGCGTTGTTTGGTCCACAAGGGTGAGCTACTGAGAATAAGTTCTTTCCATCAGGTCCTAGTGCGGATACTGTTGCTCCAGTAATTCCAGTTAAATAGGTGTTTGTTGTCGAGAAACCATATCCCAACATTGAGAAAGCTGCTCTCTGTTCCATCCTATAGAACACCTTACCTAACTGAGTCATAGCTCTCTTCATTACTCTTGCATCTTTAGCCTGGAATTTCCTCATAAGTCGTCCAAATGGAACTTCTTCCCCATAAGGTACCTGAGTGAATGTCTGCTTGTAACCTTCTTTGATCTCTGATTGTGATGCTGTCTCGCCATCGTCCCATCGTGAAGGTGCGTCTAGTCCTTCAGTTTCTACCATTCGATCTTCCCAATTCTCTGTTGAATCCATGTAAAAGATTCCCTCTCTGAAATCCTTACCTTTCTTGTAAGAATTTTCCACCAATGCCTTGTGGCTGTTAGCCCAAGTTTTGTATAGGTTTGGTAGATTGTTTGCTCCTATGTTTGCCATATTTTTATCAATTAATTCAGTTAATTATTAAGATAGGTTTTTAATAGTAGTTACTCTATTTGCGACCTTTACTGCAACCTTTGTTGTACCTAATGCGGTCAAAGCCTTAGTGCAATAGAACTGCATTCCAGTGTCAGTTAATGTTGCGTCTGATTCATCTAATTTAGAAGAATCGCTTGTAAGAATACCAAAGTAATAACCTCGTGGTCCTGATGTAGTTCCTGCTGCTGCATCTAATGTTGCAACGTATTCCGTATTTTCATCACATGGTTCGTATACTACTACTACCATATCAACAGTTTCATTGTCTGCTGCTGCTGTATACTGTTTTGTAGCTGCTGCCCATGTTCCACCTAATGATCCTGTGTCTGCCGATGGGGATTCTAGATTTCGTCCTTCTGAATCCTCAAATCGAATTGCGTGTCCAACAATGTATTCGGTTTTAGCGTCTACATTTGCTGCACCAGCTCCTTCGTCAACGATCCAATCGCCAACTTTTATAACCTCTGAGTTTTTGATTACCATTCTAGCTTCTTTAGCTGGGATGTAACCATTGTGATTTGCTGTGTTTGACATATTGATTAAATTTATTTTTATAAAAAAACACTCCCTTGTACTTACGAGGGAGTGTGTAAATAATTTTGGATTAGCCGTTGTTCCGTTGAGCTAAATAATCCTCCTTTGATATACCCATTGTTTTGATTATTTGTGCCTCTTCGGGACTTATTCTTGTATCAGCTTTTCCTGCTTGCGAACCATTGCTTCCAGATACACCTGACATAGCACCTACACCTTGAGCGTAAGCGTTTGCCTGTCCTTCTATTTCACCTTGTTTCCTTATCTTCTCAATATATTTAGCCTCGTTCTCTGGCCTCATATACCACGTTTTAACCATCGCATCTTTTAATGGAATCCTTGCTGTTCTGGAAAGCATTTTAGCTGTCTGATATGTTTCTGCATATAAGTTAGCCTTTTCTCTCTTTTCAAAATCATCTAATGACTTAACAGTGTTGGGGTCCATCTCCGGGACTTCCTTGAAGAAATGATCTTGTGCTTCTTTTTCTTCTAGCACGGTTCTCACATCTTCATGGATTCTATTTGGATCGTATTGTGGTTGAGAAGGTGGAGCTAGTGGAGTTTGGACTGGTGGCTTGTTCTGAGTCGGTTGATTCGCACCCTCGTAAGATTGTTGACCAAAATGACTTTCATAAGTACCAATATCATCCTTACCTTTTTTAATCCTTGCCTGTCGTACTGCTTCCCATGCGTTCGGATCGCTTTGTAGCGAGTCCTTCAAATCATTGAAAGTGTTTGCGATAGTTTCAGATTCAGTAAGTCTTTGTTGATATTCGTTCCGCTCTCTTTCTAGTTTTGACATCTTTCCTTTAAGAGCGTTGAAATCATTTTTTAACTTCTCTGGATCATCGTTCTCATTTCCTTGAGAGGATACAGTGGTATTGTCTTGTACGTTCTCCATTTCACTGCCATTAGGAGAGGCTGTTTGAACTTCCTGCGTTCCCTGATCTTGGGAGACATTCTGTTCAGTTGTTTCATTATTCATATTATATAGCTTTTAATTTATTAATTCAAGTTGAGTTGAACTATTATGCTGTTACAATCTTTTGTCTAGCTTTTTTTATCTTCTCTAATTGCTCATCGGGGATAGTATAAAACTCAAATGTCCCTATCTTTGTCATGTTTCCTTCTCGGAATCTTTCCTCATAAATAGGAGTTACTCCTATCCCTGTTTCTATTGAAAGATCTTGTAGAGCGTTTTTGAATTTCTCTGCATAGGCTTTAAAGTCTTCATTTGTATGCTTTGGCTTTTCTTCTTTCTTCTCTTTTTTTTTTTCTTCTTCTTTATTTTCCATGGTTTTTATTTTTTAAATCATAATCTAATTTTTTCTTTGCTAAATCAGAAATACTAAAAAGAAGTTCAAGCTCCTTTTCTCGACCTTTAATTTCTGAGATCTGTGATATTGCCTGTGGCGTGTTCTGAGGGCTAAACGACAAAATTGTGGTCTTAAAAAGCCCCTTGCTCCTCCAATTCGTATAAGTCTTTAAAACCTTATATAAGGTGGAGGTTTTGAAGCGGGCAAGCTCCTGTAAGTCTGCTGTGCTTAAACCCGCTTCTCTTGTCATCTTGTTAAATAAATCATCCATTCATCATTTGTGGATCCAATCCTACTGGACCAGTTTGGTTTTGGAAACCTGCTGGTGCAGTCATTGCTTCCGGTGGTGGTCCTTGTGGTGGTATCCCTAAGGGTGGCTCACCCATAGCCGGTCCCATTTGTAATTGATTAATTTGGGCTTGTTGAATAGCACTCCCTGCGGCTATTGCCGATTGAACTGCTTGGTCACCTTTACTCTGGTAATCTGTCTGTAGATGCTGATTAAGTTTATCAATTACATCTCTTAACTCTTCTACTCTTGGGTTTGGTTTAACTGGCTCTGGCATCATAGGCATTCCATAAGGATCTAGCTGTGGAGGCTGGCTCATTCTCTCTTCTTCTTGTTGTCGTGCCTGCATTTCTAACTGATCAAGTTCAGACTTCCTTTCAAGTATCTCTTGAACGTGTTCCATTAAATGAGAATCAGATTCTCCAGGGATTCCAGGTATTCTTAGACCCTGCTTCATTAGATTTTCTTGCTGTTCTGCATCCCGCACCTCTTCGAGACTTGATTCATCTTTTAATGTCTCAAGTAGCTTCTCGGGGAGTTCGTGTGTCTCGTAGTAATATCGGATCATCTGTGGAACCCCCGGTGTCCTCATTGCGTTTGGATTTAGAAGTAATGGAACTATTTGTTGCATTGCCTGTTCTATCTTCTGCATCTTTAGGCCCTGTGACATTGGAACAAGTGTATCTACATCTATCTCAATTAATGGTTCCTCATCAAAATCAAAGTATTTCTCTTTAACCTTGAATGAAGTAAATCCTTTTGCTTTCCTCTCTTTTAGTTCTCCGCCCTCCTCATAGAGTTGTACACCTTCAATCTGAATCACTCTCTTCTTAGTGTACATTTGCTTCATGATCTTAAGCTCTTGTCTGATCCCTTCCTTATAGCCTTGAGTCCAGTTCTTGAATCCTTTTTTAAGAGACTTCATTGTGGACTCCATTGCCATCATGTTATTTCTTACAGGCTCATTAGGCTTAGGAACTGAATATTGTAAGGGATTGACTCCTGATGTCTTGATTGCATCCTCTTGGATAGTGTTACGCATCATTGGATATTCCATTCTCGCACTTGGGCCTTCAAACCATCTAATGTTGTTCCCCCCTACTTCTCCACCAACTTCGATCTTTTTACCTGCTTCCGGATAATCAAATCCTTCTTCAATATCATTATAGATGAATTTATTAATCAACATCGGTGGTCGTGTGGCAATATGAAGCTGTTCTAACATCATATTCCTCAATGTCTCGTCTTCCGATTGTAGAGACTCAAGTACTGTAGGAAGCCCAATCCCATAAGGAAGGTGTGGGAACTCAATCCATTTGTGCATCACGAAAGGAAGCTCCTTATGATTATAAGGAAGTGGACCGTCTCTTACTAATACATCATTTGCAATAACTATGTATTTGTCTGTTTGTTTATTATAATATCTGATGATTTCAACTTGATCGTCCGTAATTACATCTTTAGGCGTCTCAAAGAAAGAGTCCTCTGATTCATCATAAGAATCAGCTGCCATTCTCGCGGAAACAACTTTATCTAAATTCCCTTTAACCATATAAGGGTCAAAACTTCCACCGTATTCAGCCTTAAACTGATCGAGACTCATTAGGCTCCTCCACACACAATCTGTCGCTTCGTGAGTTTTCCCTTTTAAACATCTCGCATTAGGATCCATATAAAACTCATAAATAGAAACTGGAACATACGCTACATCATTGTAATCGACCTTCATTACTTTTTCGGTCAACGGCTTCTTTTCGTCGAGTTTCTTCTCAACTTCTTTTAAGGTCTTCTTATCAGCATTCTCGATTATCTGTGCTCTCTTCTTAGAATCCATTATCATCTCAACTTCTCTCTGTTTGGATAACCAACATTCGTGTGCAAAAGATGTCCCTGTAATTATGGCCTCTTTTAACGTTGTGATTAATTCAGGTCCGTAATCATTCTGTCGATGGACACTCCTTATAACCTTCTCCATTAATTTAGCCTTATTCTTGTCCTCATCGTTTACTGCTGTAAAAGTCACACTAATATCATTCTCTTTGAATTCAGCAATAGCCGCCTCTATAGGAGCAAAACTTACTGGAGATTTTAAATTAGGCTTCCCTGTATATGTGTGATACATGTTCCATGCCTTATAACATCGGTCCCAGTGTTCAACCCAGTCTGTACCCATCTCACTTGAATTACTTGAGCCTGAATCTGTCCTTACGATTTGTTTTGGAGATGCCCATGGACATCCTGACTCTCTCCCACGTTTCATATCGTCAAATCTATCTCGTATAGTCTCTACCACACCATATTCTTCTCGTGTGTTCCATTTAGCTTTTGTTGTTGCTTTTCTAAAATCTATCGCAGTAGTTATCCCTTTCTCTGATTGATCTGTCATTTTTTTATAGTAAAGTTAAAATATATAGTTCTATTATAGTTGAACTAACATAAATTCACAACTAAAACCCAACCAAGGGGTTAACATCTTGTTGTATTTGCTTGTTTTTCTTCTTATTTCTATTCATTATAGTCTTAATTTGAATGGTTGCACCTAAGCTTAACATCCTCATTGCATCACATAAATGAGAACTCCAGTCATGATCTGGCTTGGATTTATAGATTTTATTCACATCATCCCATTCTTTATGATATTGTTTGAGACTTTCAATTAATCTATCAGATTTTATCCGGTCAAAATAACATTTAGGGAGTGTGTTTCTAACGGCCTCAATTCCATCCTCTAATCCAAGTTTAGGAATGATTACAGGAACTATCCCGAAATTTCTTAAAACCTCAAACCTACTTTTACCAGTTCCTAATTCCCTGACCTTAATATCATGAGGGAAATAATGTTTCCCATAATTGTATTTTTTGACTTCTTTTAAAACTTTTACGTAATGTCTAAGTCCTTCTCCTGAATTTGAATACACATCTATGATCCTAAACGCCCCACCGGACTGCTGAAAGAAGATTATACTAGTTTGATCGTCCATGCCCAAATCCCACGCTGTATGAACCTCTAGGGTAGGCTCATAAGGAACCTCAGTAACTCGCTTATCTTCCATAACTTCAACCATTTCTGTTCCATAATACGCTCCCACAACAGGGGTCTCAAATGAACACATATACTCCTGATTAAATAGAGCGTCACTCCTTGTACGTCCGTACATCTCTTTCTTCTCTTGTTCGAGTTGTTCTTTAGAAATCGCACCTGTAATATCAGCTGTAAGGATCTGAGTGAACCATCTGTCGTCATCCTGGGCTTGTTTTAAAAGATGATATGCGTGGTTCTTCCCCCTAGGCGTACAATTAAATATAGCCCACCCCCCGTTTTCGGCTAAGATCGGGCTTATAAAGTTCCACGCATTGGGATCTTGTAACGAATATTCTGAAAACACACACCCTACCGGATTCACTCCAACCACTGAATCAATGTCGTCCGTCCCGATAATTCTGAACATACTCCCGTTCTTCATCGTAATACTCATTTCAGAATTATCCACCCTCTCCCTATAAGTCTTTGGGATATGATCCATCATCTTAAATCCACTCTTATCAAATCCTTCCCATAAAATCTTCTTCCCTTGCTTATATGTAGGAAACAAATAATAATAATTCCCTACTCTCTCTTGCATCTTCTTCACCATGAAGTTTAAACAGGTCTTATCCTTTCCCGCCCTTCTGTGCCACACTATACTCGCTCGATTAATCACCCTATAAGTGAAAGGTTTTAATTCTGCCTCCTTCCTTTCCGCATCCTTCCTGTCTTGATAAATCCTTAACTGTTCAGGGGTCCATCCTGCACAGTTCATCGCCGCCATCAAAGGAATCTGATACGGTCTAGGACTAAAATTAAACGGAATCTCTACGTTAGGCATTATATATCGGATAATTGTAATTTGCGTATGGACGATACGGAACATCTACCAACTCATCCAATTCGTGGCTCTCCTTAACTTCCTCAATTAAACATTTCCTATACTCAACTTTTAATTTATCTATCTCTCCCTGTGCTCCATCTCTCACCTTTTTTTGTTCAAGGAATTTTTTTTCAATCTCTTCTTTTATCATTTGATTTATTCTTAATTATAATATTTACACAAAACCCCATCTTGGATTATAACCAGTTACGAAAATAATCCTCGATAGGGCATTGTGCGTAACTGGTTATCCTAATAATAGTACAACTTGCACTATACTACAAATATTGTATAATAATATTAAGCAGGAAAGTTCAAAGAAGTATTCGCATGTCGTAACGCTTCCACTATCCTATACGCTAGATCTTATTTCAGTCAGCCTTAATGGATTCTCTGAAATATTTCGCAGACAAACTCCTTTTAGAAACTCCATTGAGGACCTCATATCTCATCTTATCCCCCATACACTAGTTGGGTTTTTTAGGTTTTATATTCTCTCCCTTTTTGTCGTTGGGGGAATTTTTTGTCCTCCCTTTGTTGTGGGAGACGATATACCTAAATAGGACTCCCCTTTCGTATGCAGGCTGTACACCTAGATAGACTCATCTTCTTTAGTGGTGGGTCGTATCCCTAGATAGATAAAAAAAAGAAAAGGAATATATATCTACTGAGGTACCGGTCTTTCCGTTTCCACTTTAAGGGGGGCCACCCTCCGTACACCCCCACCATCACTGCTCACGCTCCCACACGCTCACCACGCTGTGTCTGTCCTTGCCTAGGTCATCTAACTCAATTGAATATTTAATTATGAACTTCGCACAATATAGATTGTGCGAACATAAGTAAATCCCTAACAATGTATTATCATTAGGGATTGGACTGGTCTATCAATTCTATTGTGTTGTAACTGATTATTGATTTACACTTTCTTTTCCTTGTATTCTGCTTCTATCATTGATGATTGGTCAAAGTCTGTAACATTAACTGTAATATTGTGCTCGTGCTCAATCTTGCTTGTTTCTTGATATCCGTGATTAGCTTTCAACATGAATATTGCGTGTGCTGGGTTCCTCATTTTAAAGCCTTTCTTGGCACAATATACCTCTTGGAAGCTGTCAATTCTTTTGGTTGCGTCCGCTACCGCACTAGATAACTTCTCCCACTCCCACAACCTTTCTCGATAAACTCCCAACCAATTAGTAGCCAATTCTGTTCTCATAGGTAGTTCACTATTCTCATAGCACCATATAACATAACTCTCTACTCCCTCTACTATCTTATTAATGTTTTCTTCTGTTAACGAATTGGGTTTATTGTTCTTTAATGTTTGCCCTTTATTGTTTCTCAACAGTATCCTATTCTCTCTCATCTCTATCTTATACTTACCTCCTGCCATTAACTCTAAACCTTTAGCTGGTTTGTTTATCTTTGATTTGATTATGGCTTTCTTTTTCCCTTGCATTTGTTTAACTCGTTAACTCTTATATGTTTTATTATATCTACTTTAGGATATGACTTCATTGCTTTAGTCTCTATGTTTATGATCTGTTTAGGTGTGATGATTCTCATAATTTCTACCTGTTAGTTCAACTTATTTTGTACTGATTGTATTATTTAGTGTAAATGATGTAGCTTACATAGTCACCAGTCTTTTGGTCTTGCATCAATTCACTGCTTACTACTGTTATACCTCTGGCTCTTGTAAACTCTTCATTAAGTGCATCGTTAGTCTTTGCCTCTAATGTCTTTAAGTTCTTG
>Ga0272441_10012249_pt1 | contig 12565 bp, 13 predicted proteins | sample SSMProp6N_FD_193582 | JGI IMG/M metagenome (GOLD analysis project Ga0272441, IMG submission 193582) | Marine sediment archaeal communities from Little Sippewissett salt marsh, Falmouth, MA, United States - SSM-Prop-6N | ecosystem: Environmental > Aquatic > Marine > Wetlands > Sediment ...
AATAATGGTGTAAGAACTTTCGTAATGACAAAACAATTAAAGAGTGAAGGAGGCATTTTTCCGAAGGTGAATTCGCAGGGAAGAATATCACAACAGTGGAACACGACAATATTAATGAACATAGTAATCAGTAGATTGTCTTGCTGTAATGCTTTGCTCGAAACCAATAAGGCAGGATATATTGACGGTAATTAATATGGTGGGTGGACAACCTATGAGTACTATGTATTTAAGGAAACAGCTGAATGTAGTTCTTACATGCCTTCTCTTGTTGCTTTTGCGGAATGCTTACCCCCATGCTGAAAAGGATTATCAGTTTTCGATCTCTTCCCATCCGGTAATCATGGAATTTGTATATTTGAGCACTGTCTCTCCGGTTGTCGCCATGTAGACATGGACGATGAAGAATGCAATCATGAGAAATGCCGAAGCAGTATGGACAAGCGCAACGGCTTCCAGTGATATGGGCAACATCTGTGCGGTCCACTCCGGGTAGATATACAGCAATCCGCTGAGGATCTGGATCGGCAGCAGGACAAGGATGAGCATGAGATAGGAAAGCTGTTGCAAGGGATTGAGCTTTTTTTCCCTGGTTTTTTTGTATGGGTGCGCAGAACCTGTGAAAATTCCGAAGGCATAGTATAAGGCAACAGTGTTGATGTTGCGCAGCGAGGGCAGGTATTGACGCCATTCGCCGGTTACACTGTGCCAGAAAACAGCAAACACCGATAGCCAGATAAGTGTCCAGCCTGCATAATTATGGAGGGTGCAGGCAAGTTCAAAACCCATGATCCGATAGCTCCCATGGATTTCAAATCCGGTGACGATCAGGAATATCACAAGCAGTGCCTGAGCCCAGTGCCAGAAACGCTCGAACCTTGTATAAATGAGAGTCTTTTTTTTCATGAGTTTTTCCTTCTTAGGATTGTAAAAATGATTCGGACCCCGCCGTGAACAGCCACAGCGATAAGTGAAAGGAGAAGGATGATCCATCCCAGGCTGTCAAGGATCGGGGATGAGTCTCTACCGGGGAGGTAGAAACCTGACAGATTTGCGAGTCTTCCCTGAGGGCTGTGACATGCATCACATTTAAGAGATTCTTCCTTCGGTGCTACCATGTGGGTGACCGGCCAATACGATTGTGTTTCTATAAAGCCGATCTCTCCACTAAAGGGCATGCCGGTTTCGGCCATGCCTGCCTCAGCGGCCTTTTCCCAATCAAAATCAGCCCAATAGGCGCCGGTACCTTTTTTCCCGAAAAGTTTGGGCGCAACAAGGGTCTTGTATTTTGTGTCATAGATCTGTTTGCCATGCAATACCTTGAACGGGAATATTTTTGAACCCTCTGTATCATATGATCCCACGGGAGAATTTAATTCCAGGGGATTTGTGTCATCCAGGGACTGTGAAGGACGATGGTATTTCATTTCACCGGTGTACCATTGATAGTCGGGAATAAAAGATATACTCCACTCAAGATCCCCTTTTTTGGTATGGTACACAGGGTTCCCGGCATCGTCTTTCTTGGCAATAAAATTATGGTTTTCATCAAATTGGCCCGCAGTGCTCCAGTCCCAGCCGGTCAGGGTGGCTTTGCCACCCCTGCCGATCATGGGGATGTGGCAGGCTTGGCAGGATACCTTGTTTGTATGATCATTTAATGTGTCATCGCCATTGTGTGGACGTGCGCCGTGGCATGATTCACACCCCATCCGGTTGCCGTCGTCATCGGGAAGTGCGCACTTATGGTCGTTGTCTGCTGGTATGGTGTAGTAGCGTCCGGCGATCACATGTTCCTTGGTAGTATGGCATGAGCTGCATTGGTAGTTAAGCTCGGAACTCATGTGGACATCGATGGCCTTTTCAGGGTGAACCAGCAATGAATTCAAGTCTCCATGCTTGACTCCATCACCACCTCCGCCGTAGAAATGACAGGCCCCGCACGCTTCTCGACTGGGTTTTCCCACGTTTCGGGCCAGGACGGAAAGATCTGCCGGATTGAAGGCCTTGCCGTTGAAGGATTTTTTTTCATAGGCGGGATGACCACAGTCGGTGGGAAATTTTTCGTACATACCTGTTCCGTCATGACAGGCAAGACAGTCTACCCGTTCCTGTATGCTATGATCAAAATCATTGTCCTGCCAACCATATCCGACATGACAGCTGGTGCACCTGCACCAGTTGGACTGGGTAGAGATTCAAAGATTGTTCAGGTAGTGTGCCTTGCCGAGACCCTGTAACTCCTTTTCCCCGGTCTCCCATCTCCAGTGTATGGTGTGTTGTACCTGCTCGGCCGCTTCGGTATGGCATGCAAGGCAGGCTTTCGTAACCTCCGGACCGGTTTTGAAAGGTTTTTGAAGCTCTTCAAATTTTGTATGGTCTGCGGTTGATGAGCCTTTTGTATCTTTTGATTTAATCAGAGATGCATTGATATTTCCAATGCACATAAAATAAACGATCAAACCAATGATGCAAATCCCTATAAGTATCTTTTTGCGTAGAACCATCCTGATGGACCTCCTTAAAGAGATACCTGCTGAATGCATTACAGCAAGATGCAGAAAAAGACGTTCTATGGCATAATATCGTTCCAGAGTGATGCTGAAGACAACTTCTGAACATTGAAATAAACAACATCTTTTAAAAATAACATCGTAGTCAGAAACAAGTCAATGCCAATTAATTTTCATTCAGGTCGAGATATTTTTCACAGGAGAAAACCCATATATGGTTGGCCTGGTAATATGGAGAAGGCCGATTAGACTTGAATGATCTTGGCCGAAGGCATATAAACGATGTTTCTGTAATCAAGTTGTAGCCGCTGTACAGAACAGTATGCTATTATTTTGTGATGCGAGTATATCGGATGTTCAGAAACAGCCGTTTCCTGATTTGGGCGGTTTTCATTCTTTTGGGATTACTGGTGATCTTGTCCGTCATTGGTACCTTTTACGGTGCCGAACGGTCAAAGGAATTGTTTAATTCGCCTTTTTTGTGGTTGTTCTGGATTGCGCTTACGATCCTGTTTGTGTTGGCATTGTTCAGGACGGGCCGTCTCCGGCAGAATCCGGGGCTTTTGCTGATGCATCTGGCTTGCGTATTGGTTCTGATCGGTTCCATGTGGGGCAGTAATTTTTCTCACTGGGTCCGCAGCGATTATTTGAATACCAGTAAGGTTCCCGGCGGCTACATGACGATCTACGAAGGGAAGAGCCAGAAATTTATCATGTCGCACTACATCCGGGATAAGATGGCGCAGCTCCCTTTCTCGATCTATCTAAGGGATTTCCGGATGGATTACTACTGGGATGATGGCAAATTGTTGATACGTTCTCCTAAGGGGCATTTTCATGTCATGTATGCAATACCCGGACATACCATCATGCCGGGAGAGGGGCTGTCGTCGCTGAAGATTGTGCGTGTTATCAAAAACTTGAAAGTCGTCACCCGGGATGATGTTCGCAGTGTGGAGGATGATCCCGGTTTCGGGTCCAACCCGGCCCTAGAGGTAGAACTGACCCGTGAAAACGGAAAGCGCGAGAGACACTATGTTTTCCTCAGATTTCCCGATAGGAATATGTTTTCAGGCGGCTGGGTTATGCACTACCGGCTTGGTATAAAGGACTTCTTTAGCGACCTCGATGTATTTCAGGGCGGCCGGGTCGTGGATCATAAGGTGATCCAGGTAAATGATCCGCTGCATTATGGCGGTTATTATTTTTATCAGGCATCGTATGATGCCAGCCAAGGGCAATATAGCGTATTGTCGGTTACCTCGGACAGCGGGTACTGGCTGGTTTTTGCCGGCTATTTTATCCTGTGCCTGGGAGTCTTCTGGTATTTCTGGATACAGCCGTTTTTCCGCAAGGCGGTTTGGAGGCTCAGAAATGGCGATTAAATTAACACTGCAGGGCCTGTTTATTTATATGGCCATGGCCGCATATCTGCTGGCCTTTCTGATATCTTTATACAATGGAGAAAAAACAGGCAAGATCCTATTCGGGGTTGGATTTCTCATGTGTGTTGCGGCCTTTGTGTATCGCTGGTTTCAGACCGGACATGTTCCTATGCAGAATCTGTTTGAAGTCTTCGTCACCATGGGGGTGCTGGTATATCCATTATCTGTTTTTTGCCGACGTGCACTCAGGGTCGGCGCCGAGGCCTTTGACATGCTGAGTGGTGTCATTGTGCTCGTGCCGGCAGGTTTTTTCTTTTCAGCCGAACCGAAGCAATTGCCGCCGGCATTGCAGAGCTGGCTGTTTGCCCCGCACGTGGCTGTCTACATGGTGTCGTATGTACTGATGGGTAAGGCCACAATCCAGGCCATGGGCCAGTTGATGAGATTCAAGGCTACTGCCCAGAACCATTTAGTGGATTTTGAAAAGGGTACCTACCGCATGATCAGTTTTGGATTCCCGCTCATGACCCTCGGTCTGGTCCTTGGAAGTTGGTGGGGACATCTTGCCTGGAGCGATTACTGGGGCTGGGACCCTAAGGAGTTGTGGGCACTGGTAACTTGGCTGGTTTATGTGCTTTACCTTCATTTTCGCTCGTATTACGGGCGCAGGCATCCTGCCGTCTGCAGCATTTTAGCCCTTAACGGAATGGCTGCGATTGTGATTACCCTGCTGTGGGCAAACCTCGCCAGACTCTTTGCCGGTCTGCACAGCTATGCTTTTTAATCCGCAGGCTATTATTGCAAAATGACTGAGTGGTTGAAGATTGCTGCGTTTTGATAAGGCATTTTACATGGAGTTATCCCTTTGATGATGTCCGACATGGTAAGACCCAGTTACGGTAGCGAAGTTTCTTTCAATAAGAAGATGGACATGGCCATGGGAGGGGTCTGAAAAATAAATATGGGTACCATGTCCGTTATGAAAGGTTTAGTGCATAAATGACCATATTTTATGGATGTCTACTGGTTTTCCCCTGAACCGTTCCCACTTGAATAGGCACTGGTTTATATTATTATCTATGCGTGCATGGATCTGGATTCTACACGCAGCGTTAATTAGTGGCACTCAGCGGGGCGCGCCTCGCCGTGTTGCCCGAAGCATTCATCTCCAGCTATCCGGACTGGATATGGATTCTTCCCGCTGGAAAGATCGCCATGAACCAGGATCTCTACGGGAGGCTGCTCGATCAGTAGGTTACTATCCTTTCCAAGACGACCGACAGGCTCTGCGCTGCAGCGAAAGATGCCGGCATCTTTGTCGTTGTCGGGCTAAACGAACGCAACAGCGCCACCAGCGGGGGAAGCCTCTTTAACACAGTGCTCTACATCGACGATGAGGGCAACATTATCGGACACCACCAGAAACTGGTTCCGACTCTTGCCGAACGCACCGTATGGGCCTATGGAGACCCGAGCACGCTGCAGGTCTATGACATCACTCTGGGCAAACTCGGCGGCTTCACCTGCTGGAAAAACTACATACCGTTGGCGCGCTACACTCTCTATACGCAGGGGATTTCTCTCTACGTTGCTCCGACCTACGATGAAAGTGACACATGGCAGGCCTCCATGAAGCACATCGCCTGCGAAGGGCGCACATCTGTAATCGGATGCTGCATGGCCTATAAAAAATGAGGATGTGCTCGCCGCAGTGCAGGAACTTACCCTCTGCTACGACGGAGTAGACGAATGGGTCAACAGCGGCAACAGCCTTATCGTGGACCCCGAAGGTGAGGTGCTTGCTGGCCCCCTCTACCGAGAGGAAGGCATAATCTACGCCGAAGTAAGCGGAAAAAGACTGCGTGATACTAAATGGAAACTCGATGTCGTCGGACACTATGACCGTCCCGATGTTTTTTCTCTGAGCGTGCAAAGCAGCCCCAATCTGATCATACGCTGGAATGATCGGAATAATGCAGAAGACGAAGATGTCCCGACGCCCGAAGCCAATGACTGATCCTCTGAGAATTAAAGCAAAGTAGAATTACTTTAAGAAAAAAACTACATTCAGGTCGCAACAATCAACAAGAGCAGAAAGACAATAAATAGAACTGATGTTAAATGCTTTTGAAAAATGTCTTGCTCTGAAATTGGGACCGCCATTTTTTAGCTGATAAAAGTGGTTTTTTTAAGATCATTAGCCGTACAATAATAAACAATTTGCCCTAATAAAATGGCCTGCCTTAACTCTGTTATTTTTTTGAAAAAATTGGCTTTTACAGTAGGCCGCATAAATGATATCTTGTGTCCGGTCAATTGGTGGCAGTACAATTTTACTTGGGATGTGACATGGAAAGGAGGTTTTGTTAATGAAATATCGTGTGATTCAATGGGCGACTGGTTCCATGGGAAAGACCTGTCTGCGGGCCGTGATCGATCATCCCGATCTGGAACTGGTAGGGCTCTTTGTATACAGCGACGAGAAGGCCGGCCGCGACGCCGGCGAGATCGCGCGGCGTGCGCCGACCGGGGTTATCGCCACTAAAAACATTGACGAAATCCTGGCTCTGGAGGCCGACGTGGTCATTCATGCCCCGCGCATACAGTTTCCCTATAGTTATCATAACAAGGACATGTGCCGGCTTTTGGCCTCGGGCAAGAACCTCATCAGCATCAACGGGCACGTCTTTCCGGAATATCACGGCGCAGAATATGCCGATGAATTTAATCAGGCGTGCCGGCAGGGGCAGTCCACCCTGTTCGGCACCGGCCTTAATCCGGGATTTGTAGTCGAAAAGATTGCCACCGCTGCCACCGGCATTTGCAGCGAGCTGGAATCAGTCCATATCAAAGAAGTATTCGATGTCAGCGGGGCGCCTGATCACGACTATGTCTTCAACGTCTGCGGCATGGGCTCGGACCCTGAGAAAATGGATCTTGCATCCGGGCCGGTTGCGAAACTTATCACCGGGATGTATGCCGAGGTGATCGCGCTTTTGGCCCATCGCCTGGGGCTTAAACTAGATCGGGTCGAGGCCGATCACGGTGTTGTTGCGGCACCGCACGATATACAGGGCCGGGCCGGGCTCGTGCCTACCGGCAGCGTGGCGGCCACCGAATGGTGCTGGCACGGCATCGTTGATGGACAGCGCATGATCACACTCTCGGTAAACTGGATTATGGGTAATACCCTGCCGGGCTATGAAAACTATGCCCACTGGCAGATTGCAGTGCGGGGCACACCAGGGATCGATATCACGATGAACCTTGTTGAGCCCGAGAATACCGGTGCCAAGACACGATCAGAGCAGTATGCCGTCGCTGCTTCGGTAATTAATGCCATTCCCGAAGTCTGCGCTGCTCCGCCCGGGATTTTCCACTTGCCTATTTTCGCGCCGTACCGGCAAAGATTTGCAATGGCTGATGGCGAAAGATAGAAGGGAAAATGTAATTAGAAAAGATTGAACAGATCCAGGATATAGCCAACAGTTTTAACTTAACCATGGGTAACTCATTCAAAGCCTGAGACACCCATTTATGCATGCTGGGCAGCGTTCATAAAGGCCCCGGTCTGCGGATCGATGCAACCAATCTTTCAGGACAGACAATCCGCCTTTGGCCCTGGGATACGGATAAGGCTTGGTTCGAATCATGTGCGGGGCATAAACGGGGACACTTTCAAAGAGTTTCGCAGAAACAAATTTTTATATGACATCTATTTTACAAAACATATATTTAAAAGAGAGTGAGCGTTCGCTCACATTATATTTTATTGGAGGAGGTTTGTATGATTGTTGACAGTCATGTGCATCTTTTCTATGAAAATTCCGATCCCTTGTCCTGGTTTATTGCAAGTGCGCGTGCAGCAGTTGCCATGTTCGGCAAGGATAGCGGAGAATTTGGGGATGTTGAAGCACTCTACCAACAACTCGATCCCGAACTCTTTGATGAAAATGGTGATAAATTGGTTTCATGGATGGATGAAGCAGGAATTGACCGGGCGATAATTCTTCCTATTGACCTTCGTCTGCTTACCGACGAACCTGCCGCCTTTGACCAGAACTATCCCACCATCGAACAAAAAAACAGAACCTACTTTGAGGCAACCCAGAGACATTCAGGCCGGATTTATTCGTGTGCAGGTGTTGATCCGCGGCGTCGCGGTGCCGCTGATCTCTTCAGAAAGGGAGTAGAAGAATGGGGAATGGTAGGGCTTAAGCTGCATCCTACCGCCGGATACTATCCTCACGACCCTCAATGCTATCCAATGTACGAAGCTGCTAGAGAGATGGGAGTGCCGGTAATTATTCATTCCGGAAACGAGCCGGCACCCCTGAAATGCATGTATTCTCAACCCAAATATATTGATACCATAGCGGCGGATTTTCCGGAAGTCACCTTTATTATCGCTCATTGCGGCCATGGTTGGTACAAGGAGGCAGTCGATCTGGCTTCAATGAAACCGAATATCTATTGTGACTTCTGCGGGTGGCAGGCTGAATATCTCACCGGCCCTGATTATTTTTTCGGGCCCTTGCGTTATGCCCTTGATTTCCTCGGACCCTGGAGGGTTCTTTTCGGCACGGATGGTCCGGCATATACTGTTATGATGAGCGATAAAGACTGGGTGAACGCCGTTAGAGAGCATAAGTCTCCCTCTGGAATAAATTTATCGGATGAGGAGATCGAGATATTTTTGGGTGGCGCAGCAGCCAGGCTCTACGGCTGGAGCTGATTTATCGCTTCGGCAAAATTGGGTCATGGCCGACAGATTGTTTTTGGAATAAGAAAAAGGTAGAACAGGTTCAGGACTTAGGTAACGGGAAAGGTTCAGGCCATAGGTAACACTTTCTGGAATCTGGCATAAAAAACCTTGTCTGGGTGAACTGTTCAATTTTTCCTTTTTGTATTTTATCCTTGAGCCATTGGACCAAGATAGGCATATGGAATTAATACAAATATTTTTTATCAAGGGGGGGCTGCAATGGCTGAACAATTTGAGCAAGTGAGTGTTAATTTGACGAATGAAAAGGTTCAATTTACCGGTATCTCCAAAGCTAACCCTGGGCGCCCGATTGTATTCGACTTTAGAGCCCCGATTGGTGATGGAGATGGTTATAATGGCCTTGAATTGTTACTGATGAGTTTCGCCGGCTGCAGCGGTACAACAATTGTAGTTCTGCTGAGAAATATGGGTAAAAAGGTATCCGGCTGTACGGTGAATGCAAAAGGCTTAAGGCGAGACCAGCCTCCTATAAAATTTGAAAAAATATTTCTCGAGTTCCTTTTGACTTCCGAAGATACCCAGGATGCAGATATTCTCAAAGCGATCCAACTCGCTGAAGGGTCATTCTGTCCTGTCTGGCAGATGTTGAAAAACAATACGGAGATTCTGACAGAATACAAGATCAGCGTTTCATGATTGGTGAATGAGAAAAATATGATGCGAAAGATCAATGGCTAAAGGCGAGGGGGATAAAACAGGTGATATCCATGAAATATGGACATCTTGGCAACCAATATTTAAGAACAGATGATGCACTTATATCGAAAGCTGCACTTTTACGGACGACCCGATTATTTCCGCATTGCTGATGGGCAGAGGTTATAGCGCAGAGAGGAAAAAGATATGGCAAAAAAGAAGATTCTCATGATCGGGAATGATATTCTAAGAAAAAGATCTGCGATTGTTGATTTCGCGAACGATCCCGTTGATCAGTATATTCAGGATTTAAGGGATACACTTCATTATATGCAGAAAGAAAAACAGATCGGACGGGCAATCGCCGGGCCTCAGATAGGATACCTGAAAAAAATTATATATATGGAAGCGGAAGAGAAAAGAATTGTGATGATCAATCCGCAGATTACAGATAAGAGCCAGGAAACATTTGAGGTATGGGACAGTTGTTTCAGTGTGGATGTGGCTTTTTTCGGTAAGACCCTTCGACACAGATGTATTACAGTAGATTATCTGAATGAAAATCAGGAACAGATCCGTGAGAAGTTTACGGATGATTTATCAGAACTTTTTCAGCACGAAATTGACCATTTAGACGGAATTCTGTTCACAGACCGCATTATTGGTAATCAGATTGTTATGCGAAGTGAGTGGGAGAAGTTGAAATAAAATGGATCAAGTCTGTCTTTGATTCTTGATGGAAAATTGGTTCTGGACAGATATTCTGAGTGGTGTTCAGGTTGGACCAAATACTTGCAATTGTCCAATAAAACTACACTCATTTATAATAGTATATGACTGATCCCGAACAAATCAAAACCTACAGAAAGATTTATCGTGACTACCGCTCCTCGACAACAACCCCTGTCAGATCAGATTAAAACTAGTTCGTTTTTTAGAAAAATTGGTCCGATCCAAAATTATCAATACAAAATAATAACTCGTCAATCTTTTTCCATAATCATCTCATCAACCTTTTTTAGATCCGACGCATAGCTCTTTGAACCGATCAAGTAACAAACGGTTCCGGCAAACCCGCCTAGTGTTGAAATCATCAGACCCGCCTTTAGACCATAACCTCCGCCTCCAAAAATATCCGATATGGCCCCGACGAGCATAGGAGCCCAACCTCCGCCTAAAACATAACAACAAAAGGCGTTCATGCCCCAGGAAGCGCTTCGCAGGCTGGGAGGTGCAACGTCTTGTGTAACAGCGCTGATTGCCGGTACCGGAATAATCGTAATCATACCGTATACAATCCCTATGGCGAATCCGACACCTTTCAAATCCAGATACAGTGTTATAATCAGTAAGATGGTTGCGAAAAACAACCCATATGTTGCTGTCAGCATGCGTCCTTTTTCATTACGATTTTGCCAGAAATCCGCAAGAAAACCACCGATGAAAGCGCCGAAAATCGCCATAAGGGAGATCGCTCCGATTATCAAACCGGCTTGAGTTGAATCGATATTACGAGCACGCATGAGAAATGCGGGCGACCAAGTCAGAAATGAAAAGAGTGTAATATTCTGCATGGCATATCCCACATAAATCCAGCGCAGGGTCGGAATTTTAAACAGCGTAGCGATTGTCTGGCGGAATGAATATTCTGTATCGGATTCACCGTTGTTTTTAACGTTAATGTATTCACTGTGATCTTTTATCAAAAGAGTGAGTAGGCTGAGAATAATGCCGGGTATTGCAAAAATGAAAAAAGCCATTCTCCAGCCCCATGCTTTGGCAACGAATCCACCCAAAACCACGCCGATTGCAGAACCGACTGGAATTGCCATATTAAAGATACCCATTGCTCTGGCACGAGCTTTGGCCGGGAAGGCGTCTGCAATCAGAGGCATACCGCCGGAGGTGAATCCGGCCTCGCCGATCCCGACTAAGGAACGTGGGATAATTACCCCCATAAAAGAACGACCGAGCCCGGTGATGAAGGTGAAAACGCTCCAAATCGCGCCCATAACCGCAATGGCCTTTTTCCTGCTCCATCTATCCGCAAGATATGCAGCAGGAAAAGCAAATGCCGCCATACTCATGAAAAAAGTAGTCTGTATGATTCCTATTTGGGTATCCGTCAATCCGAGATCGAGCCGAATGTGTTCTACCGTGATTGATAGAACCTGACGATCCACGTAATTGACCATGTAAAGAAGGCTGCAAATAATTAGAATATACCATGACGCAAATCTACTATATTTAAACTCTTTCATTTGCATATCACCCCACCGATTTCATTTAATTTTCTCACTGTCAAATCACCTAAGTTTGAACAATTTTAGCTGCTTTTAGCCATATGGCCGGCAAAAGCAATGCTGTTCCATCAACTTGTGCTTTCTGCTTAAAGATTCACGAGCTAATCAAAGGCGGCATTATTGTTATAATTTACGCTGGATTTATCATGTCAGGATAACCCCTTTAACAGGGTTATCCTGATCGTATCCGGAAAAAGCAACAGCCCTTAAAACGCTTCACCACCTTTCATCATGGCAAGTGCTGCCGATCCCGGACCCATAATTTCAGGATCGATCACCACATTCACGATCGTAGTTTTTTCCGAATCAAAGGCTTCTTTCAGGGCGCCCTGTATATCTTCCGGGTTCTCAACCAGAATCCCTTTGCCTCCAAGGGGCTCTATGATTTTATGATACGGCACAAAATCAAGTTCCACAGTTTCCGGCACCAAGTGATCGAATTTTATTCTCATGCTGTTAGAGGTCATACCCCAAAGATTGTTATTTCCTATTACAACGACAATGGGCAGGTTTTTTCGGATTGATGTTTCCAGTTCCATAAAATTGAATCCCATCGAGCCGTCGCCAGTGCATAACATAACACGGCTCTGGGGACTTATGAGTTTTGCCGCATTCGCGTAAGGCAAGCCACATCCAAGACATCCGAACAGGCCCGAGGCCATCTCATTCCATGGTTTTTGGCATGTTCTGGTTGTCAGCACCCAGGTCGGCAGGTCGCCTCCATCAGTCACCACGACGTCATCGGGTCTGTTCATAAATTTGTCAATCTCCTGCGCCAGCCTGCCTGGATTAATCGGGAGCTTGTCGCTTTGTGTATTGAATGTTTCAATTTTTTTACGTTCATCATGTTCTTTTCGCAGTATATCTACCCATGACCTGAAATTATTTTTCAGAGAATCTCCAATAGCCTCATCATCCATTAATTTGATGCATTGACCGAGC
>Ga0272441_10012251_pt1 | contig 12563 bp, 17 predicted proteins | sample SSMProp6N_FD_193582 | JGI IMG/M metagenome (GOLD analysis project Ga0272441, IMG submission 193582) | Marine sediment archaeal communities from Little Sippewissett salt marsh, Falmouth, MA, United States - SSM-Prop-6N | ecosystem: Environmental > Aquatic > Marine > Wetlands > Sediment ...
TATGTTTTGTAAGATAATATTCTAACTCCCTATCAATAGCTCCTATTGTTAAATCTTTATCTACTATAGCTCGATTTTCTTTATCTAAAAAGATACTTCCTTTATTTATTCCCCATATATCAGGATACGGCATATTTTTACCTCCTTCTCCTTTTCACTCCCCAAACGTCAGGGAACTTTTCTTCTGGTTCTGGTCCATATAAACATTCTGGACATCTATCATCTGCTCCCAACATTGACCTTGGGAACATTCTTCCACATACTGAACATCTTTGTGTTGGCATTTCATCACCTCAAATTATTATTTACTAAACATATCAATATCGCCTAGTTTATTCCAACCAAGAAAATACTTACTCCATCCAAATATTGTTTCTGTTGGTTTATGTATTGCTATTATACTCATCTCTTTAAAAGGCGGTTTTTGAATAGTATATATAAAATCACCTTTTACATATTGTTTCATAAAACGGTCTGGTCCTTTTTTTGCATTTGCTATCACCTCATCTGCATCTGCGTTTGGATATATATTCTCTGGTTTTATATTTTTTACATGTTTTGGGTTTATTCCCCAATAGTCAGGAAAATCCATTCTATTTACCTCCTTTCTTTTTCATAACTTTAAATAATCTTTCGTGAAGGTTATCATCTATTTTGAGATATTGTTTTTTGGAACGGCGTCCATGAATGAACATGGTAGTGTTTTTAGCCATAGCCTCTTTTATTCTTGTTGTTTGTCTTTTCATTCTATCACCACATAACTTTTAATTTTGGTAAAGGGGATGAATGATGATGTTCCCCCAGCAATCCAATTGACTTTGTAACCTGATATTGAAACATAATCTATGATTCCGGTGTCTCCATTCATATAGTGTTGAATGAATGTTCCCGGCTTCTCTCTTGATGTTAATTCTCTATCAGACATATTATCACTCACTTTTCATCACCACAAGGGGAATGAATCCCCTGTGTGGTGAATAGGTTTGGTGGTGTTACCAACCTTGTGAGTTAGTAACTCTAATCATACTGCTGAAGTTCTCCAACAGTGGTAATCATCTTAACTGGATGACCTGCTTTCATATATTTCTCGGCTTCATCAAAGTTCATATATCGTTTGACTATCTTTCCAGACTCGGTCTCAATTTCTGCGACCCAGACGGGTTTTGGGTCAATGACTTTGACTGGAGATGTTATTTTCTTTTGTCTTCTTAATTTTCTTAATTTTCCCATTAGTATCTACCTCCTGAAAGGTCAAAGAATTTAGCCTTTTTGGTTGGGGTTTTTTTACCTGACCATCCTGGTCGTCGTCCTCCTGCTTTCCAGATGTCAGGGACGTCGTATAAGCGTTCTTTGTATCCAGGCATCCAAGGTTTCTTTTTCTTTTTTAATAAAATTTTTTTGACTCTTTCTTCTTCTTCTCTTCTTCTTCTCTTAATCGGAAAAGCTCTAAATCTTGGAACATCATAACCAGTATGAATAATAGTTGGTCTAGGAATTGGAGTAGGATATCCAGGATATGTAGGAGTTGGGTATGTAGGAGTTGTTGGAGCTGGATATGGAGGGATTGTTTTTGTGGGTGGAACTGCAGAAGGAAGAAAAGTTGGATAAACTTGTTGTTCTGGTTCTGTTGGATATGTTGTTTGTAAACTAAAGAAAGTTGTTTTATAAGATGGATATACACTTGGTTTTGTTGCAAGTCTTGATGGATATTTTGATGTAGGGTATCCTTCTGTATATGTTGTTTTGGGTGGATATGATGGTTCAACAACTTGAGATACTGGACTTGCAGTCATTACTCTGGATTTCATTGACATTTTTCCGTATCCTTCTGGTGGATAAAACGGAGAAATATCTTTTACTGGTGTGATTTCAACTGGTTGTTTTGGTCTAAAAGTAAATTTATACTTTGGTCCACTTGTTGGTCTTACATCATATAATTCATAACCTTTTTCTGATAGTTTCATATATGGTTCTTTTGATAGCGTTTGTGGTATAGTTCTTGATGTACTTACTTCTTTTGGTGTTAATGTTGTTGGTTCTTTAATCATAAGTCTCTCTAATAAAGGTGACTCCTTAAATCCTAGTTTTGTATAAAACCTTTCAGCTCCTGAAATAGCTCTAGCTGTTATTCTATAACCAGGAAATTCTTTTTCTAATACTTGAACGGCTTTAGTTCCCAAGCCAGTTTGCTGAGGAAAAGAACGTATATCTTCTATAATCAAATTCTTTCCTCTTGTAAAATAATCAACAGTTGTATATCCTTTTGGGTCTGTAATTGTTATTGTTTTAACTTCTCCTGGAGTATGTTGTGGATATAAATCAAATAAATCTGGTTCTTTTATTGACTTTGTTTTTATTCTCATTGGTTTTGTTGAAACTGTAGGTTTAATGACTTTAACTTCTGGAAATTGTCTTATCATCTCTGGATTGTTTTCAAAGAAAGATAATAACCCAGCTTTTCTAGTATCAAATGTTAAGTCATTAGTCGGTCTATATCTTTCATAAAAAATTTTATCTTTACCTTTAAGAATACCTCCACGGTTTACTTTATTAGCAAGTTTATGAAATAATTGATGTTCTTGTTTTGTTAAAGTTACTCCTTTGTTTGTTAAATAATCTGTATGATGGAATTCAAGGTTTTTTGTTTTTCCAGACCAATCACTTTTGCTTCCTTTTAGTGTTTTTGTCATTCTTTTCCAAGCAGATACTATCTTGTTAGCCGCTATTGAAAATCTTGATTCGTATCCAAACTTATATGGAGCTGCCCATTCTAAAGAAGTTTTAATTGGTCTTGGTGGTTCAACTAACTTTGGTCCATATGGATATTCCATAGAAAATTGTGGTTTTTTTGTAATTTTTGGAATTTGTTTCTCAAACCAAGTTTTTGTTCTTGTTGGAGCAAACTGTGGATTTTCATGGTAAAATGACGTTAAAGGGTTTTCCAAAAATTTACCTTCTACTTGTGGAGCCCATTTCTTAATATGGTCAAACATCATTTCTAAATCTGCTATACTTTTTTTACTTAAAATACCAGATTTTTTAGCATATGCTAATTGTTGTTTAAATATAGAAATCCAATCTGTTATATCTTTCCCTCTTCCAGGATGAGCAACATCAATTCTTCCTCCAACAAGTTTTCTTCCTGACTGTTCATAAATAGATTGAACTTTATTTAAAAACCCCACTTTTTCTGTTGATTGAACGAAACCTCCAGCTGGGTGGTACATTGTTCCTGCTGGTCCTCCACCAAATTCTTCCTCAGAAAATATCTGTAATGATTTGCTAAAGAATTGCTTAAAATCTGTTGGTTTATCTGGACTATCAACTAATTCCTTTTGAATAAAATCCCAAAGTTCTTTTTTGAAATCTGATACCTTACTTTTTGTCCAACCTCTTTTTTCTACTTTCTTAACAAATTCTGATATTGGTCTAAGTTTCTTTTCTCCAAGTCCTGTTGCTTCATATATCTTCCGTCTTAATTTTTGAGAAAGTGGTTGTTTTATTTTATATTTAGTATATTTGTATGTTCTCGGAAATTTATATCTCGTTAAAGTTGCTTCTATATCTCCAGCCATAAACCCGCCTGGTCTTAAAGGTGGTTCTTCTAAGAATAAAATTTGAGCTGTACTACCTTTTAAGGTAAATCCAAACCTACCTTGGTTTTCCCAAATGAATTTAGTTAATGCTTCAGCAACGCCTGGTTTCACTTTTTCAAAATTGATTTCAGCAAATGTTTTAAGTGGTTTTTTATAACCAGTTGGTAACTTTTGGGAAGCATCTAACAATTTAAACATATAATCATACTTTGCTAAATCTTTTGGGTCTTTTAACCAACCCAAAACTCTTTTTCTCCATCCTGCTTTTAATCCCACTCTATAACCAGCTGTCCATCCTTTATAACCTGCCCATAACTGAGGAATTAACATTGCTGATTGAGCAAATGCTTCTCCTCCTTTACCTGTTTCAGCTAATTCTTTTACTTCCCAAACAAAACCTTTTCCTAAACCAAGTTGTTCTGGTTTAAGCATTTCAAATCCCATATAACCCCCAAGACCATATTTTGCAACTGTTCCTGCTGTTTGTGATAAACTAGTTACATACCCAACACCAGCTGAAAGACCAGCAGCTCCAGCAGCTGAATATCCAACTGTTGCTATTGGAGATAATAAAATAGTTCCCAACGCTCCTTTAACACCTTCTCTTTTTGACATTGCAGTATCAAATAAAGCTCCAGCTTTTGTAGCAACTATTTCTGCTCGAGCTTGTTCGTGTGGTTTATATCCAGTAAGTCCTTCTACTTCATGGAAAAAGGATTTGAATCCGAAAGGGTCTCTCCAAGAAATCATTCCTGTTCCCCATGTTGATAAAAACCCTCCGTGTTTTCCTTCAGTAAACATTTCCTTTGCCATTTTTTCATAATCTTTTTCACTAATATCACTAAATTTGTATTTTCCTTCTGGAGTTTTAATTAATTTATAACCAAGTCTATTCATCCCTTTTAAAAAGTCTCTTGTTTGTTCAGCTTTTGTTTTATTCTCAGTTGATTCATTTAATTGTTTTTGTAATATTTTTACCATATTGTCTTTATTAACTCTTCTGTCTTCATATTTAAAATAAAAATCATCTGGAGCTCTTTTAACATTCGATAAATAAGATTGAATATCAGAAATGTTTTTATCTATTGTATTAATTGTTTTGTTTATATTAGACATTTCTGAAACATATTCTGTTGAGTATGGGCTCCACCCAAAGTCTATCAATCCAATTGACTTTGGTAAGTATATACTTTTACCTGTTTCTGGGTCTGTTCCAACTAAATATTTTTTATTTAATTGCATTTCTCTAATTCTGTCCCAATCTTTTTCTGGAAGATATTGTTTTTGTGTCCATACTATATCCTCATATGTTGGAGCAATACCTGATGTTTCTGCTTTATATCTTTCTACTGCCCCTGATGGTGTCCAAGGCAACTCTTTTTCTGTTCCTGTTTTTGTACCTGTAAACTTAGATGTATATGTAGATTCAGGCATTATAATTGAACCAGAAGGAGGAGAAACTCCTGTTGTTTTAAATTTTTCAACTGTTCCAGGAATTGCTACATCTGGAATATCTGGTTTTTTTGTTTCTATCTTTACATTTCCATAATTCTTCTTAACAGCACTTTTAGCGTTTTGAAGTGATGTATAATTTGATAATTTCTTTTCTCCATTGACATATACTATATAATTAGTTTTTCCATTAATAAGTTCACTTTTTATTTCGATATTAAGTTTTTCTGGAACTCCTTCAGCTTCTTTTGTTATTGAGGCAACGGCAACTGTAGTTGGAGCTGTTGATTTTTCCCATATTTGTTGAGATATAGACTCTCCTCTCTTTTCAAAATATTTTACAATATCACCAAATTCCTGTTTTCCATAAGTAAATGTTTTTCCTGGATATGTTATTCCTTCTTCTGAATAATCTGGAATTGAAATTTTTTTAGCAGATTCATAATAAGTAGGAGATATTCCTGAGGCTGTGAGATATGTCTCTGTAGTTGGAGCTTTTGCTTCATATCTTTCAAGAGTCCTTTCTGCTAAAGCACCAACTCCAAAAGAAGTTGTTGGAAGCTTTGATGTTATGTCCTTCATTGTTTTTGTAACAACTTCGTATCTTGTTATTGCCCTTTGAGCACCAGATGGAGTACTACGACTTAATCCACTTATTTGTCTACTTATACTATTTATTTGAGATTGAAGGTTAGATATTTTATTACTCAAAGTATTAGCCATTCTACTCAATGATAGTTTTTGTTTTGGTAATTTAGCAGTTCTCTGCATATTTAAAACTGCAGTTCTCTGTTGTTCAAGTCTTCTTTTTTGGTCATATAGTGTATTTCTTTGATTCTTTAAACTATTCGCTTGAGCATTTACTGCACTATAATCAACAGAAGGAGCAGAATATGATGGTTGGGGAGCACTTACTTGAACTTTCTTTGTAAATTTATAACCACCCTCTGGAGTTCCCTCAATTTGATATCCTTCCTTTTGGTATTGTTTTAATTGAGATTCCTGTTCTGATATTTCTTTTTCTGCCTCGGTTAATTCCTTTTGATATTTTTTGATTTCTTCTACCTTTTGGGCTTTCTCTTTTTTCTGTTTAGCAAGTCGAGAACGATACTGCGGACTTGCGATAACGGCTTTTCTCATTTCAACTTGTTGACGGATTGATGGTTTTTTCTGGAGACGAGATACTGCTTTCTGAGCAAGAGTTTTCTGTTCCTGAACTTTTGATTTTTGTTGTTGAGTTTTAGAGATAACAGATTGATAATCTACCAAGAAATCCCCTCAAAATTATTGTTAAAAAGTAACGCATTCATTTTCGACCACCAAAACCTAATGTATGTATACACAAAAGTATTATAAATAATTTTCTACACGATAATGTTATTTGTTTTTATCTATCCATTTATCTATTGTAGATTGTTTATTGAATCTGATACCGTGATACTTTCCACCACATTTACATCGACATTTTGATTTGGGGTTAGCAAGTTCACAGCGTTTGTTGTGTTTCATACTATCTTCTGCCAGATAAGGCCATCATCAGGCCGATTAGGGGGAAGATTGATTTATTTTTCATTTAAACAGTCTTCACATATTGATATGACATAGAAAGGATGTTTGAATTCCTTTACGTCTGGTTTGTTTTTGGCACAGATGTCACAAATCATTTGTCCAACTCCAGTTGGGTTTGATAATATTCATCAATTCTTGTCATTCTGTTCCAAATAGCGATAACGTTAATGTTTCCTGTGACTGGGTGGTCGTTGGGGAATAGTCCTTTTTGTTTGTGGAGTTTGTCGTTGAATATCATTTCGTCGAGCATTCTTCTGAAGTCCATTTTTAATCCTCCATTATTCCTACTTTTTTATACCAATATTCTTTAGTATCATCATCTGCGTATTTTTCTACATAATCAGGGAAAGTATAAGGGAATTTTGAATTATAGCTTTTTCTCTTTTTTAACCACTCTATTTTATCCTGTTCGAATTTTTGAGATATGTGTTCAATTCTACAATCTCGGCAAACCCTGTAATCATCTGCTTCATAAACATAATTCCATGTCTCTTTTCCACAGTCACCACATATCGTTGGAACATTAAATTTCATCTTTTAGTCCTCCTCTTTTACAACTATATGAATAAAGGTTTCATCAAACTCTTTATCATAATCTACATAACAAGTATAGTTGAATCGTTTAGGGTCGTCTCTAACAGCAAGACCATCTGATTTAATCTTAGTCATATTATCTATTTCTTTTGTCGTATGCTCTACTTTAAACTGATGTTCATCTTGAATATAAACACCTACAAGTCTACCTTTGACTTTAATTGCATCTTTTGGTTGAAACATTATTTCCCACATCTTTTAGACCTCCTTGATTAGAGATTTCCTAAAATCACTTCCATCATCTTCTGTCATTTCCAATAAATGGTTTATCAATTCATCTCTGAGTTGTTTTGCTTCCTTTCCGGATATAATTGGATATTTTCTTACTTTCCTTACAACCCTTAAATTCTTGTTGTAAGATTTGTTTCGTTTAGGAGTTATCAATCTCCCATTTTCAAATCTTGCCTTACCAATTATTTGGTTTTTCCCATTTTCTTTCATTTAATCACAATACAGATAACGAGGATGTAGTATATAAAGGTTTCCCTGTTTTTAATATTTTATTCTTTGTTGTCAAATACTTTTTTGTATTTGATGTATGTTTTAACGATATCTTCAAACTCTGGTGTTTCTGTTATTCCATCTAAAACCATATCTTTGAATTCCTGACCTTCTTCCTCTATCATATCACTTACAATTTGAAGAGCTTTTCCTGGATTGTCCTTTATTCGTCTAGCGAATTCACTTCTTATTGTTTTTATATAAAAATATCTGAGAGTATTGAATTTTCCTGGTCCATGATATTCACAATTACATGGGTCGTGACAATATTTTTGGCGTTCTCTTTTTGGTTTAAATTTTTTTCCACATACGACACAATTTTTTGGCTTAAGTCCATCTCTTAATTCAACTCCTCTTTTTTTCAAATTATATTTTATGGTTGAGTGGTTTTTTTTAAATTTCTTTCCAATTTGATATAAACTCATTCCACTTTCATATAACCTTTTCATTTCCTCTATTTGTTTCTTTGTGAATTTTTTTCTCATTATCCCCACCTTAACATTAAATCTGCTCTCCTAAATAGTGAATCTAATGATACTGGAATATAGTTAGTGTGTTCAACACAAACATTAATGTGATATCCATTATAAAACTTTTCGTGGATGTGTCCGTGGATATTGACATATCCTTCAGGAACATCTTCCATTGGTCTATGAGAAAGTAAAAGGTTTTCTATTTGGTGTGGTTGACTCATAACCATGAATCCTGCTTCCTCCATACTTCTGCGGCTTTTGTCGTGGTTTCCAAGAATAAGATAGATTTTCCCATTCAGGCGGTTCCTGATGTATTTGATGTCTCGAAGGTTGGATAAAGCAAAGTCGCCAAGGTGGATTACTGTATCGGATTCTTTGACAGTGGAGTTCCAGTTTTGTACCATTGATTCATTCATGTGGTTGGTGTTTCGGAAGGGGCGACGTGAAAATCTGATTATATTATAATGGCAAAAATGAGTGTCCGAAGTCACATATGTAGTCATTTCTTTTCCTTCTATTTTAATGTCTCTGGTGGGTTTGTTTTATGATATGAGTTATTTATTATCTTTAAAACTTTAACAATGTCTTTTAAAGGTATTCTTAACTTTTTATAGGTATCATCATCTATGTCTTTGGTTTCTTCGATATATCTTAAAATTTTATCCAATTTCTTGTATGACATTCCCAATTCCTGTTCATCTGTTTGATTGTCCCATAAATCTGCAGATGGTGGTTTATCTATGATTTCTTTGGGAATACCAAGTTCCTTTGCAAGTTCAATTACTTCTGTCTTATAAAGGTGGGCAATGGGTTCGAAGTCGACACCACCGTCTCCATATTTAGTGAAATATCCTGTTAGAAGTTCTGACTTGTTTGTAGTTCCAATTACAAGAAAGTTATGTTCGTTAGCATATGTGTATAGAATTAACATACGTAATCTAGCTTTGATATTACCTATTGTCACTTTATCTAATCTTTCTGAGAAACCTTCCAATATCTTATTCAATTCGTCCCCTATCGGATGAACTGCAAATGCCATATCGAATTTCTTACATAACTTCACTATATCATCATTTGTCTCAAATTGCTCTGGCATATAAATTAAAATTACGTTTTTATCCAGAGCTTTCTTAGATAGTACTGCAACAACCGCAGAATCTATTCCTCCAGATATCCCAAGAACAACTCCATTAGCTTTTGCTTCATTTACTTGATTTTTTATAAATTCAATGATATCTTTCATAATAATGAAATAAAAAAGAATTATTTAAAATTTTTGGTGTTTTTAATATTTTACCAATTAGACCTTCGACCCCATCTGTGGCGCCATCCCATACCTCGTCCACGACCTCTGCCCCAGCCACGGCCGTATCCACGACCCCAACCTCGGCCTCTGCCTTGTCCTCGTCCGTATGGTCCACCATATGGTACTTCTTCTGGAATTTTGTCTGTCCTTTCTGCACAGAAACCCATTCCACGACCTGTGAAAGGTCCTCGGCCTCTTGGTCCTGTTCCATCATATCCTGGCATAATATACCTCTATATTGTATATGAGTTTATCATATATAAAAGTTTGTAGGGTTTATAGTGACCCTACTAAATGTTTAATTATCTCGCCTTTCTTTTCTGTCTCAACATTTCCATATTTGTATGTTGTTGGTTTGTCTGTTGATATTTTCCTAGAATTCTTTAGTTTCTTCATCGTTGCGACTAAACTTGATAATTGAGATTTTTGCGTTACACGATAGCATTGCTTTACATGGTCTGTTCCACCCAAATAGAATCGAATTCCATATTTGGTTGGTCTGTATTGCGCTATGGTGAAGTCACCGTCTTGGGCTCTTCGTAGTCCGTATTTGTTCTTTGATATTTTCAGGTTTAGTTCCTTTGATGCGTCTTCTAGGTCTTTTATTGAGACTTCATCTTTTTTTGTCATATATTATTTTGCCTCCTTTAAGTCCTGTAATAACACAACTTATATAAATAATTTTCTCTGTTTTTAATTGTTTATGTAGAAAAAAGTATTATACATATATATAATTTTGTCGTTTTTTAATATTCCCACCCTGCCCTCATTCCTACCTTACATATCAATACCAACAAAGTTTGGATTTTAGCATTGGATTTAAAATCCCTATATCCTTTCTGTATGGTTTTATATGATATTGGAAAGGTCACATAAATGAATAATTTATGTATTTTTAATTGTTTCGATTTTACAATATTTTAGCGCTAGAGTTTGATGTTTGAATTATTCGGTGGGTTTTAAAAAGGTTCTGATATCCATTAGAGATTTCAGATGTAGGGATTTTAAGTACTTTGGAAAGAAAAGAGTATTTGATGTCCCTTCCTCTAGCATTATTGTTATCTATCCAAGAAAGAATTTTTTCAGATGTAGTAGGTGGGTGTTGAACAAGAACATATTTTGTAGTCATCTGTTGTTTTGTCTGGATATCATACCCCTTCTTTCGTAGTTCTGATATACGAGCACGAATGGTGCTTGGTTGTTTGTTGGACAAGTATGATAATTCGTGGGATGTACAATTCCTTTTTTTCAATATATCCAAGATTATATCTTCAGTGGTTTTCATCATATATACATAATTACACATTATATATAAATTTTTTTATAAACCCCTTTTCCTAAATTTCTTTTGTGGTATATTTTTACAAATTTTGTTGTTATCAAAATATAAATTTTAAACTTATTGTTGGTTTAATATGTCTGTTGTCTATGTTTTGGAAACATGAAAAACTCATGGTTTTGAGATATAGGTATATCTCATATTTTTTGTATTATATCATATATTGTATCCTCTATGCCCCCTCCCTGGCTGTATAACACTTGTAATTTGTTACTTTATATATTGTGTATACATTTATTTTTTATTATCAAATTTCATAAGTTGTGTAAAACTTTACACTATAATATCACATATGTAATTACACGTGTTATTTTTTCAACAATTTCTCAAAAGGTACGAAAAATATGAAAATACACAGTACTATAGTTGTGAGATAAAAAAACATTTCATCCAACGGGTCTGCAAATCCATATTGATAGTTGATACCTGAATTGAATGCTAAGAGAACTATAAGAATAACAATTCTTGCAGGTAGGTATCTAACCAATCTTTTGTTTTTTGGTTGTAGGTTGTTATACCAATCTTTAATTTTAAACTGAACCCTGTCTTCAAGTTCGTGGATTTTTTTGAACATATTTCTTTCCTCCTATGTCGAGAGAGCGGGAAAATTTAAAACTCCCGCTCTCGACATTCATATGAACGTAGTATTGTATGTAATACAATACTCATAATATGAAATTTCATATTAATAATTATCTAAATCAAATTCGTTATCGTTTTTGTCTTTTTTCATATGATTTCTCCTTACGAGAATTTTATATGAATATTTTTTCTTTTCTTTCAACCCATGTTCTTCAACTATTCTTCGAGGAACAGTAACAACATACGTATTTCCTACTATCCTTAACTTCTGTTGTGGAATTCTTATTTCATCATATTCTTCATCCATATTATCACTTCAAAAAATCATCCAATGATACAACCTTTTTCTTTTCAGGGGTTTTTTCAACTCTCTCCTTAACATCTTTTTTTGGTTGTTTCTTATTGTTATTCTTTTTACCTTTATACTCTTGATACTCTATAACTTTATCTATTGGTTCAATCATATGATTAATAAACCAAGGGTCTATTTCTTCATATTGATATTTAACTCTAAAATCCAATTCAGCCAATTTCTTCATAACTGCTAAGGAGTCTTTATCATATCCTTTGACAGCTCGAAAGATGGTATGAATATTATCTCTATTCACTGTTTGGGTTAAACAACGGTGTTGGAGGTCGTAAATGAGTTGACTATATGTTTCAATAGGATTCCTTAAATCATTATTACACTCTGTTAAAATGGATAATTCAGCGCTCCTAACCGATTTCGAGTTTTTGGCTATTTCATCTATCTTATCTTCAGGGAGTGAACATTTCGATTTTAAATGTTCAATGATTTCACTTGTTAAAGGTTTAAATTTCTTAATTATCTCACATTCATTTTTAAAGTCACTTGGTAGAACATCATCATTCATTGTTTTGGTTGTATATATAATTGGATAAATACTTGTTATCTTTAACAACTTATTCCTATATTTAGACTGGAATTCATCAATATCATCTATAAGAATAATCTTTCCTTTAGAAAACAAAGACTTTGAATTCACAGATTTAATGAAATCATTCAAATTCTCCTCACCTTTAATATCAAAAGGACAGATACAAAGTAACTCTGTATCATAACTTTTTGAAAGTAATCTAACTAAAAGAGTTTTTCCATTTCCTGACTGTCCGTAAAATATAGCCTTACC
>Ga0272441_10012252_pt1 | contig 12563 bp, 8 predicted proteins | sample SSMProp6N_FD_193582 | JGI IMG/M metagenome (GOLD analysis project Ga0272441, IMG submission 193582) | Marine sediment archaeal communities from Little Sippewissett salt marsh, Falmouth, MA, United States - SSM-Prop-6N | ecosystem: Environmental > Aquatic > Marine > Wetlands > Sediment ...
ATTGCTGAGGGGGGGATGCGTTGCTAAGATGGCGGCTCGCGCGTGCGTTGGCGTGTCTCGGTGCGCGGGTCTGGTTGGGGCATGGCGTGACGGGGGCATACGCGTAACCGGTACGGCTAGCCGGTATCCGATTTGTGGGGAGCAGGTTGGCGATGCAGGCCTGTTGTGGCTGTACCGGGTTGTTCTACAGGTGAGTTCGTATATGGCGTGTCGCGACAGGCGGCGCGGCCGTTGGCAGGGTGATCGATGCCCGCGAAGTTCAAAGAACGTGAGCTTGAGGGCCTGACCCAGGAGCTGGGTCGGGAGATGTTTGAGCGAATGAGGGGGAGCAGCCCGCGCGTGTACCAGTTTGCGTGGTGGCAGGAGCAAGGGCTGAAGATCTGCATGCAGGATGAATGGTTGAAGGTGCAGGCGTTCCGCTTCATTGACGTGTTGCCGATGATGCACGACGACGTGGAGCTGGCGCGGCATTTGAAGGAGTATTTTGCGCCGAGTGTGAGGGGGAATGGTCACGGTGGAACGGGAGACGGGGCGTTGGGGGAGCTGGAATCGGTTACCGCGACGCAGCGACTGATTCGGCTGATGACGCGGATGATGGATTTTCGGCGGCTCGATTCGTGGCGGGCGAAGCTGTTTGCGTTCGCGGCGCGGAAGAGCTCGGCGATCATGGCGGGGAGCTTCATCGCGGGTCAGAACATGGGGGAGGCAGAGCGATCGATTCAGCGACTTCGCCGGCGAAAGATGGCGTTCACGATCGATGTGTTGGGGGAGGCAGCGGTCTCGCGCGCGGAAGGGGAGGCTTATCACCAGGTTTACATGGACCTGGTGGATGAGTTGCCGAAGCGGGCGGAGCGCTGGTCGCCCGTGGCGGCGACGGATGAGGCCGATGGAGAGGCGATTCCGCGGGTGAACATCTCGGTGAAGCTGACGTCGCTGTACCCGGGGTTCGACCCGATTGCACCAGGGCCGGTGAAGGCGCAGGCGAAGGAACTGCTGCGGCCAATGGTTCGGCGGGCGATGGAGGGTGGGGCGCACATCCACATCGACATGGAGCACTACGCGATCAAGGATTTGACGCTGGAGGTGTGCGAAGAGCTGTTCATGGAGGACGAGTTCCGCGATTACCCGCACGTTGGCATCGTTTTGCAGGCGTACTTGAAGGATGGGGACAAGGACGCGGCGCGGGCGGTGGAGTATGCGAAGCGGCGCGGGACGCCGATGTGGGTGCGGCTGGTGAAGGGGGCGTACTGGGACTCGGAGACGGTTTGGGCGGCTCAGCGGCACTGGCCGGTCCCGGTGTGGGAGCAGAAGTGGGAGTCGGATGCGTGTTATGAGCGGATGACGCGTCTTTTGTTGAGCAACTACGAGCACACGCGGTGCGCGTTTGCGAGTCATAACGTGCGCAGCCTGGCGCATGCGATGGCTGTGCGGAAGATGTTGGAGGTTCCGGGGTGGGCGTTTGAGACGCAGATGCTGTACGGGATGGGTGACCCGATCAAGCACGCAGCGATGCAGATGGGGCAGCGGGCGCGGATCTATACGCCGTACGGCGATATGTTGAAGGGGATGGCGTACCTGATTCGGCGGTTGTTGGAGAACACGGCGAATGAGTCGTTTCTGCGGCAATCGGGCGAGGAAGGGAGCGAGGACGAGCTGTTGGAGAATCCCGATGCGACCGGGCGCCATACTCCCCCGCCGGAGAAGCCCGTCGTGATTCGTTATGAGTTTGAGGAACCGATTATGGATCCATTTGAGAATGCAGCGAATACAGATTTTGCTTTGGAGCCGAACCGTCAACAGATGCAGGCGGGGTTGGCGCAGATCCGGACTGAGCTTGGTCGTGAGTATCCGCTGGTGATTGGGGGCGAGGCGGTGACGACGGGGTCGTGGTTTGAGTCGCTGAATCCCTCGCGGCCGAAGGAAGTGGTGGCGCGGGTGGCGCAAGCAGATGAGGAGACGGTACAGCGTGCGGTGGGGGCTGCGGAGGCGGCGTACCGGACGTGGCGGTTGACGCCGGCGCGTAAGCGGGCGGAGCTGGTAAGCCAGCTTGGGGATCGGCTGGAGGGTCGCCGGTTTGAGTTTGCGGCGCTCATGGCGCTGGAGTGTGGAAAGACGTGGCGTGAGGCGGATGCGGATGTTTCGGAGGCGGTGGATTACTGCCGCTACTACGCGAAGGAGGTTGTTCGCTGGAGCGAGCATCCGCGGCGCCGGGATATCGAAGGTGAGACGAACGAGTATTTCTACACGCCGCGCGGGGTGGCAGCGGTGATCAGTCCGTGGAATTTCCCCTTGGCGCTACTGGTGAACATGACGGCGGCGGCGGTGGTGACGGGCAACACGGTGGTGATGAAGCCGGCGAGCTCGGCGGCGGGAGTGGCCGGGAAGCTCATGGAGGTGATTGGGGAGGTTGGCCTGCCGGCGGGCGTGGTGAATTACCTGCCGGGGCCTGGTGCGACGGTGGGTGAGGCGTTGGTGAAGCACCCGGCGGTGGCCGTGGTGGCGTTCACGGGCTCGCGCGAGGTCGGTAACCGGGTCAACGAGGTGGCGGGGCAGTCGCCGACGTCGCGGCCGGGGTTGAAGCGTGTGATTGCGGAGATGGGTGGGAAGAACGCGATCATTGTGGATTCGAACGCGGACCTGGACGACGCGATCAAGGGGGTGATCGCGAGTGCGTTCAGTTATGCAGGTCAGAAATGCTCGTCGGCGTCGCGGGTGATTGTGCTGGATGGGATTCACGACCGGTTCATGGAGCGACTGATTGAGGCGGCGCGGTCGAAGGGTGTGGGGCCGGCGGACGAGCCGGCGACGGCGATCCCGCCGGTGATCGACAAGGCGGCGCGTGACTTGATCCTGAAGCTGATTGAGGCCGGGAAGCAGGAAGCCCGTTGCGTGCTGGACGTGGACACGAGCCGGCTGGTGGAGGAGACGGGCGGTTACTACGTGGGGCCGCACGTGTTTGATGATGTGCCGGCGACGTCGCGGATCGCGCAGGAGGAGGTTTTTGGGCCGGTGATTGCCGTGATTCGCGCGAAGGACATGGATGAAGCGATCGAGGTCTTCAACGGGACCGCTTACGCGTTGACCGGTGGGATTTTCTCGCGCGGGCCGGTGAACCTGGAGCGCGCGCGGGCCGAGTGCGAGTGCGGCAATTTCTATGTGAACCGGCCGATCACAGGATCGCGGGTTGATTTGCAGCCGTACGGCGGGTTCAAGATGTCCGGGACCGGGTCGAAGGCTGGCGGGCCGGATTATCTGGTGCAGTATTGCGAGCCGCGGACGGTGACGGAGAACACGCTTCGGCGTGGTTTTGCGCCGAGCGAGGAGGTGGTGGAGGCGTTGGGCTAGTGTGGAGAGGGGGGACAAGGCGGCAGTGTGCCGGGCAAGGCGCGTGGGGTGGGGTTGCCCGGGCACGTGGCGGGAGGGATAATTGAACGGTTGGCGGGCGGTGTGCGCCAGTATTGATCGTGCAGTTCTCATTTTGCCGATAGGTGACGCGATGCAGGTATTGAGAGATGGTGGCGTGGCAGACCGGAGGCGAGGCGGGTTTACGCTGGTCGAGCTGCTGACCGTCATCGCCATCATTGCCCTGCTGATTGGTATTCTGATTCCGGCGCTATCGGGTGCGCGGGATTCATCGAAGAACCTGAAGACGAAGGCGACGATGAAGTCGATGGGGGAGGGTCTGGAGCTGTTCCGGACGGAGAACGGCCGCGAGTTGCGTGGTGAGAGTTATCCGTCGTCGGCCGCGGGGGCGGATCCGACGGAGAGTGGGAGCGGGGATCAGATCTTTGGTGCGCAGTGGCTGGTGCGGTACCTGATGGGCAAGAGCCTGGACGGGTACATTTCGGTGCCATCGGTTCCGAAGCAGTATTGGGGTGCCCAGTCGTCTGAGCGGCAGTTGGGGTGGTACGATCTGCCGGGAGAGGGTGATTCGCCGTTGGCCAGTGGGGATGCCCCGTTTGCGAGGAGCTTGTTCCTGTCGCCGGACGCGGTGACGTTGCGTTTGCCGAAGGAGTTGGCGGGGTCGCCGGTGGATTTGGAGAATGAGGATCCGGAGTACAACAGCCCGGTGGCGGTGGACATGTTCGACATGCCGATTCTGTATTACGCGGCGAACGTGTTTCAGGCGAACAAGCCGAACGCGAACATTGCGACGGAGCCGAACACGGGTGGGGAGAACTATCCGGGGATTTACTCGTTTGGTGACAATGCGTTGTTTACGGGTGGGTGCACGACGCAGCAGTGTTTTGCGGATCCGTGGGATTTTGGAAACGGGACGCACAAGCGGCTGGAGTTTCCGAGCGCGTGGCAGGGGTCGACGCCGCCGGTGTGGCGGAATGTGATCGAGGATGAGCGGACGTCGTTTCCGTATTACATCATGGACCAGGGCGTGTTTGAGGCGACGGGCCAGAAGTCGGTTGTTCCGCACCGGAAGGATTCGTTTATGCTGATCAGTCCTGGGAAGGACGGGTTTTTCGGGACGAAGGATGACGTGAAGAACTTTTAAGGCGGGGGTCAGAGCGGATAAAAACGATCGGCCTGTCGCGGGTGCGCGGCAGGCCGGTTTTGTTTGGGCGTTTTCTGAGATGGTTTAGTCGAGGAGGACTTCGTGGCCGGATTCGGCGGATTCGTAGAGGGCGGCGAGGATGCGGGCGACGGTGAGGCTTTGTTCGGTGGGGACGGGTGAGGGGCCGCCGTTGCGGATGGCGTCGAGGAAGGCGGCCATTTCGTTCTTGTGGCCGTCTGATTTAAGATCGCTCGTGATACGGCTATCGACGAGGAGGTCGTCCTGGACGTGGGCGATGTTGAGGTCGGGCCAGCAGGCGCCGCCCTCGGTGCCGTGCAGCCAGACGCTGTATCGTTCGGGCTCGATCATATTGAGGAGCCAACTGACCTCGAGGGAGAGGGCGGAGCCGTTTTTGAATCGGATGAAGGCGGCGGCGAAGTCTTCGACCTGGAAGTCTTCGGGTTTCCAGCTACCCCACTGGTTGGCGACGTCTGGTCGGCGGCCGAGCATGCAGGGGGCGATGCCGGTGACGCTGTGGGGCTGGGGGTGGTCGAGGAGGTGCATGGCGAGGTCGAGGACATGGACGCCGAGGTCCATGCCGGGGCCGTAGCCGGCTTGTTCTTTGCGGATGAAGCCGGGTGTGTTGGGTGCCATACGTCGCCGGAGCCACCAGGCGCGTGAGTAGTAGACGTCTCCGAGGCGTCCGGCGTCGATGGTGCGTTTGAGAGCGCGGGTTCGGTCTTCGAAGCGCATGTGTTGGATGGTGGCGAGGATTTTGCCGCTCTTGTCGCGGGCGGCGATCATCTCGCGGATGTCATCGGGGTGGACGGCGAGGGGTTTCTCACAGAGGCAGTGTTTGCCGGCCTGGAGGGCGGCGAGGACGCCTTCCTTGTGGAACATGTTGGGCGTACAGACGTCGACAGCGTCGACCTCGGAGAGGGCGACGATCTCGTCGAGCGACTTGTAGACGCGGGGTACGTTGAACTGTTTGGCGGCGCGCTGGGCGGCGTCGGTGTTGGTATCAAAGGCGCCGACGACCTGGACGTCGGGCAGCTCATTCCATTGGCGGAGGTGGCACTTGCCGATGCCCCCGGTGCCGACGATAACGACGCGTACGGTTTCTGCTGTCATGTTTGATCACCCAGTTGTGGGCTATGTGGTAGCGGTTGTCCGGGTCGGGGCGTGCCCGAGTCGCCGGTGTACATTTCGGCTCTCTTCTCCCGGGCAGGTGTCGCGTCCGCGGGACGTCTGCCGGGGCTGTTCGGCGAAGGTGAGAATCTACGTTCGGGAGGCGGAAGCGCCAAGCTGTTGGCAGGGGTTGGGATGGCCCGGGGTTTGGGGGCGGTTCGCGCGGGTTGGCAGAACACGCTGTTGTCGCTCCTGAATCGACTTCTCAGGGTGTGAGCGTGGTGGGTTTCTGCGGTGGAAGACGAGGGCTTGTGCGCGGGGCAGGCGGTGGGCGGTGGGCGTGTTGCCCGATTGTGCCGGCGTCGTATAATCGGCGGTGCGAGCACTTAGTTGATCGTCCTGTCTTGCGGGGAAGGTGAGGTACAACGTGGCAGACGCAGCGCCCGGTCTACTTGACCGTCATCACTTCACATTGCGACGGCTGCATTCGTTGATGGGCATTGTTCCCATCGGTCTGTTTCTCATCAATCATCTGTTGGCGAACTCGACGCTGTTTCTGGGGGAGGAAGAGTTCGACCATCACATCAACCTGATTCACAGTTTGCCGTGGCTGGTGTGGATCGAGCTGGTGTTCATCTTTGCGCCGTTGGCGTTTCACGGTCTGTATGGGCTGGTGATTGCGCTTCAGGGTCGGCCGAACGCGTCGCAATACCCGTACATGGACAACTGGCGGTACACGCTTCAGCGGGTCACGGCGTACATCACGGTCGTGTTCGTGTTGTTGCACCTGGTGCACTTCCGTTTTGCGCACTGGTTCGGCCTGGCGGGTGAGTACAAGCTGGTCCGGCCGGAGTTTTACGCATTCACGCTGGACGGTTTTTTGCTGCTGTTGCCGTTGTGGTTGTGGATTGCGATCTATCTGATTGGCGTTACGGCGGTGGTGTTTCACTTCTGCAATGGGATCGTGACCTTCTGCATCACGTGGGGGATTGTGATCGGGGATGAGTCGCGGAAGCGGCTATCGGTGGCGGCTGGTGTTCTGGGCGTTGTTCTGATGCTTTGGGGGGTCCTATCGATTTATGCAATCGGGACGCGTGCGGGCAGCATGGCGGAGGCCTTGCCGGACGTGATCGGGCAGCCGCTGGCGGATGCCGCGGCGGCCGGGGTACCGGGCATGTGAGCGTGCGCGCAGGCTGGGAGCTTGCGGCATGGTCTGGTGGCCGCGTGGTCCGCCGGACGGTGGTGACAACGAGTCGAGAGAATCGAGCATCATGGCGAAGCAACGAGTGATCGTGGTTGGCGGCGGCCTGGGCGGGTTGTGGGCGACGCTGCGGATCGTCGAGAATGGGTACGACGTTGATTTGTTCTCGCTGTTTCCGGTGAAGCGTTCGCACTCGTGCTGTGCACAGGGGGGCATCAACGCCGTGCTGGATGTGAAGGGGCAGCACGACTCGATTGCGCAGCACATTGTGGACACGATCAAGGGTGGGGATTATCTGGCGGATCAGCCCCCGATCCGAACGCTGTGTGAGGAAGCGCCGGGTCTGATCCGGACGTTTGACCGCATGGGTGTGACATTCAGCCGGACGCCGGAGGGGATTCTGGATCAGCGGTTGTTTGGGGGGGTGAAGAACCGGCGAACGTGTTTTGCGGGCGCGACGACGGGTCAGCAGTTGCTGTACGCGGTGGACGAGCAGGTGCGGGCGCACGAAGTGGCGGGGAAGGTGACGAAGTACGAGTTGTGGGATTTCCTGTCGCTGGTGAAGGATGAGGAGGGGGTTTGTCGGGGTGTGACGGCGATGGACCTGCGGACGATGCAGGTGCGCGCGTTTCGGGGTGATGCGGTGGTGTTGGCGACGGGTGGGCTGGCCTTGACGTATGGGCGCTCGACGATGTCGAGCAACTCGACGGGTGCGCCGGCGTCGCGTGTGTATCAGCAGGGGGCGAAGTTTGCGAATGGGGAGTTCATCCAGTTTCATCCGACGGGGATTCCCGGGCACGACAAGAACCGGTTGATGTCGGAGGCGTGTCGGGGTGAGGGTGGTCGGATCTGGGTCCCGCAGAAGGCGGGTGAAGCGCGGGATCCGATGACGATACCGGAAGAGGAGCGGTTTTATTTTCTGGAGGAGTGGTATCCGGCGTACGGGAACACGGTTCCTCGCGATGTGGCGTCGCGGGCGATCTGTCGCGCGGTTCGGCACATGGGGCTGGGGATTGGGGGGAAGGACATGGTGTATCTGGATCTGACGCACCAGCCGCGGGAGTTTCTGGAGACGCGACTGGGTGGCATTCTGGAGATGTACCGCACGTTTGTGGGGGAGGATCCGTGTGAGCGGCCGATGCGGATTTTCCCGGCGACGCACTACTCGATGGGCGGGTTGTGGGTCGGGTTTGAGAAAGATGAGCAGACGGGCGGGATGGCGCGGGTGCACCCGAAGAATCACGCGACGACGATTCCGGGTCTGTATGCGTGCGGGGAGTGTGATTTCGCGTATCACGGTGCGAATCGGCTGGGGGCGAACTCGCTGTTGAGCGCGTCGTTCAGCGGTCGGGTGGCGGGTGATGCGGCGGTGGCGTACATCAAGAACCTCAAGAGGAGTTGCGACCAGACGCCGGAGGCGAGCTACGAGGGTGAGCGGAAGCGTCAGGAGGGATTGAACACGGCGATTACGGCGCGGGATTCGGGGGAGAACGCTTTCGCGTTGCATCGGGAGACGGGAGACCTGATGCGCGGGCACGTGTTCGTGGAGCGGAGCAACGAGGGTCTGGACGCGGCGTTGGAGGGGTTGGGGAAGTTGAAGGAGCGCGCGCAGCAGATCGCGTTGGATGATCGGGGCGATTGGTCGAACCAGTCGCTGTCCTGGGCGCGGCAGGTGCAGGACATGATTGTTCTGGCGGAAGTGATCACGAAGTGCGCGCGCGAGCGGGATGAGTGTCGGGGGTCGCACTTCAAGGCCGAGTTTGAGTTGAAGATACCGGAAGGGAAGTTTGAGGGGGATCCGGAGTATGAAGAGTACAAAGCTCAATGGGCGGCGAACAACAAGAAGTGGCTGAAGCACACGGTTGTGACGCATACGGAGGCCGGGCCTACCATCGAGTACTGGCCGGTGGATACGTCGGTGCTGTTGCCGGAGAAGCCGAGGGACTATCGGTAAGCGGTGGAATGAGGAACAGTTGCAGATGGCCAAGGAGATTCGTTTCAAGATAAAGCGGCAGGCGGGCCCGGACGCGAAGGCGTACTGGGAGGAATTCGCGATGCCGCACGAGCCGGGGCACAACGTCGTATCGGCGTTGATGTATCTTCGGGAGCATCCGGTCAACGCGCAGGGCAAAAAGGTTGAGCCGGTGGTTTGGGAATCGAACTGCATGGAGGAGGTTTGCGGGGCGTGTTCGATGCTGGTGAACGGCACGCCACGGCAAGCGTGTGCGGCGTTGGTGGATGATCTGGAGCAGCCGATTGTCTTGGCGCCGCTGACGAAGTTTCCGGTGATTCGCGACCTGATGGTGGATCGGCAGAAGATGTTCGATGCGCTGAAGCAGGTGAAGGCGTGGGTGCCGATTGACGGGGCGCAGGACATTCATCGGCATGCGCCTCTGATCGGGCCGCAGGACCAGTCGCTGCGCTATCTGTTCTCGCGGTGCATGACGTGTGGGTGTTGCATGGAGGTCTGCCCGCAGTATCACCCGGACTCGAAGTTCATGGGGCCAGCGCCGATGGCGCAGGCGAGGTTGCACAACTCGCATCCGACGGGGACGTTTTTCAAGGAGGACCGGCTGCGGGTGTTGATGGAGCCGGGTGGGGTGGCGGATTGCGGGAACGCGCAGAATTGTGTGAAGGTTTGTCCGAAGGACATTCCGTTGACGGAAGCAATTGGCCAGCTTGGGCGGCAGACGACGATGCAATGGTTGCGGGATCTGTTCGTGAAGTGACGTGGGGGCGGTTGTGCGGCTGGCCGTTCGCGGGATACGGGGGTGGGGCGGAGCGTGGTGGCCGGTTTCGCTTTGATGGTGGGCGCGCTGGGCGAGTGAGGGCAACGGGTGGCGTGGTGGTGGTTCTGTCGCCTGTTCGTATGGCACGTCTGCGGGGGATCCTTCAGAATACGGTCATGATCGGGACCGCTATGACGGTGGTGGCAGCCGCCAGAGCCGTGAGACCGTTGGCGACGGTTGATGGTACGTGGTGCGCGCGGTCGCTGGGCGCGGGGATGGTGTGATGTTGTTGGCGGTGGCGGGTGCGAGTTGGACGGGGATGGTTTTCAGCGCGGCGCTGATCCTGTTGCTGGTCGTGTTGTCGGGGACGTTCTCGGGCAGCGAGACGGTGCTTTTTTCGCTGACGCCGGTGCAGTTGGAGCGGGCGGCGTCGAGCACGAATCCGTTTCGGCGGCTGGCGGCGAAGTTGATGCGGGAGCCGAAGCGGACGCTGACGGCGGTGCTGGTGGCGAACACAGGGGTGAACGTGTTGCTGTTCGCGACGTCGTACGTGTTTTTTGACCGGCTGGGGGCGCGTGTGGGGGCGTGGTGGGTGACACCGGCGGCGGCGGTGGCGAGCATCCTGCTGGTGGTGGTTTGCGGGGAGGTGGTTCCGAAGGTTCTGGCGGTGAGCCTGGCGGAGCGGTTGGCGCCGTATTCGGCGACGGTGGTGCGTGTGGTGGGTGTGGTGGCGGAGCCGCTGGGGCGGGTTCTCGACTGGTTGCTGGCGGCGCCCTTTGAGCGGGTGGTGTTTGGGCGTGGCCGGCGTGGGCGAGCGGTCGAAGGTGGCCTGTCGCGGGTGGAGTTGAAGGCGCTATTGGAGATGAGTCGGCGGGGCGGGGCGCTCCAGGCGTTGGAGGATGCGTTTCTGCGGTCGATTGTTGACCTTGTGACCATGCGTGTTCGAGACGTGATGATTCCTCGCGTGGAGGTGGCGGCTTATGACGTGAGCGCGGAGTCGGCGGGCCTGCGCGAGCTGATGCGCCAGACGCGGCACAAGAAGATTCCGGTGTATGAAGGGTCGGTGGACAACATCGTGGGGCTGGTGCATGCGAAGGTGTTGTTCCTGAACCCGGAGCAGCCGCTGCGGGAGCTGGTTCAGCCTGTTCGGTTCGTGCCGGAGCTGATCAACTGCGAGCAGTTGCTGCGGCATTTTCGGGACACGCGTTCGCAGTTGGCGATGGTGGTGGATGAGTATGGGGGGCTGGCGGGGCTGGTGACGCTGGAGGATGTGCTGGAGGAGATTGTGGGGGAGCTGCACGATCCGGAGGAGGCGCCGGAAGCGCCGGACATCCGGGCTTTGCCGGACGGGGATTATGACATTGGCGGGCAGTTGAACGTGCATTATTGGCTGGAGACGTTCGGGTTGCCGCCGCGGGTGGAGCGTGTGGCGACGGTGGGCGGGTTGGTGATGGCGGAGTTGGGGCGGCCGGCGCTGCGTGGGGATGTCGTGCGGCTGGGGAATGTGGAGCTGGAGGTGACGGGGATGCGTGGCCGGCGGATTGATCGCCTGCGGCTGCGTTTGCTGGAGGCCGCGGCGCCGGGGGGTGAGAACGGGTGATGCTGGGTGCGATGCTGGTTGTGGGGCTGTTGGGCGCGCTGGTGTTGAGCGGGCTGTCGTCCGGCTCGGAGACGGGGGTGTATTGTCTGAACCGGGTGCGGCTGCGCGTGGCGGTGGAGGAGGGTCAGCCGGCGGCTGTGCGGTTGGAGCGGCTGATGCGGCGGCCAGCGGATCTCGTGATCACGACGCTGCTCGGCACGAACGTGGCGGACTATCTGGCGACGGCGTGCACGACGGCGCTGTTGCTGTATGTAGCGGCTGTGGGGCAGTTGGCGGAAGTGTACGCCACGCTGATTGTGACGCCGCTGATTCTGGTGTTTGGCGGGATTGTTCCGAAGGATTGGTTTCGGCGGGAGAGCAATCGGCTGATGCTGCGGCTGAGCTGGCCGTTGCTGGTGGCGCGGCAGGCGGCGCGGGTGACGGGTCTGGTGTCTGTGCTGCGCTGGATGACGCACGCGCTGGTGCGGTGGTTTGACCCGCGGCGGGCGGTTTCGGCGATGGATGCGGAGTTGTTGCCGCGGGCGCGGACGTTGGGGCTGTTGCGTGAAGGGGCGGCGCGGGGTGGTTTGACGCTGTTGCAGCGGGATTTGATTGAGCGGGTTTTGAACCTGTCGGCGGTGCGGGCGGCGGACGTGATGATTCCGCGTGATCGAGTGGCGATGGTGCCGTTGGAGATTGGGCGGGATGATTTTCTGCGGGTAGCGCGGATGGCTCATTTCTCGCGGTTGCCGGTGTATCGCGGGGATTCGCGGCAGGTGGTTGGGATTGTGAATGTGTATGACGTGTTGACGGATCGGGAGGATCGGCCGGTGGCGGCGCACGTGCGTGTGCCGGTGACATTCGTGGAGGGCACGAGTGTGGCGGCGGCGCTATTGGAGCTGCAGGGATCGCGGGAGACGATGGCGATGGTGGAGGATGGGGAGGGGCGCTGTGTGGGGTTGTTGACGCTGAAGGATCTGGTTGAGGAGATTGTGGGGGATCTGGAGGCGTGGTGATGTAAGTGTGTGTGGGTATTGACGTTGTCGGGGACACCTGGGGGGGTGTAGGATCGTGTGAGCGCGTCGCGCTGGGCAAGAAGCGGCGCGTGGCGGGTCGGGTCGGCGGATCGGGCCCGCGGGTCGGTTTGTGCGGAGAGCCGGCCAGAAGCGTTCGAGTGTCTCGTGGCGGTTTTTGACGCCGACTACGGGGCCTGAAGCTGGGATGGGCTGTCGCGACCGTGGCCGCGTGTTTACTTAGCGCGTGGCGGGGGTTGTCGAGCACATCAGCCTGCATCCTGTGGAACAATTTGTATGCCTGCTTACGTCCCGCCAGAGGCAGTGTTGCGGCGTGTGGAGCGTCGCGCAGGGCTATCGTGGCGCTCCCACGCGGCACACTGCCGGGCTTGGGGCTAGTGGTCCA
>Ga0272441_10012253_pt1 | contig 12562 bp, 7 predicted proteins | sample SSMProp6N_FD_193582 | JGI IMG/M metagenome (GOLD analysis project Ga0272441, IMG submission 193582) | Marine sediment archaeal communities from Little Sippewissett salt marsh, Falmouth, MA, United States - SSM-Prop-6N | ecosystem: Environmental > Aquatic > Marine > Wetlands > Sediment ...
GGCGGAGGACGATCCCGCCGTCGACAAGGGGGCGCTCGGCGGGCCGGCGGCCAATGAGGTGGACCCCGGCGAGACGGGACTGCTGGTCCTCAAGCTCCTGCTCCTGCTGACGGGGGCGACGTTCCTGGCCTTCGCCTGCCATCGGCGGGGGGCCGGTTGGCCCGTGTCGTTGATGGTTGCCGGCGGGATCATCGCCGCCGGGCGGAGCTTCATCGACCTTCGCCCCAACCTCACCACGCTGATGTTCGTCCCCGTCATGCTGCACATGCTGTTCTGGACGGCGGACAAGCCGCGGCGGATCTGGTGGGTGATGATCGTCTTCGGGGTGATCTGGGCGAACCTGCACGGGGGCTTCTTCCTGGGGCTGCTGACGATGGGCTTCTGGGCCCTGTGCATGATCGTGCCCGGGATGTTCCAGGAGAAGCTCCTGCGGTCGATGCTGTGGGGGCTGCTCTGGGTGCTGGGGATCGCCCTGCTTGCCCTATTGATGTGCGCCGCGGGGGACGCGGCGAAGTCCACGACGTACGCGGTGGTCGGCCTCGTCCTCGGCGGAGGCCTGGCCGCCGACGTGCTGCTCGTCCTGCGCAAGCACACGGGGCAGGGCTCCGCGGGCCAGGCCCTGACCGATTGCGGCACCGCGCTCGGGCGGGCGATCGGGCCCAGATGGCAGTACCTCGCCGCGACGGCCGGGGCGTTCGTGCTGGCCGGCGTGGCGACGCCCTTTGGCGTCCACAACCTGTTCACGCGCGATTACGCGTCCCTGAAGATGACGTTCTCGGAGATCTGGAACCTCAGCCACCCGTTCGTCGTGATGGCGGGCAAGGACAGCGATCTGTGGCAGAGCGTGATCGAGTGGAACTCGATTTTCACGGCCCGGGCCCGCACGTTTGGCACGACGTGGGAGTTCTTCAGCATCGTCGGCCTGTTTGCCGCCCTGGTTCCCCTGAACGTGTTGGTCAAGCTCGGGCGCAAGAAGAAGATGGACCCGGAGGACCTCCTGCTGCTGCTGGCCATCATGGTGCTTGCGGTGGCGGTCTTCGTCCAGGCGAAGCCCGTCTACACCAAGTTCGGCCGGCTCGTCAGCGCGTACTACGCCGATCCCGGCCGACTGGCCCACCTCCGCGGCACGACCGAGCAGCGGGCCGGGTGGCTGGTCGTCTTGATCGTCTACCCGGTAATCGGCCTGTTGGCCTTGGGGGCCGGCGTGGCGGCGATCGGCGACGTGTTCATTCGCCGCAACAAGATGACGCGGTTCAGCGCCACGCGTATCGGGCTGCTGGTGTTCGAGGTGGCGATGGCCGTCGGGGGCATCAAGCTCGCCTTTGGCGCGAGGCGGTTTATCCCGCTGAGCCTGATCCTGTTGGCCCCGCTTCTGGTGCGAAGAGTCGCCTGGCTGTTGTCGAACTTCGGCAGGTCCCTGCCTGCCATCGTGTTCGGCGCGGTCGTGTTGGCGGTGATCGGCATCCAGACACACAGCAACGCGTTGCGCTACTTGCCCAGCAGCCCCCTGGTCCGCTACCGGAGCATGCTCAAGAACGTCATCGTCTACGAGCAATTCCCGCCCGGGGCCCGGAGCTTCGTGAACGACAATGCCCTGAGCGGCAAGACGTTCAACGAGTGGCGATGGGAGGGCTATCTCCGCTGGTACTGCCCGCAGCTCAAGACCTTCCTGGGAGGACGGGCCCAGCAGGTGCACTCCATCGACAGCTACAAGCTGCAGCGCAGGATTCTCAGTGGCACGGAGACCACGACCGTACTGGAGGACCAGGGCGTACGCTGGATGGTCATCCCGTGGAATGCCGGCTACAACGCCCTGACCAGCCGGGCCGTGTTCAGCGAGACCGCGCGATGGGTCCCCGTGTACTTCGACGGCGAGAACACCGTGCTGGCCAATGCGAAGCTCCCCGAGTGCCGGCTGGCGATCCAGAACTGCCTCACGGGGAAGCTGCGATACCGAGACCCGGCGATCGGCGCGCTGAGCCGGGCCTTCTGCTTCTTCTCCACGGTGAGCCGCAAGCGGATCCCGGACGCGGCCAACCGGGCGTTGGCGGCCTTGAAGGAATCCCATCGGCACCGGCCGATCTTCAAGGCCTACAGCATGCTGCTCAACGTCTACAAGGTCGCAACGGTCAAGCCGGCCGCCGAGATCGCCTACCTGGAATCCCAACTCCAGAAGCTGAGCAAGATGGACCCGCACCATGGTGGAATCGACGTGCTGCGCTGCCGGATCGCCACCGCCGAGCTGCTGGTGAATCTCTGCGCCCTGATGGAGCAGACGGCCCAGCGGCAGAAGAACGAGGCACTGGCAGCGACGTATCGCCAGAAACGTTCGCAGGCCGTTGCCGAGGCCAGCCGGTTTGGCGCTCAGTTCACCGAGATCGTGGGCGAGTGGCGGTAGCCGCCCCGCGGGGCGCGGCGGGGTCCGGGCGCCCGGGCGTCACCGCCCGCCGGTGCGGCCGACCGGACGGTAGTCGATCATGGAAACCGGCGAGAGGACGCTCGAGGCGATGTTGCCCAGATGGGCGGCGACGCGCTTGTAGAAACGGGCCAGAAGCACGTAGCAGACCGCTTCGTCGGCCGGAATCTGCTCCGACGTGCTGAGCAGTTGCTGGATGAGCACGTCGCAGGTGCGCATCAGGCCCCCGGCCTTGTCCAGGACCTTGCGGGCACACGGCGTGTCGGCGGCCACAAAGGCGTCCCGGGCCAACTCGAAGAGGGGCCCTACGGCCAGGCGAACGTCCCGCAGGGGCCTGGCGTAATGGGGATGGGCGTACTCCCGCTCATAGAACTTGCCCACTTCGAAGATGTTCTTGCAGTAGTCGCCGATGCGCTCGGCGTCTTTGACCACGCTCATCAGCACCAGGCAGGCGGGCAGGTCGTTCTGGTTGCCCACGGCCAGGTGCGTAACGATCCGTTCCCGAAGCCCTTGCTCGATCCGGTTGATCTCCTGGTCCCGGGCATAGAGCTCGCCGGCCACGCCGGGCCAGTCAACCGTGCGCGTCAGGACATCCGCAGCCTGGTCGAACATCCACTGGCCGGCATCGAGCATCTGCCCGAGCTGCTCGATCATCTCCCCAAGTACGTCGCCTCCCCGCAGCGCCTTGAGGATCTGTTGCCACATGAAGCCGAGCTCCTTCCGACGGTTCTGTTTCATCGGGCCCGGCTTGCCTCCAGATCAGTGCAGCCAGGCCCCGAAGGTTTGGGCGTTCGCCACGACGATCACGGCGAGGGGGACGAGGAAGAACACAACCAGGATATACGCCGCGGCGAGAAGCCTTCGCCGGGAGGCGAGTCTGGCGTATCCCTTCGCCAACGAGATCGGGATCCACTGAAGCGGCCAGAAAACGATCGTTCCGTAGATGTTGAACAGCAGGTGGGCGAAGGCCACGGCAAGGGCGAAGGCCGCGGCCGTCTGAACCGCAGCGCTTTGCCCGGCCGCCATCGCCGCCAAGGCGAGGCCACCCAGAATGGCTGTGATGGTCGTCCCAATGTTCGCCCCGAGCGTGTACGGGAAGATCTGCCTCAGGCCCAACACACCGGCGCCCACCAGCGGCACGATCAGCGACGTCGTCACCGAGGAGCTTTGCACCGCCGCGGTAGTCACAATCCCCACCACGAAGCTGGTGCCTTGGTTGCGGAACAGCGTCCGACTGAACAAACCCGCCAAGCGTTCCTTCATGAAGCGGCGGAGTATCTTGACCAGCATGACCAACGCAAGAAACAGCATAGCCACGCCAAGGCCAGCCGTCAAGAGCCCTCGTGGCGTTGCTTGGAGGCCGACAACGTCCCCCAGGAACCAGTCGAAGCCGTTGGCGATCGGCTTGACTGCCAGCTTGACGACGTTGTATTGCTTCGGGTTGGACGTGAAGAAGGCCGCGCCCTCCAACCACTGCCCGAAGGCGGTCGCGGGCACGGAAATGACGCCAAAGGCCCACTCCAACGGCAGCAGCAGGAGCACGTTGAGCAGGTTGAAGAAGTCATGGACCGTCGCACCCGCCAGGGACCGGCGGAACTCCGCCCGCCTTCGCAGATGGGCCAGCGAGACCAGCGTGTTGGTCACCGACGTGCCGATGTTCGCCCCCATGATGACGAAGATGGCGGTCGCCAGGGGAATCTGACCCGCGGCCACAACACCCACGGTGAACGTCGTCGTGAAGCTGCTGGACTGCACCAGGCTCGTCAGAAGCACGCCGACGCACAGACCGGCCAGGGGATAGTCGGCGCAGTGGTACACCTGATCCATCACGGCCTTGCTGGCGGGAACCTTGGCCACGGTCTTCAAGCCGTGCCCCATCACGTTGATGGCGGCGATAAAGCAGTATACCGCCAGCACGGCCGCCAAGGCGCCAAGCCATGTCTGCCAAGCCGGCTTCTGGGGGGACTGTTCCACACAGTCAGCCAAGTCGGCTTTCTTCTCCACCGCGGCCGGGAGTCGGGCGATGGAACCATTCGCTCCGAGCTCAGTTACGTTCATGCTTCCGATTCTCCTGCGCAGACCGCAAAGCGACGGGCCGTCCCACGGCGGCCGAACCGTGCTGCGCAGCCGATCATAGACGTGGCACGCCCTGCGTAGCGGTTAAGATCCCATTAAGATGCAAGAAACGGTTAAGGAGGCGCGAAGCCGCTGCCATGCGGACTGCCAGAGCACGCCGGGTCCCTCTGGCTGTACCGCGGGCTTGTGTGCCAAGAGGGCAAAGGGTATAAGACGGTTAGTTTTCGTATAAGATTGTGTTTAGGCGCCCCGGGCGTTGGTAAGCAGCACACCCCGTCCGGCCTCGGGTCTCTCCGCATGGGGCGGCGCAGGCCGTTCGCCTTTGCGGAGATTGGCTGTCTGGCCTGCTCGGGCGGGTGTTTGTGGGCACCCGGCTTGCCGGGAGCCGCAAGAAGGATCAGGATGAGCGTCTGGGACACGCTGTGCGGTACCGTCGGAGGGCTGGGCCTGTTCTTGTTTGGAATGGGCATGCTTTCGGACGGCCTGAAGGCAGCCGCTGGCAATCGTCTGCGGATTCTACTGGCCAAGATCACCAAGTACGGCTGGATGGCCATGCTGGTCGGCGCGGCCGTGACGTGCCTGATCCAATCCAGTTCGGCGACGACGGTCATCGTCGTCGGCTTGGTCCACGCGGGGATGTTGGGGCTTCGGCAGGCGATCTGCGTGGTCCTGGGCGCGAACATCGGCACGACGATGACCGCGTGGCTGGTGTCGGTTAGCAGCGTCTTCAAGATTACCAGCTACGCGTTACCGGCCATCGGCGTGGGGTTCATGCTACAGGTCTTCGGACGGCGAATGCGCACGCGGAGCTTCGGGCAGATCCTGCTGGGGTTCGGCATCCTGTTTGTCGGCATCGGGTTCATGAAGGAGGCATTCTCGCCGTTACGGGAGAACCAAGCGGTCCAGGAGATGCTGATCGGCATTGGCGACAACCCCATCCTGGCCGTGGTGGCCGCCACGATCCTCACGATCCTGGTCCAGAGCAGTTCGGCCTCCATCGCGATGGTGCAGACGTTGGCCTTTGCCGGGGCGTTCGGCACGGACTGGGACGTTGCTCTGCGCGCGACGATTCCGTTCCTGCTCGGGGGCAACATCGGCACGACGATCACCGCGCAACTGGCCGCCTTTCGGACCAACCTCGCCGGCAGGCGAACCGCCATGGCGCACACGCTCTTCAACGTGGCGGGCGTGGTGATCGTCTTGCCGACGATCTACCTGGGCCTGTACGACAAACTGGTCAAGCTGATCTCCCCGGCAACGTTGACCCGGGAGACGGTCATGCTGCACATGGCGGTCGCCCACAGCGTGTTCAACGTCACGGCGGCGCTCGTGATGCTGCCCCTTGTGGGCTACTTGCAGATGGCGGTTCTCAAGATTCTCCCGTCGCGAGGGGAAGACGAGGACCTCGCGCCGGTTGTCCTGGAGCAGCATCTCCTGGACACCCCGCCTCTGGCGATCGCCCAGGCCCACAAGGAGATCCTGCGGATGGCGAAGGTCACGCGCAAAGCGGTCCGGGGCGCGATCAACGTCGTCGAGCAGAGCGATCTGTCCCGAGTCAAGAAGGTCCGGGAGCGGGAAGACGCCGCCGACGACTTCCAGACGGACATCACGCACTATCTCGTCGAGCTGTCCCAAAGGCCCTTGCCGGACGAGATATCCAATCAACTGCCCGTCCTGATGCACTCGGTCAACGACCTGGAGCGGATTGCCGACCACGCCGTCAACCTCGTCGAGATCGCCGCACGGAAGATCGAGAACCGGCAGGACTTCAGCAAGGAGGCCGACGAAGAGCTGCGCTGCATGTTCGGCGTGGTCCGCAAGATGCTCAAGGGCGTCGTTTCGGCGCTGGAGACCTTCGACGTTCCCCTGGCCGAACGGGTCCTCAAGCACGAGAAGGTGCTCAACCGGATGCAGACGGACCTCCGCAACCGCCACGTCAGGCGCCTGGGCCGGGGCGAGTGCAAGGCGATGGCGGGGCTGACCTTCGTGGACCTGGTGGACAACCTCGAGAAGATCGGCGATCATCTGACCAACATCGCCGAGGGCGTGGCCGGCGGGATGCAGTGGGCTACGGAGGAGGCCGACGTGCATCACTCGGAAGCTGTTGCACGTCCCTGACCAGAAGGCATGACCGAGGCCGGGGTTGGAGGGGCATCCCGAGCAACCCGGGCTGAAAGGCCCCGCGAGGAAGACGGTGCTGCGATGCTCAACAAAGTGAGTCTCTTCGGTCGGTCGCCCTTTGAGCCGCTGGTCGATCACGCGCGGAAGGTCCACGCGTGCGTGGCGATGATTCGCCCGGTGGCCGAGGGGGTCCTGGCCGGGGACGTGGAGAAGCTCGCCCAACTCCAGCACGACATGTCGAAGACGGAGTTCGAGGCGGACCAGTTGAAGGACCGCGTTCGCCAGAGCCTGCCGAAGCGGTACTTCCTGCCCGTTCGCCGCGAAGACGTCGCGCGGTTCCTTGCGGAGATGGACAAGATTGCCGACGCCGCGGAAGACTTCGCCGTCATCGCGACCTTGCGGGTCCTCAAGCTGCCCGAGGGGCTGCACGCCGATTTCCTTGCGCTGGTGGATAAGGTCCTCCAGGTCAGCGAGTCGCTCCTGGGCGTCGCCGAGCACCTCGCCGAGCTCCAGAAGGAGTCTTTCGTCGGCCCCGATGCCGACGACGTCCTGCTGAGAATACAGCAGGTCTGCCACATGGAGTGGGAGTCCGACAAGCTCAACCGCAGGCTTGCCCGTCGCGCGTACGGCGTCCACGACCTCGATCCGGTCACGCTCATGCTGCTGGACAAGCTGAGCCGGGCCTTGAGCCGGCTGGCCGACCACGCCGAGAACGTCGGCAAGAACCTCCGCCTGATGATCCTACGGCGATAGCATCGCCTGGCCCAGGGAGCCTCGTTCTTGCTCGTCTCCGTTGTCTTGATCGCCGCGATCGCCGTCGGGCTGTACATGGCCTGGAACATCGGCGCCAACGACGTCGCCAACGCCATGGGCACGTCCGTGGGCTCCGGGGCGCTGACCGTGCGCCAGGCGATCGTCCTCGCGGGCATCTTCGAGTTCTGCGGCGCGCTGGTGGTCGGCGGGGCCGTCGCGGAGACCATTCGCAAGGGCATCGTGGACATAGACGTTCTGCGCAGGTCCGCGAGCGTCTCCGGCCGCTGCCCGTCGGCGGCGCCGACATCGGGACCGGGCGGGGGGCAAGCCGATCTCTCGATGCAGGCCAAAACCACCGCAGGGCTCAGCGCAGCCGCCGAGGAGGCGCTTCGAACGAAGGTCATGCTGGGGATGCTCTCCTCCCTGCTGGCGGCGGCATTGTGGCTGAACGTGGCGACGTTTTTCGGCCAGCCCGTTTCGACCACGCACGCCATCATCGGAGCAGTGGTCGGGTTCGCTGTCATCGAGGCGGGGCCCGGTTCGGTCATCTGGCCGAAGATGGGCAAGATCGCCGCCAGTTGGGTGATCTCCCCCGTCGTCGGCGGCGCGGTGGCCTTCCTCATCTACCGGTGCATCCGTAGGTACATCCTGCGCAACCGCGACCCGGTCGCCATGGCCAGGCGGGCCGTGCCGCTGTGTTTTGGGCTCGTGGTGTTCGTTCTGGCGATCTCGGTCCTCATCAAGGTCTTCCACGTCGACCTGACCGCCTCGGACCTGTTTCTCTTCGTGCCCCTGGCCCTGGTCCTGGCGATGGCCACTGTGGTGATTGCCCGGCTCGTTCTGTGGCGGCGAGACCGCAATCGGCAGTACCCTCCCGAGGAGCGGTACCAAGTCGTCGAGAAGTGGTTCGGGCGGATCCAGCCGATCAACGCGTGCTACAAGGCCTTCGCCCATGGCGCCAACGACGTGGCCAACGCCATCGGGCCCTTGGCGGCCATCGTGCACATGGCGTCCGGAGGCGCGTTGGGCAGCAAGGCTCCCGTGCCTCTGTGGCTGCTGGTCCTGGGCGGGGGCGGCATCGTGGTGGGATTGGCGACCTATGGCTACAAGGTCATGGAGGCCGTCGGAAAGAAGATCACGGAGATCACCCCCACCCGCGGGTTCGGCGCGGAGTTCGCCACGGCCTCCACCGTGCTGGTCTGCTCCGTCATGGGCCTGCCGATTTCCACGACGTTTGTGCTCGTCGGCGCGGTGATGGGCGTGGGCTTGGCCAGAGGGTTCGGCGCGATCGACTTGAGGGTCATCCGGAGGATCTTCGCGTCCTGGCTGATCACGATCCCCGTCTCGGCCGTCTTCGCGGCAGTCATCTACAAGCTGCTGATGTACCTGACGTGAGGCGGAATGTCCGGAGCGGAGGCTACTTCGCCTCCATCCAGTTGGACCCCACGCCCACGTCCACTTTCAGCGGCACGTTCAGCTCGATCGCGCCCGCCATCTCCTCCACGATCACGGTCCCCTCGGCCTCCACCGCGTCCGCGGGCATCTCGAACACGAGCTCGTCGTGAATCTGGAGGAGCATGCGGCTGGGGCGGGACTCGCGGCGAATCCGCGCGTCCAGGTTGACCATGGCCTGCTTGATCAGATCGGCCGCCGAGCCCTGAACGACGGAGTTGATGGCCAGTCGCTCGGCCGCGGCCCGGCGCTGCGAGTTGCGGGCATCGATTTCGGTGATGCGCCGCCGCCGCCCGAAGATCGTCTCGACGTATCCCTGCTGCTTGGCCGCCTTGACGCACCGGGCAAGAAACTCGTCGATCTTCGGGAACCGGTTGCGGTACTTCGTGATAAACGCCGCCGCCTCGCCGCGAGGAATGCGCAGCGAGACGCTCAGGCCGTAGGCCGTCTGGCCGTAGATGATGCCGAAGTTCACCGTCTTGGCGCGCGCCCGCTGCTCGGGAGTCACGTCCTCGGGAGCGACGCTGAAGACCTCGGCGGCCACCGCGCGGTGAATGTCCTGACCGGCGCGGAAGGCGGCGCGGAGCGTCTCGTCCCCGCACAGGTGCGCCAGCACGCGGAGCTCGACTTGCGAATAGTCCGCCGAGAGCAGCACGTGGCCGGCCTCCGCCACGAACGCGGCGCGGATCCGCCGGCCCTCCTCCGTTCGCACCGGGATGTTCTGGAGGTTCGGGTCGCTGCTGCTCAATCGGCCGGTGGCCGTGCCCGTCGGGTGGAAGCTCGTGTGGACCCGCCTCGTCACCGGGTGGATGTACTGGCCGATGGCCTTGAGGTACGTGCCCAGCAGCTTGGTGAGCTTGCGGTAGTCCAGCACCAGGCCGGGCAGCTCGTTCCGGATCGCCAACTCCTGAAGGACCGAGGAGTCCGTGCTCGCCCCGGTCTTCGTCTTCTTGAGCACCGGCAGGTTCATCTCCTCGAAGAGCACCCCCGCGAGCTGTTTGGGGGAGTCCACGTTGAACGGGTGGCCGGCCCGTTCGATGATCCGCTCGCGGAGCTGCTCGGCCCGCCCGGACAGCGCGGACGCCTGGCGATTCAGGACCTGCGGGTCCACGATGATCCCGCGCCGCTCCATCTCCATCAACACGGGCAGGAGGGGCATCTCCAGGTCCTCGAACAGGTCGGTCAGGCCCTCTTCCGCCAGGCCGCGTTGGAGCACGTCGGCCAGCCGGAGTGTCACGTCGGCGTCCTCCGCGGCGTACGGGGAGACGATCTCCACGGGCACGGCGTTCATGGTGACTTGGTTTCGGCCCCGGCCGATGACGTCCTCGATGGGGATGCAGTGGTGGTCCAGCATCTCGGCGGCCAGGGCGTCGAGCTTGTACGTCCTGCGGGTCGAGTCCAGCACGTGGGCGGCGACCATCGTGTCGAACATCGGCCCGGCGATCGGCATGTCGGCCTGCGCGAGCACGATCATGTCGTACTTGATGTTGTGGCCGATCTTCTCGACGTCCTCGGCCACGAAGATGTCCCGCAGCACGTCCCGCACCCGCTCGACGGGCAGCGTCCGCGACCCGAGCGGCCCGGCCACGGGGAGGTAATACGCCGTCCCCGGCTCCCAGGCCAGCGACACGCCCACCAACTCGGCCCGCATGGGCTGCGTGGACGTCGTCTCGGTGTCCACCGCGAGCCGCCGGACGCCGGCGAGTGATCCCGCCAGCTCTTCCAGCGCCTCGGGCGTGTCGACGCAGCGGTAGTCGAAGTCTGCGGCCGTCGTTCGCCCCCGCGCCGCGGCGGCGGATTGGACGTCCATCCTGGCCTCTCCGCCCGCACCCATGTCATCCAGTTGGTCCATCAGGCGGTTGAAGCCCAGCTCGGCGAAGATCGGCCGGACCGCCGACCCGTCGACGCCGTCGAACGCCATCGCCGCCAGGTCCAGGTCAACCGGCACGTCGCGGCCCAGCGTGACCAGCGCGCGCGACAGGCCGAGGGTTTCCGCGGCCGCTAGAACGTTCTCCTTGAGCTTCGGCGTCAGCTCGTCGGCGTGACGGACGACCTCCTCGGCCGTGCCGTACTTCGCGATCAGCTTCACGGCGGTCTTCGGCCCCACGCCCCGGATGCCCGGGACGTTGTCCGTCGCGTCGCCCGTCAGCGTCTGGATCTCAACGGCCTGGTCCGGGCGGTAGCCCTTCTTGGCCTCGATGGCGGCGGCGTCAAGCAGTTCGTCCTTCATCGGGTCGTACAGGACACAATGCGGGCCCACGGCCTGGTCGAGGTCCTTGTCCCGGCTGACCAGGACCACGTCCAGGTCGTCGCCCGGCAGGCGCGTCGCGGCCGTCGCCATGATGTCGTCGGCCTCGTACCCCTCGGCCGCCAGGACCGGGATGCCCATCGCGCGGACGATCTGGAGGATCCGGTCGGCCTGGGGGTGGAAGTCCTCGGGCGTGGGGTCTCGGGTCACCTTGTACTCGGGGTACTGCTGCCGGCGGAGGAGCTTCTCGGCGGGCCCGTCGACGGCGACGGCCAGGTACGCCGGCTGCTTGTTCCGGATGAAGCTCAGGAGCATCTGGCAGAAGGTGTAGGTCGCGTGCGTGGGCTCGCCGGTCGGGCTGCTGAGGTCGCCGAACGGCGCGTGGTACGCCCGGTAGATCAACCAATGCCCGTCGAGGATGTAGAGCGTCTGCGCCATGGCGTCTCTCCCTTGAATCCGCCCACGCTACTCGATGCCGGCGGGGGGATCAATCGCCCGGAACGTCGAGAGGTCTGGCCCCTTGATTCCCGTAGCGGCGAGGGGGAGACTGCAGCTTGGCGACACACGGGTGATGTCAGGCGATCTCAGTACCGACGCCCGGCCGCAGGGCCGGGGGGAGCGGGGACCATGTCAGAGTTCTGCTGTGTGGAGTGTGGCAGTCCGTTGGAGGCGGTTCAGGACGTCGTGCCGCAGGAGATCGTCTGCCCGCGGTGTTCGGGCCTGAACGTCATCCCGCCGACGGAGACCGTCCCCACGGTCTCCCTGCCCGACGGGCGCGTGGTGACGCACCTGCACCCGGGGGTGGCTCAAGTGCGCCTCGCCTACCTGTTCCGGCAAACGCCGTGGTATCGCCGGCACACCCCGAACTCCCTCGTCGTGCTGCTTCAGGCCATCTGCCTGCTGGGCTGCTGCTTCTGGCCGCTGGCGGTGCTGGCGATGCTGCTGCTGCCGTTGACGGCGGCCGTCTGCGTCAGTTGCCTGACCGGCCCGATCTACTACCGTCAACTGACGCCCGCGGGCCGGCTGAGGCAGTGGAGCCGGGCCAACAAGGTCGCCGCCGTTCTGCTGCTGGTGATCTTCCTGGCCCTGCCGGTCTTCGTGCTGCTCAGCGGCATGCGGGTGCCCGGCCTGTTCTGACGTGCGCGGTTCTACTGCGCCGGTTTCGGGGCCGGCTGGCCGGCCGGCGCGAGCATGCGGCGGATCTCCGCTTCCTGCTGCTTGGCCAGTTCGACGGCCTCCGCCAGCGGCTTGCCGCGTGTGCTGCCGCGGCTGTGATTGCGGTAGGCGGCGCTGATCGCGCCGTGCCGCTTCAGCAGCGCCCCCAGCAGGGGAGTCGGCTGGGGGCGGGGCTCGTTGCTGCCTGGTCCGGGGGGGTACAGGGCGATGCCCGTCAGCCCGGTGAGCAGCTTCTCGGCCGCCGCGGCATCTTCGCCCAGGCCGGCGAGGATCGTCAGGGCCATCGCCAGATGCCCGTCGATCGGCGGATGAACGCCGTC
>Ga0272441_10012254_pt1 | contig 12561 bp, 11 predicted proteins | sample SSMProp6N_FD_193582 | JGI IMG/M metagenome (GOLD analysis project Ga0272441, IMG submission 193582) | Marine sediment archaeal communities from Little Sippewissett salt marsh, Falmouth, MA, United States - SSM-Prop-6N | ecosystem: Environmental > Aquatic > Marine > Wetlands > Sediment ...
TCGTATGGACGGCCACCACATTCAGTTCAATGTGGTCGACAGCGAGACCCTCAAGCGGGCCAAATTATACCCGGACGACTACCGCGACCTGATTGTCCGGGTGGCTGGATACAGTGATTATTTTGTTGATTTGACGGAAGACCTGCAGGATGAGATCATTCGGCGCACCGCGCACGAGGCGATGTAAAAATGGCCTTCGAAACCATTCGCAAGAGTTCCGCGCCCGACATGGTCGCCCAACAGATCATCGAAAAGATTTCCGGCGGTGAATTGGCACCCGGTACCCGGCTTCCCGCTCAGCGCGATCTGGCCCAGATGTTGGGGGTGGGGCGGTCATCGGTTCGCGAAGCCATCAACGCCTTGGTGGTGATGGGTTACCTGGAGCCGCTGCAGGGCAAAGGGACCTTCATCAAGGATGTGCTTCCCACTTCCGATCCGGGCATCGAGAAGCTGACTGCGGCCTTTTCCGCCGGCTCCATCTTCGACCTGATGGAGGCGCGGGAACTGTTGGAGTGCCGATCTGCCGCCCTGGCGGCGGAACGGGCCGATGATGCGCAGATCCTGAACCTGAAGGCGGCCATGAAAAAGGTGAGCGGAACGCAAACGGATTACGCCATCTTCCTCGATGCAGACATCTGTTTTCATGCGGCGGTGGCCGATGCCGCCGGCAACGTGGTGCTGTGCGAGCTGAGCAAGCTGGTGCTCGAGAAAGTCGCGGCCCACCACAAGGCCTTGAAAACCGTATTGTTGCCGCCGGCTTACCGCGAGGTTTCCATCCGAACGGCCGCCCGGGTGGTGGAAGCCATTGAAGCCGGTGACGGCGATACTGCTGCGCGATGGATGGCCCAGCACTTATACGCCATCCGGGATGAATTGAAAAACATCATCGGGTGACAGAAGACGGGTTCAGCGTTCTGGGTCCGGGGTTCAATCAAACCAAAAAAACAGCAGGAGATCCTTTGACCATGCAGATTCGTATTTTGACTGCAGCCGACGTCCGTTCGGCCCTTTCCATGACCGAGGCTATCGATGGGGTGGAGCGGGCTTATGCCCAGCTTTCCGCCGGCAAGGCCACCATGCCCCTGCGCTCCAGGTTCCACACAGATAAAGGGGTGACCCTGCTCATGCCCGCCCATCTCCACGACAGCGGCGATTTTGCAGTCAAGATCGTCTCCGTTTATGCGGACAACCCCAGGCTGGGCCTGCCCACGGTGGCGGCCACGGTGCTGGCCCTGGATCCACAGACCGGCATGCCCCTGGCCCTAATGGAGGGGGACAGCCTGACGGCGCTGCGCACCGGTGCGGCTGGCGGGGTGGCTGCTCGCTATCTTGCCCGGGCGGATGCCGGGACTGTGGCCCTTTTCGGTGCCGGTGTCCAGGCTCGCGCCCAGCTCCTGGCAGCCATGGCCGTTCGCAAGATCGAGCGGGTTTGGATTGTCGATCCCTTCGAATCCGCCGCCCAACGCCTGGCAGCCGACATTTCCGGCTGGACCGATGCGCCGGCGGTCACCTTGGCGCATTCCCCGCGGTCAGCCGTGGCGCAGGCAGACATCGTACTGGCCGCCACCACGACAACGGCGCCCTTGTTTGACGGCAACGACCTGAAACCGGGCGCCCACGTGACCGGTGTGGGCTCCTTCACCCCCCAGATGCAGGAAATCGACGCGAACACCATTCGTCGGGCGCGGGTGGTGGTGGACCAGCGGGACGCGGCCATGGCCGAGGCCGGGGATATCATCATCGGCGAGGCGGTCATCGACGCGGAGATTGGCGAGATTATCAACGGCGACCAACCCGGCCGGCGGAACGATGAAGAGATTACTTTCTTCAAGTCCGTGGGTCTGGCGGTTCAGGACGCGGTGACGGCAGCCGCCGTGCTCAAGGCGGCGGAGAAAAAAGGGCTGGGTACGGTCATCCAGATGTCATAAAACCATCGTTGACTGGTTTGGGGTCTCTGGTTTCTGGTTCGCAAGACCTGCCAACCACAAACCACAAACCAGGAACCAGGAACCAGGAACCAGAGACCATGAACTTATCCATGCTTGAAAAGATGAGAAACTGGATGCCGCCTGACAGCTGGCAACGGATCACCACCATCGACGCCCACACCGGCGGTGAGCCCTTTCGCATCATCACCGGCGGCCTGCCCGGTTTGCATGGCGACACCATTCTGGCGCGCCGGCGTTATATGACCGACCACCTGGACCACCTGCGCACGGCCCTGATGTGGGAGCCCCGGGGGCATGCCGACATGTACGGTTGCATCATCACGCCGCCGGTGTCACCCGAGGCGGACGTCGGCGTCCTCTTTCTGCACAATGCAGGCTACAGCTCCATGTGCGGCCACGGCATCATCGCGGTGACCACCGTGGCCATCGAAACGGGCATGATCGAGGCCGCTGAGCCGGTAACCACCTTGCGCATCGACGCCCCGGCCGGTCTGGTGACTGCCCGCGCCAACATTGAAAACGGGCGGGTCAAGCGCGTTTTCTTTGACAATGTACCTTCTTTCGTGCTGGTTTGGGATCAGACGGTCGAGGTTCCCGGCCTGGGACCCGTTAACGTTGACATCGCTTATGGCGGGGCTTTCTATGCCTTCGTCAAGGCCGGAGACCTGGGTGTGACTACCACACCCAGGGACTTCAACGCCCTGATCGACAAGGGCATGGCGGTCAAGCGGGCCGTCATGGCCGCCGGTCCGATTACCCATCCGTTCGAGGCCGATCTGAGTTTTCTGTATGGAACGATCATCATCGGTCCTCCCCACAGCCAGGGGGCCCACTCCAGCAACGTGTGCATCTTTGCCGACGGGGAGGTGGATCGCTCCCCCACCGGCACCGGCGTGAGCGCCCGGCTGGCACTGCATTACGCTCGCAGGGAAATCGGCCTGAACGAACCCATCGTCATCGAGAGCATCCTGGGATCCCGCTTTACCGGCCAGGTGGTTGAATCCACCACGTTCGGTCCATACGACGCCGTTATCCCGCAGGTGGCGGGCACCGCCTGGATTACCGGCCGCAACGAATTTCTCATGGATCCGACGGACCCGCTGAAAAATGGGTTTATCTTCCGGTAGCATGCAGAAAGAGAAAAAACCATGTCCAATCTGGTGAGACATGCCCCCCGGTTTACTGAACACCAGGCGGCCGCACTGGCCAAGTCGTTTTTCAACATAACCGCCTCGGCTGACCTGTTGCCCAGCGAACGGGATCAGAATTTTCGGCTGCAGGATGAAAAGGGCGACCAGTTCGTACTTAAAATCGCCAATGCCACGGAGACCCGCGAGGTACTGGAACTCCAGAACCTGGCCATGACCCATGTGGTCGAAAAAGGTGCCGCCTGGTTTGACGAATTCGCCCCCTGTCCCCGGGTCTGCAGCGTTGCCAGCGGTGAGGAAATTATCTCGATCCCCGGGCAGGATGGTACCAACCATTTCGTGCGCCTGCTCACCTATCTGCCGGGCAAGCCTCTGGCCACGGTCAATCCTCACGACAACAACCTTCTTTTCAGTCTCGGTTCTTTTCTCGGACGCATCGACCGGGTGTTCATGGACTTCACGCATCCGGCCACCCGCCGGGTGTTTCACTGGGATCTGGCCCGCTGCGGCGAGGTGGTGGCCTCACGGCTGGATGATTTAGATGACGATACTCAGCGGAATTTGATTCAGCGCATGCTGGACCGTTACCTGACGGTTACGGCACCCAAGCTGGCAAGCCTGCGCACCAGCGTGATCCACAGCGACGGCAACGACTACAATGTGCTGGCGTCGCCCTATGGACGTTGGGGCAACAACCGGGTCACCGGGCTCATCGATTTCGGAGACATGGTTCATTCTCACACGGTCAACGAACTGGCCATCGCCTGTGCCTACGCCATCATGGGCAAGACGGATCCCCTGGCCGCCGCCGTCCAGGTGGTCGCCGGTTATCACCGCGCCTTTGCGCTCACCGAAACCGAACTGGCGGTGCTTTTCGACCTGATCTGCATGCGGCTGTGCACCAGCGTCTGCCACAGCGCCCACCAGATCCGCCTGGCACCCCAAAACACCTATTTGCTGATTTCCCAGCAGCCCGGGTGGGAATTGCTTCACCGGCTGCAGCCGATCAGTCCAAATTTTGCCGAGGCGCATTTCAGGGATGCCTGCGGCTTCGACCCGGCGCCCCGATCCCGTGACGTTGTCGCCTGGCTAAAGGAAAACCAGGCGTCGTTTGTCCCGGTGGTGGATGCATCGCTGCTGGGCGGCCATCCGCCGATCATCGATTTGAGTGTGAGCACACCGCTGGTGGACGCCGATCCGGAGAAAGCGGATGCGCAAGCCATGACACGCCTGATCTTCCGGGAGATGGAAGCTGCCGGCAGCCTCCTTGGCATCGGCCGCTACAACGAAGCCCGATTGGTCTACACGGCCGATGCATTCAAGGTGGCGACGGACACCGCACCCGAATACCGCACCGTCCACCTGGGACTGGATCTGTTCGCCCGGCCGGGCGAACCGGTATATGCCTTCATGGGCGGCCGGGTCCACAGCGTTCAGAATAACGCCGCCCACCAGGATTACGGCCCCACCATCATCTTGTCCCATGCGACCGATAGCGGCATTCCGTTTTACTCACTGTATGGACACCTGGCGGCCACATCGCTGGATGGCCTGGAACCGGGTATGCCCATCAGCGCCGGACAGCCGATCGGCACCATCGGCACCGCCGCGGAAAACGGCGGTTGGGCGCCCCACCTGCACCTTCAACTGATCAGCGATCTATTAGGCCTGGTCGGCAATTTCCCCGGCGTGGCCCGGCCCAGCCAACGACGGGTGTGGACCGCCCTGTGCCCGGACCCGGGCGTGGTCCTGGGCATCACCACCGCACCGCCGACCGCGGAAGTCCGTCAGGCGGAGGAGATCATGGCCATCCGCCAAAAACACCTGGGGAAAAACCTCAGTGTCTCGTACCACACCCCGCTGAAGATCGTGCGGGGCATGGGCGGCTTCCTCTACACGGAAACCGGACAGCCATATATGGACGGGGTCAACAACGTCTGCCACGTGGGCCACTGCCACCCCCGCGTGGTGGCCGCCGGCCAACGCCAGATGGCCGTGCTCAACACCAACACCCGCTACCTTCACGACCACATCGTGGACTATGCCCGTCGGCTGCTGGCCACCTTCCCGGATCCGTTAAGCGTCTGCTTCTTCGTGTGCAGCGGCAGCGAGGCCAACGAACTGGCCCTGCGTCTGGCGCGCACCTACACGGGGCAGCGCGACATCATCACCGTGGACGGGGCTTACCACGGCAACACCCAGGGGTTGGTGGACATCAGTCCTTACAAGCATGATGGGCCCGGCGGCAAGGGGGCGCCGGACTGGGTGCAGACGGTCGTCATGCCCTGCGGCTACCGTGGGCCCCACAAGGGCACCGGGCCGCAATCCGGAATCGCCTATGCCCGCTATGTCAAGACGGCCATCGACCGTATCGAAGGTGCGGGCAGGCGGCCAGCGGCCTTCATCTGCGAAAGCATGCTGGGTTGCGGCGGCCAGGTGCTGCTGCCCGACGGCTATCTCCAGGCCGCCTTTGGCCACGTGCGCGCCGGCGGCGGGGTGTGCATCGCCGACGAGGTCCAGGTGGGATTCGGGCGGGCCGGCACCCATTTCTGGGCCTTCGAGACCCAGGGGGTGGTGCCGGACATCGTTACCCTGGGCAAACCCATGGGCAACGGTCACCCCCTGGCGGCGGTGGTGACCACCCCGGAAATCGCCGACGCCTTCAACAACGGCATGGAGTACTTCAACACATACGGTGGAAACCCCGTTTCCTGTGCTGTGGGCATGGCCGTGCTGGATGTGATCCAGACCGAAGGGCTGCAGGAAAATGCCAGGCAGGTGGGTGCTTATCTGCTGGAGCGGCTGTCAACCCTGAAAGAGAAGTCTCAACTGATCGGCGATGTCAGGGGGCTGGGGCTCTATTTAGGCGTGGAACTGGTGACGGATCACGACACCCTGGCACCGGCTGCGGACCATGCCGCCTACATCTGCAATCGTATGACGGATTACGGATTTCTGATCAGCACCGACGGCCCCCTGCACAACGTGCTCAAGCTCAAGCCGCCCATCATCTTCTCCAGGCAGAATGCCGACGCCCTGGTCGATGCATTGGGGAAAGTCTTTGCCGAGGACTGCCTGCAGGGATGAGCCGATGAAATGATCATCGGTATTTGGTGCCTGTTTTGAAAAGAACTGATGAACTGATGTAATCTCGATCTATGAGAACCTTTCCCTCGGTTTGACTTCACCCTGACCGGAAAAAAAGTGATTATAATGTATTAAAGTTCAAACAATGCTACCATTTTGCTCTGCTTAGCATAATCGTTGATCAAGATAGTTCCAACATATCTTTATTCACCCCGACCTTCATGCTGCTGCAATCTATCACCGCCTATTTGCTAAATCGAAAAGACAAAAACCAATCATTCAATAATGTAAAAGGCTTACTTCAGGTGAAAAAGTGAAAGGTAGGTCACGGTTCCTAAATCGACGGTTTGGCAACATTGAAACCCCAGCGGTTCCAGAATTTGAAGCAGCGCTTCCGGAGAGAGTCGTACCTTCTCCGGCGGTCCCGGCGGCCCTGGCATCTTCTTGAATTCCACCACCACCAGCTGGCCGGTTGGTTTGAGCACCCGGACGATCTCCTTCAATGCCCCGTGGTGGGTGCCATCTTCGATCAGGTCGTGGAGCACTGTCGCCATGAGGCAGATGTCTACGGTATGATCGCCGAGTGGGATTTTTTTACTCACGTCACAGACGGTGGTTTCGATATTTTCCAGGTCCAGGGAGCCGGCCTTGAGCCTGAGTTTGGCGATGCCTTCCTCCCACAGGTCCAGGGCATGCACCGTTCCCTCTTCCCGTATCTCCCGGGCGATTTCAATGGCATAGTTGCCGATGCCGCAGGCCACGTCGAGAAAGACGATCTCGCCGCGCAGGTCCACGGCGGACAGGAAGGTGGCGAAATCGATGAGATCGAAACTGCTCTTGCCGGCGGCAATGGGTTTATGTGGCATTTTCATCCTTCTTATTTATTTGTTGTTGATAGTTGGAATCCCTTCTCCGGCCATTTACTTTGCCAAAAAAACCGATTCGCAGTCAATCCCGATAACGGTACATCCATCGTCGAAGGTGGAAGACGGATGCTCCGATCCAACTGAAAAGCTGTCCGTTAGGGTCGGAAATCGTTGTTCTTTGAAAAAGTAACGAAATATAACCCAAAACAATTTGACTCGATGAATGCCTCCCTCTAATGATAACACGTTAAACGTTGTGCTTTTGATCGTCACTTTCGACCTGTCATGAGGAGGACTATCGATGAATTCGTCTAATGTAAAACGCGCATTTACATCAATTCTGATCGCCATTTTTATGGTTATTTCGGTCAGTGCCGCCACGGCTGCGGCCATGGAAAAGGTCATCATCTTTCATGCGGGCAGCCTGACGGTGCCGCTGGCCCAAATCGAAAAGGACTTCGAAGCGGCCAATCCCGGAATCGACATTCTGCGGGAAGCCGGCGGCAGCACGAAGATGGCCCGCATGATTTCCGAACTGGGCAAACCCGCGGACCTTATGGCTTCGGCCGACTACAAGGTGATCGACAAAACCCTGATTCCGGGCAAGGCCGACTGGAACATCCGCTTTGCCACCAACCAACTGGTGCTGTGCTTTACGGACAACAGCCGCTACGCCGACCGGATCAGCGCCGACAATTGGTACGAGATCCTTCAGAAAAAAGAGGTGGTGTGGGGCCACTCGGATCCCAACCTGGATCCGTGCGGATACCGCAGCCTGATGGTGCTTCAACTGGCTGAAAAATACACCAACCAGCCGGGACTATACGACCGGTTGATCGCCAACCGGCCGGAAAAGAATGTGCGCCCCAAATCCGTGGAACTGGTCTCCATGCTCAAGACCGGGAACATGGACTATGCCTGGGAGTACCTCAGCGTGGCGGTTCAGCATGAGTTGAAATTCGTCAAACTGGACGACCATATTAATCTGGGCAATTATAAATATGACGACTTTTACAAGCAGGCCCAGGTGAAGGTCACCGGGAAGAAGCCCGGCACCTGGATCACCCGCACCGGGAAGTCTTGCACCTATGGCATTACGCTGGTCAAGGATGCCCCCAATGTCGCCGGGGCGACCCAATTTTTAGAGTACTTGCTTGCGCCCGACGGTGGCTTGAAGGTGCTCACATCGATGGGACAACCGCCGTTTGTTCCCTGCCGGGTCGTTTCCCAGGAGGTCAAGGACGCCCTGCCCGGCAGCCTGCCGACATTGGTGGAGGTCCGTGAGTAGTTCAACCGGCAGCATTGCCGTGACCCGGACGCGGCCGTCGGCGCGGCAGGGCAGGGACCCCTTTCTCTGCCTGGCGGTGGCCAGCAGCGCCGTCATCGTGGCCTTCATCCTGGTGCCCCTCGTGGAGATGATGACCCAGCCCACGCTGGCATCCCTGAAGGAAACCCTGATGGATCGGGATGTCATCCGGTCCATCAGACTCAGCATGGTCACCTCCGGTGCGGCGGCCCTCATCGCGCTGGTGTTCGGCACGCCCCTGGCTTACCTGCTGGCGCGGCATCGCTTTCCGGGTAAAAAGATAGTGGAAAGCGTGATCGATCTGCCTATCATGATTCCCCACCCGGTGGTGGGCATCGCCCTGCTCAGCATTGCCGGCCGAAACCACCCAATCGGGCGGCTGATGCAGGCTGCGGGTATAGAGATCATGGGAACCGTCACCGGCTTGATCGCCGTGCTGACCTTCGTGGGCCTGCCTTTCTACATCAATACGGTCAAAACCGGTTTTGCGGAGATTTCTCCTCGCCTGGAGCATGTGTCCCGGAGCCTGGGCGCTTCGGCCGGCGCCACCTTTTTCCGGGTGACCCTGCCGCTGGCCTGGCGGCACATGGTGGTGGGGGGCATCATGTGCATGGCCCGGGCGGTGAGCGAGTTCGGCGCCGTGGTTATCGTGGCCTACCACCCCATGGTGGCCCCGGTGATGATTTACGAACGCTTTACCGCTTACGGCCTGAAGTATTCCCAGCCGGTAGCCGTGTGGCTCATCCTGGTCTGCCTGGTGCTTTTTCTGCTGCTGCGGGTCTTCTCGCTGGATCGCGAGGCGGCGGCATGATTCGCATCGACCAGCTCAGCGTGCGCCTGTCGGGGTTCTCGCTCAAATCGGTGGACCTGCGTGTCGAGCAGGGGGAGTTTTTCTGCCTGCTGGGACCCACCGGTGCGGGTAAAACCCTCATCCTGGAGTCGGTGGCCGGCGTCGTCGCGATTGCCGACGGACGAATCCGTGTTGCCGGCCGCGAGGTTTCCGGGCTGCCTCCTGAACGGCGTGGTGTGGGCATTGTCTACCAGGACTGCGCCCTTTTTCCCCACCTGAGTGTTGCCAAAAACATCAATTTCGGTATTCGCTATCACAACCGGTCGACTCCGGCGGGCCGGGCCGGATGCCGTGATCTCATCGACCGGCTGGGCCTGGCATCGCTGCTGGACCGGTCGGTGACGACCCTGAGCGGCGGTGAAAAGCAGCGGGTGGCCCTGGCCCGGGCCCTGGCAACGGCGCCGGCGGTGCTTTTGCTGGACGAACCTCTTTCTTCCCTGGACCCCTGCTTCAGGGAAGAGATCCGGGATCTCTTCCGCAGCCTGCATCGGGAAACGGGGCTGACCGTGCTGATGGTGACCCATGATTTTACCGATGCCCACAGCCTGGCTCAGCGCGTGGCGATACTCAATGACGGCCGCATCGAGCAGGTGGGAACGGTGACGGAGGTTTTCAAAAGGCCGGCCACGACCGTTGTGGCCGATTTCGTGGGCATGAAAAACGTGCTGCCGGTAAGGGAGGAAAATAACCGATTGGCCATCGGCGGGTTGATATTGCCCGTGCCCCGGGGCAATGGCCATTACCGCCATGCGGCCATTCGCCCTGAGCACATTCACCTGGCGCCTGCTGTCTCTGGTGCGCTGTCGAAATTAGATTTTCAAGGGCGGATTTCAGCCACCTCAAACCAGGGTTTTTTTGCAGAGGTATCGGTGGACGTCTCCGGTATCATCCTCAAAGCCGTCATACTCACCAGCAGCCTTCTGGCCATGGACCTGCGGCAGGGAAAAGCGGTATCCTTGCACATCGATCCGGCAGACATTCACCTGTTCTGACGGCAGGGTGCATCTGGAATTGAAGGATTCAAAAAAATCCAGATATCTGCGTTACGCTTCATTCCTCGCCACTGTAGCTGCCAACCATTACCCTCGATGGTGAATTGCCTTGATTTTCGGGGAAGAATTGTGTTGTTTGTACTTGACCTTCGTTTCCTGTTCCATCGATCAAATAAATGTTGCTTTCCGTTTTGTGCACATTGCAAAAAAAATAATGGCAATAATTCCGGGGTATTATCTTTTTTTGCCTGGATGGATGATCTTTATGAATTATCTATGGAGGCTGACAAGGTTTTTACATTTTGAAATAAAATAAAGCTGGCATAACCTGCCGTTTGAGAATCGACGCGCAAAAAAACGCGTGCGTCTCAGCTCAACCGTTGTTTTTATGGATAAATATATAAAGGCGCAGATTGTGGTAGAAAAAAACATCAATGAACTTGTTCGACTTATTGGCGACAAAGCCAAAGCATTCGGGGCTGATCTGGCGGGAGTGGCAAGCGTGGACGATTTGCAGTGTTCGCCCTCCCATGCGATCAGCGAGAAAATGCCTGAATTCGACGGTGTGGGAACCAAAGATGCGCAGGGCTGGAAACGCGGTGTTGTAAAATGGCCTGATGGAGCCAGATCCGCTATTGTAATCGCTGCGGCGCATCCCCTTGAAAAGCCCGAAATGGACTGGTGGGTCATAGGTGCTTCAGCCGGAAATACAGCAGGTAACCGCCTGCTGATGGGGGCAGTGTCCGAACTTGCATCATGGCTTGAAAAGGAGCAGGGAATTCAATGCTTCAAATTACCGTACCATATCGAGCATGGTGGGGTTTACATGAAAGATGCCGCCGTACTTGCCGGGTTGGGCTGCATAGGAAAAAACAATATGCTTATAACACCTCAATACGGACCCCGGCTAAGATTGCGGGTCATGCTGACAGATGCGGAATTACCGTCTGCGGGTGCTGCCGACTTTGACCCCTGTGAAGACTGCCCCATGCCCTGCCGCATCGCCTGTCCGCAGGACGCTTTTGCAGATCAGATATACTCCCTAGAAGAATACGGACAGAAAGAACTCCCCGGAAAAAGAGGAGGTTATAACCGGTTAAGCTGTAATCAGCAGATGGTTATAAACGAGTCAGATTTTGAGGAAGTAAAAATTGACAATCAGCAACACCCGGGAAAACAAGTAAAATATTGCCGTGAATGCGAACTGGCCTGTCCGGTCGGGTCGGAATAATTCATCGGCGGTATTGCCGGAACATCAGCGAAAAGGCATTCGATCGACGCTGGTGCGTGCCGGCCTCGACGCGTGCTTGAAAATCAGCGTTGGTGCCGTGGTTGTGCTGGGTCACCCCAGGACAGGATAGAGTCAGGTCTTCACATCACACAAATAAGCGGAGACCCAGAGTCATGGTTATGAATAAAGAATGTCAGAAGGCCGTCATCGACGGTTATATCGCTGCATACAATGCATTCGATGTTGAGGGGATGCTCGCCTTCATCCATCCAAGGGTTGTTTTTAAAAACATCACCGGAAATGAGATAACCGCGAAAGCCCACGGGATCAATGAACTCAGGACAATGGCGGATCGATCTAAATCGTTATTCTCCTCCCGCTGCCAACAGATAAGCAGTTTTTCTTCGGTCGGAGATACTGCCACTGTCGCTATCAACTATGAAGGTGTGCTGGCGACTGACCTCCCCAACGAAATGAATTCTGGTGAAACTTTGAAACTAATCGGTCGCTCCATCACGCCGCGCATGACAGTTGCTTCATAGCCAATTCGATTAAATCTGAAATTCACTGCAAACCCGAACTCATCTAAGGGTCACGGAATTATTTTTTTCTGGGGCCCTAAACCGAAAACCTGGAGGTAAAAAGATGCATGATGTATCTATCGTGCTCGAGAATAGACCCGGATCTATAGCAGAAATGGGTGAAGTATTAGGGAAATGTAACGTGAGCATTGAGGGTGGTGGCGCTTGGGTCGTTATTGGCAAAGGTGCCGCTCATTTTTAGTTCGAGGCCAGCCATGCGGCGAAAGCAGCGCTCGAATCTGTTGGAATCAAAGTTTTAGCGGTGCGGGATGTCGTCGTCCAACGGTTGAAACAATCTGTTCACGGTCAATTAGGGCAGTTGACACGTCGCATGGCAGATGCAGGTGTCAACATTGAGGTTCTTTACAGTGATCACGACCATCAATTGGTGCTTGTTGTGGACGATGTAGACAAAGCCCTTAAGTTTTCCGCTTCTTGGGCAAAAGAAACTTAAAATCACATAACAAACTGCTGCTCAATCCGGACGCTGGAGAACTTTGGAAAGCACGGTGCACCTGTTTTTCAGGTCACGATGGGGTTAACTGCCTGCC
>Ga0272441_10012255_pt1 | contig 12560 bp, 14 predicted proteins | sample SSMProp6N_FD_193582 | JGI IMG/M metagenome (GOLD analysis project Ga0272441, IMG submission 193582) | Marine sediment archaeal communities from Little Sippewissett salt marsh, Falmouth, MA, United States - SSM-Prop-6N | ecosystem: Environmental > Aquatic > Marine > Wetlands > Sediment ...
TTATCCCATATCTTGGCCCGGCAGGGTGATAAATATCGGTATCTGCAGTGGTCGGGAGTATTATCTATCTTCTGGGAAAAGAAAAGGGAATGAAAATCCTCCCCATCCTATCATATCTTCGCCCCATCATTCTCGTGTGCTGCCTTACCTGCGTCCTCATCGCCGCCGGGTGCACCGATGCGCAACCGAAGATGATCACGGGAGCTGGTGATATCGCCATCACTGAGACGAATGCCGCCACTGAGACCATCTGGTATACGATGACCGTGTCTGTCACAAATGAGGGTGATGCAACCGCCTCGGACGTTATTGTGGGCGTGACCATCCAGACCCCTGACGCGACCCAGCAGTCACGCATGGCCCACGAGAGTGTCGTATTCGGCAGCATCGCACCGGGCGCCATCCGCTCGGAGACCGTCACAGTCATGCTCGACGCAGGTCCGGTGGGATACACCGATCTTGTCACCAACGGGGGAGATCCAATGGTGACAACAACAATAGAGCAGATGGAATACCTGAGTCTTCCCCTCTGAGGGGCAGGCCCCCTGTCCCGTATTCCCGACCCTTTTTTTTACCCGGCACTCCCAGGTACAGGGTATGCCCGTTGTCAGGTTTTGGTTTTCCCGCTCAGAGACTGTCCGTAACCTCACCTATGAAGAAGGAGAGACGTATGCAGACCTCCTGCTCCGGTGCAATCTCATCCCGGACACGGTACTCATCTTTGCCGGTGACCGCTCCGTCCCTGAAGACGCACCCGTCTCGGGAGAGGATGTGACGATAGAGGAGACGGCGTCTCGCGGGTAAGTTCTAAAAATTGTCAAAAATAGGAATAAAGTCAAAAAACAGGGATGCCGGGACTTATTCCGCGGCTTCTGCTGTCTTCTCTTCTTTCGGGGGTTTGGGGGGTTCCGGCGGGCCCTGCACAAACTCCGTTGCCGGCCCGACAGTCGACGGGTGGTAATCGGGCTCAATAAAGATACAGTCCTTCGGGCAGACCTCGGCGCAGACACCGCAGATGATACAGCGCATCCGGTCCACCTCCCACGTCCGGTTTGCACGGTCGACCACGATCGCCTGTGAGACACAGTGGCGCTGGCAGTTGCCGCAGTAGATACAGTCCTCGATGGCGATGATGATGTGTCCGCGGGACACCTCATACTGCTTGGCAGGCGTTGCGGGGTACATCAGGGTGGCGGGTTTCCCCGTCACATTCGCAAGCGCCCGCTTTGCCATGGCAAATAATGTCATCCTCTCTTCACCTCTCCGCACACCCGATACACGGGTCAATCGTCAACACGACCACCGGCACATCCGCGAGTTCAACCCCTTCGAGCATCTTCACGAGCGGCGGGATGTTCGTGAAGGTCGGGGTCCGCACCCGGTGGCGGACGATGTTCTTCTTGCCGTTCGCCTTCACATAGTGCATGCACTCACCGCGGGGCTGTTCGGTGAAGGCGAAGTATTCACCCGTCGGGTTGCCCTTCACCTTCTCTTCGATGGGCCCGTCGGGCATCTTTGCGACCGCACGTTCGACGAGGTCGACTGCCGCAAGCACCTCTTCTGATCTGACCAGACAGCGGTCAAGACAGTCGCCGTGGGGGAAGGTGACCGGTTTGAACCCGAGTTCACCGTATGCCGAGTAGCCGCTCGAGCGGACATCCATGTCACACCCGCTGCCGCGTGCCGTCGGGCCGACCGCACCGAGGTCCCAGGCGTCCTTCTCTGAGAGGACACCCAGTCCCCGCATCCGGTGGCGCACCGTATTGTCATGCGTGAAGATGCGGTTCGACTCCTCGAGGAGGGGCCGGATTTTCTTCAGGTGGTCAACCATCTCGCCGAGCTTCTCGTCCGGGATGTCCAGGCGGATACCGCCCACCTTCGACGACCCCTGGATGACCCGTCCGCCGGTGGTGGCTTCCATGTCATCGAGGATCTCCTCACGCAGGCGCCAGGCGTTCATGAAGAGGTTCTCAAAGCCCAGTGCATCGGCCGCAAGACCGAGCCAGAGCAGGTGGGAGTGCATCCTCGAGTATTCCATCCAGATCGTCCGGATGAACTGTGCCCGGGGCGGCACTTCGATGCCCATGATATGTTCGATCGCATTGCAGTAGGTCACCGAGTGGGTAAAGGAGCAGATGCCGCAGATCCGTTCTGCAATGAGGACATAGTCCTTGAAGTCCCGCTTCTCAACGAGCTTCTCCAGACCGCGGTGGACATACCCGATGGACGGTACTGCCTCGACCACCCGCTCGTCTTCTAAGACCAGGTCCACGTGAATAGGTTCGGGCAGCACCGGGTGCTGCGGGCCGAACGGCACAACGATTCGGTTGCTCATGAGGCATCGCCTCCCTTTGGCACCTTCGTCACCGCAGGGGCGTTCTTGAAGGGTGTCGGGACCCTCGTGTGGATCAGATGTCCCTGGAAGTCGATGTTGATATCGGTGACCGTCAGACCGAAGAGGTCGTGGATCTCGTTTTCGTAGATGAATGCGCCCCAGTAGATACCGGAGATGCTGGGGATTTCGTCCCCGTCGTTCACCGTGATGCGCAGGCTCTCGAAGTCCCACGACGTCGTGAAGGTGTAATTGATCTCGTAGCAGTCCCCTAAGGGAGTGCAGCCGATCTGGACGAGCCGGTGCCCCTTTGCGTGGTATTCCTCTGTCTTTGTGAGGAGGTCTGCGACCGCAATTTCTATGATGGTGTGTTTCTGTTCGATCATTGCTATTTCCCTCCCTGTTCTACCATCTTTGTCCGTTTCTCTTCGAGAATACCCAGCGCACGGACAACGCCGTCAATGATAGACTCCGGACGGGCGGCACATCCGGGCACATAGACATCGACCGGGATGACCTTGTCCACCCCGCCCTTGATGTTATAGCATTCCCGGAAGACACCGCCGGTGCAGGCACAGATGCCTACCGCGACCACAACCTTTGGGTCGGGCATCTGTTCGTAGGTATTCTTCACCACTGCCTCGCTCTGTTCGTTGATGCCGCCGGTGATCAAAAAGACATCGGCATGTTTCGGGTTGCCGGTATTGACAATCCCGAACCGCTCCAGGTCATAGAGCGGGGTGAGGCAGGCGAGCACTTCAATATCGCAGCCATTGCAGCTGGACCCGTCGTAATGGATAATCCACGGGGATTTTGTAATATATGACATATTTTCTCCTCACCTCCCTAAAGCAGGGCAAGAACCCCCAGGTTAATCGCACCGGCAACGAGTGCCACGAGCCATGCACTCCTGAGCATTACCTGCCAGCGGACACGTGTAGTGGTATTGTCTATGAGTATCTCAAGGAAATAGACGACGATAACGGCAATGAGGCCGACCCATGGCATGGAGGCAAAGAAGAGCCAGACGATGCCGAGGAAGAAGACCGTCTCGTAGAGGTGTGCGATCTCGACCATGCCGAGCGTCGGGCCGGCAAATTCGGTCGTCAGCCCTTTCACCAGTTCCTGGTGGGCGTGGTGCGTGGTTGCGAGGTCAAACGGTGATTTGCGCAGCTTGATGGTGAGCACATAGACGATGCCCACAAAGATGAGCGGGATCGTCATCACAACAGGCTCGGGCCAGAAGGCGATGTCCTTCACCGCAAAGGAACCGGTCGCCATGTAGAAGCCTGCTGCCGCAAGGATCAGCATTGGCTCGACTGCCATTAACTGCAGCAGTTCACGCTCTGCCCCGACATGACTGTACGGGGAGACCGATGCATAGGCGCCCAGGATGAGGAAGGCATGGGCGAGCGTCAGCGCGAAGATGACGAGCAGGATGTCCCCTCCGGAGAAGAAGAGCGCTCCGGTCAGAACGACGAAGATCAGGTACGAGAAGATGTAGAAGTTCACCTCGTTTCGGACGACTGCCTTCTCCTTCTCGAAGAGTTTGAAGACATCATAGAGCGGCTGGAGCACCGGAGGCCCGACGCGTCCCTGCATCCGGGCGGTAACTTTCCGGTCGATACCGCCGATCAGTGCACCGATGAACGGTGCGAGGATGATGAATCCGATGGCAAAGATAATCTCTTCAATCATATGCCCACCCCCATGAGAAGTGCCACTCCTATGAGGGCAATGAATGCGATACACACCCCGTTGCCGATATGGGAGAGACGTTCTTCTCCGAAGTAGTTCGTGAGATAGTAGTTGCCGAGTGCCACCGGACGCTGGACGCCGATACTGCCGTTAAAGTGCATATCGGATGTTGACGGGCGTCCGCCGACATAGTGCGGCATCACCTTGCGCTCTTTTCTGAAGTAGAAGAGCGTGAGCGGCATCACGAGCACCATGAAGACCATCATCACCATGATGATCGTGTTCGCCTGCCCGAGGGTTGCCGCCATGCCGTAGATGCCGAAGACATAGGGCACCACCAGATAGGTGGAGAGCAGGGGGAACCCGATACAGACCGCGACCATCAGCACCGTAAGAGGCGCGAGGGCCGCATATTCCTGGGTGGAAATCTTTGATTCAAGGCGCTCAGGCTTCCATGCAACCTCCACGAGTTTGCCCAGCCATTTGGTCCAGAAGAAGACCGTTACCGCACTGCCGAAGGCAAGCAGCAGCACCAGGATGAACCCGTACTGTGCGTCCAGGAAAGCGAGGAGAGCCGCCCACTTCGAGATAAGCATCCCGAAGGGGGCAAGGAACATACCCGCAATACCGATCATCATCATCACGGCAATCTTTGGCAGACGGCCCAGAAGGCCGGTCATGTCCTCGATATCACGGCTGCCGATCTTGTGCTCCACGGTGCCCACCGAGAGGAAGAGCAGGGACTTTGCGATGGCATGGAAGATGATCAGGAGAATCGCTGCCCACACAGCCGCATAACTGCCGATGCCGGCACAGGCAACGACGAGACCCAGGTTTGCGATGGTTGAATAGGCAAGCACCTTCTTTGCATTGGACTGGGAGATCGCAATGCCTGAGGCAAGCAGGAAGGTCACACCGCCCACAAGGGAGATGATGAGTCCGACCATGCTTGCTTCATAGATGGGTGCAAACCGGACGATGGCATACACACCGGCCTTCACCATTGTACTGGAGTGCAGGAGTGCCGATACCGGTGTGGGTGCAATCATTGCACCGACCAGCCATGAGGAGAACGGCATCTGTGCCGCCTTTGTGAGGCCCGCAAACCCGATCAGGGCCGCAGGGATCATCGCGACGACCGGACCTGCCGCAAGGAGCGAGTCCATCATGATGAGGCCTCCGGAGGGGTCTGTCATTCCTGCCCAGACGAAGGTGAACGCAAATCCGAGTCCGCCTACAAGGTTTAAGAGCAGCGCCCAGAACGCATTCTTCCGTGCCTGTTCGTCCCAGCTGTATCCGATGAGGAGGAACGAACAGAGTGTGGTCACTTCCCAGAAGAAGAAGAGCCAGAAGAGGTTATTGGAAAATACCACCCCGTACATCGCCGCCAGGAAGACAAAGAGCAGCGCAAAGAACCAGCGCCGTTTGTCCGGCATGTCGTCATGGTGCGCGTGATAATCGCGCATGTAGCCGACCGAATAGATACAGATCAGGCTGCCGATGATGCCGATGATCATCGCCATGATGACCGAGAACGGGTCAATAAAGAGGTTATTCAGTGCCGCTGTACCGTGCAGGAGTGACTCTGCATAGAGTACCACGCCAAGTTGCACAACAACCAGCGCAGCGATGATATACTGCCGGTATTTTGCGGCGAGATACAGAAGGCCCGCGGATATCACGACTTCGAGTCCGGTCATGATCTGTGAGATCATGCCGCCGTCGATATCGAAATATACCGTCCCGGCCCCCGCAAACATTACAAAAAGATACAGGGTAGCAGCGATGATCACCGCTGATACCAGTATCACAATTGTATCCCTGAGGCGGCCGTTCGGCAGAATGCAGAACAGCAGTGCCGCCAGTGCAGGGAAAAGAATCAGGAATACTAAGAGCTCCACGCTATATACACCTCTGTGTGAGAGTTTGAGAATTAATCATTATTTATCATTATCATTCTGTCAAATGAATCATTTCCTGCCGAAATACTGATTATCTCATATCATTGCCTTTTAACTGGCAGAATAAAATACCTTCCCCCCTGTCGTCGGGGAAAATACGCATTGTTCTGCAGTATCATTGCTGCAATCGGTGCGCGGCGCAGATATACCTTGCTCTCCGCTACAGGATCGTGCGGACGGTGCGAGTCGCGGGGAAAATTCGTGTCGGTATGAAAAAAGGTATTTTGGGTTTTACATTCCCATCTGGGATGCGTTCTTGGAGATCATCATGTCATCGACACGGATGATGAGTGCTGCTGTCTCTGCTGCAGACATGATTGCCTGACGCTTGACACGGGCAGGCTCGATGACGCCTTCTGCGTACATGTCCACGACTTCACCGGTGAAGACATTAAGTCCTGCATGGTTCTTGCCGCTTGCGTGTGCCGTCTTGAGGGCGACGAGTTTGTCGATGGGGTCATAGCCCGAGTTCTCCGCAAGGGTGAACGGGATGATCTCAAACATCCGGGCGAATGCCTCGATTGCGAGCTGTGTCCTGCCTTCCTGGGTGGCTGCATACTCACCGATCTTCATCATCAGTTCGGTTTCGATTGCGGCGCCGCCGACGAGGAACTCGCCGTCTTCCATTGCGTCCATGACAACACGGACAGCGTCGTAGACAGCACGCTCGAGCTCGTCGATGAAGACCTGTGAGGAGCCTTTCAGAAGGATGCTCACGGTGTTGGGGTGTTTGCAGTCCGTGATCTTGGTGATGGTGATGTCCTTCATCTCCTCGATAAGTCCTGCTTCACCAAGGACGTCTTCGGAGAGGTCCTCAGGCTTGTTGACGATGGTGGCACCGACAGCGCGGGCCATCTTCTTCATGTCAGCAGCAGGGACGTCCTGGATGGCGATGACATTCTCCTTTGCGAGGTAGTACTGGACTGCGTCTGCAATGCCCTTTCCGCAGAAGACGGTGTTTGCGCCGGAGGCAATGATCTCTGCTGCCAGTGCACGGAGGGTCTCTGTCTCCTGTTCGCTGAAGGCCTCCATCTGCTCGGAGGAGGTGATCTTGATCTTGGACTTCACCTGGGTCTTTGCAACCTCGAGCGGCTGGGAGAGCATCGCAATCTTTGCGCCTTCAAGCCGCTTTGGCATGGAGTGCTGGACACGGGTCTTGTCGAGGAGGAACCCTTTGAGCAGTTCTGCGTCTTCCATGTGGTCGCCGACCATGGTCTTGATCTGGACGTCGTCCTCATCGACGGTGAACTTCCCGTCTTTGTCCTTCTGTGCGACAGCGAGCACCGCATCGACGACGATGTCAGTGATCTTGTCCTTGACGCCTTCGATGGACTTGCCGGTGACTGCCGTGCCTGCGACCTTGATGAGGGTCTCGCGGTCGTCGCCGTTTGCGGTGATGACCTGCTCGTTGATGATCTCCATCGCCTTCTGCATCCCGAGACGGTATCCGTTTGCGATGACCGTCGGGTGGATCTTCCGGGTAAGGAGGGTCTCCGCCTGCTCCATCAGGTTGCCGATGAAGATCGATGCGGTGGTCGTACCGTCGCCGACTTCATTGTCCTGCGTTTCGGCCACTTCAATGACGAGTTTTGCGGCCGGGTGTTCGACTGCCATCTCGTGAAGGATGGTGGCGCCATCGTTGGTGATGACCACATCTCCTCCGGACTGTGAGACCATCATCTTGTCCATTCCGCGTGGACCGAGGGTGGTGCGCACAGCTTCGGCGATTGCCTTCGCCGCCATAATATTGGATTTCTGGGCTTCGTTCCCGCCAATGCGGTCTACATTGTCCCGTAAAATAACTACTGGTTGTCCCGCTAACATAATGCAGATACTCCTTAAAGCGTCATAAAAATGGATTTAAACTTCTATATATGTGTTGTGTTTGTGTGCGGGCTTTGGCTTATTTGCACCACTGCACCACGGTACCTGGCGGCGAAGGGATATTTTGGGGTGGCATCTGTATGTGTGCTGCCACTATCGGGCCAGATGCGCACGGTATCGGGCACCGATGGTTTCACGGTCGCGGCCCTCATCCGTGCGATGGCAATTTACCGTTTGTTTCTCTGTATGATTTCAAAGAGGTATTTGCCTAAAGGGAAAAATGTTTTTTCTGTTTCGATGCAGTATTAAAAAAATATTTGATATTCCTATCAATTAAGTATAAATAATTTGGGCTGGATGTAATGCATTGTTGATAAGTTAATGCCATCTTTTGTTGTTGAAGTGGATGACGCCAATGGGCGGCAGGGGGTGCTGGACATTGGAGGGGGTCATGTGACGACTCCTGCGTATGTACCTTCAGATGAGGTTTCCCGGGTTGCGGAGGGTTTTCCGGGAATTGAACGGCAAAATTCGCTGTGTGAGTGTGATCTCTGGGTGTCGCGTGGGGATATCGACCGACTTCGCACCCATCCGGAAGAGAAATGGGAGGTGGAAGAATCTGTCCGGGCGCAGATGGATGATACGCAGTCGGCTGCAAAACTCCTGCATTTCAATTTTTTCTCCGATGTGACGGGTCTTGAAAAGGAGGCTCTTGTGCATATCCTTGGTCTGCAGTACCGCACGGGTGCGGATGTAATTGAGATCCCGCATGGGTTCTGCAGCACACGGTCATACGAGCGTGCGGTGCAGGCAGCACTGGAGTGGCAGCGACAGACAGAAATGGATGTCTCGCTGATGGGTGTTGCCCGGTCCACTGACGACCTTGCGATGCTGCACCGGTATCTGCCCAACCTTGGTGGTATCGGCATCGACTGCCGCCGGTTTGAAAAAGCGCTTCTCTATCAGATCAGGAGGACCCTGAAACCCGAGGATGTCTGGGTGCATGCCTTCACGGCCCCCCTGCAGTACCGCGAGGTGGAAAACCGGGGTACGCTGGGCATGCTCATCAACTGGTTCGGGGTGGATACGGTGAATACCATCGCCCTCTCTGATCATGCGAGGCAGTATTTCGCTGGTAGCATGGCCCGGATGGGGGTGTCGGAATGGAGCAGATGTATGAAGAAACTCCGGTATTTTGCCCCCACCGACTATAGCGCGCTCACGTTTGGCATGCTGGAGGAAGAGTATGGCAGGGAGTGCCGTCTTTCACGCTTTTGTGGCTGCCCGGTCTGTCGGAATCTGACCATTGGTGATGCACTGGACAGTCAGCTGGAACTATACCGTATGAACCATTTCCACCGGGCATTTGCCTATGATGAGGAATGCCGGAAGTATCAACATGCGTTAAAAAACAATGAAACCGACCGTTTTCTTGAAAAAAGGCCGTATGCCACGGAGATCATCCGTCGGTCCAGTGGTATGCTCGTGAGCACACCCATGAGGCGGTTTCAGCCCCGCGTTTCGGATGAGGCAGGGCGGTCACCTTCCTCTCAGGCCGCTATGCAAAAAATGGTGATGCGTTAACGGGGGGAAATCATTCCGTCCGGTATTAGTCCACCCGTGAGACCTGGAACAGACTAAAGACCGGGACGCCGTCAATCTCCCGGATATTTCTTTTATTGAAGAGAACACAGACCGCTTCCGGCACGGCACCGTGGTTCCGGAGATGGCCGATGACGTCGGTCATCGTATTGCCGGAGGTGATCACGTCATCGATGACGAGACAGTTCTTCCCCTGCACCGGTGCGAAGTTGCCGGACATGGAGCCGACGGGGTTGTCGCCCTGTGCATGCTTCTTCGGGTGGTACATGGTGAACTGTGCCCCCTCCTCTGCTGCGATGATCGTTGCGATGGGAATGCCTGAGTGGGCGACGCCCACCACAAGGTCCGGGGCTGGTATGTCGGTGGGGGCGCAGTCCCGTGCCTCCGCCTCTCCATAATAATAGCGTTTGAGAAGAAGGAGTGCCGCGTCCCGCAGCATATCGGCGTTTCCGCCGACGACGGTCCAGTTGATATGGATGTCCTTCGGTGCCTCGGTGTCCTTCTGCTGGGTGAGGAGCCAGGTAACGGTCTCCATGGAGAGCGAGAGTTCATCGGCGATCTGGCTGGGACTGTGCCCCTCGGCGTGGAGCAGTTTTGCCTTTCCGATCAGTTCATCGAGGGAAGACATAGTAAATAGATGTTCGCGGCGAAGAGGCTAATACTTTTTTCCGGAGCCTGCACGCCGGATCTCCGCACCGCAGACCTGACATTCCCCGGGGGTTGACCAGTAGCGCCCGCATCCGGTGCACCGGTACTTCCAGGTCCGTTTCTTTGCCCGCCGCTGCAGGATGGGGATGACGGGGATATCCAGGCGCTGTGCGGTGTTCTGCACCGCAAAGTCATCGGTCATCACCGCGGCGTCCAGTTCCCGTGCCAGGGCGAGGATGCCGGTGTCGGTCTCCGAGAGAACGGGTGCATCCCCGCTCTTTTTTGCAGCGAGAGTGACCTCTGCCACGCTGCCCTGGCCGGGTGCGTGGACGCGGAGGCCCTGTGCCTCCAGGAGGGCGAGGCGCATCTTTGCTGCCTCTGTTTTGCACTCACCTACGACAGCAGGGGTGGTATAGCACTCCCCCTCCACCGGGCGGTCGGTAAAAAAGACGGATGCGTCGAGCACCATCCGTTTTTTTGGTTCTGTGTTCATCTGTTGCGGATGGCCTGTGCGATCATGCCCGCGGCGGAGTAGGCGGATGCCGCCGATTCGATGGTGTCCGAGGACGCAACCGATGCGAGTCCTGCCGCCGTGAGGCGTGCAAACCCGCCGGAGGCAAAGACGCCGTGCACGCAGGCGGCATGCACCGAGCGGGCGCCGCCGTCCATGAGCATCCCTGCTGCCGTTGCGAGGGTGCCGCCGGTGGAGATGATGTCATCGGTGATGATGATGTCACGGCCCTCTGCTGCAACCGCAGACGGGGCAATCCTGACTTCCTCACCGGAGAGACGGGTCTTGGAGAGGTGATCGGTCTCCCATCCGCCTTCCTGTGCGATTGCTGCGGCAAAGACCGCTGCCCCCTTATCCGGTGCGAGGATGAGGGGGTCGTCGCATCCGAGTCCCCGGATGTAGCGTGCCATCTCGGGTGCAAGAGAGATGTCAACAGCAGGTGCGCGGAAATGGGAGAGGACGGTGTCCTCGTGGATATTCACGGTGATGACACGCGAGACACCTGCGGAGAGTGCCCGGGCAACGGCCCTCGCACTGATCGGTTCGCCGTCATTAAACCGCTTGTCCTGCCGGGCATAGCCCATATACGGCAGCACAAGGGTGATCTCGCTTCCTTCAAATGCATCGATCATCAGGAGCAGCTGGACCAGAGATTCATTGTCAGCCGTGCTTGATATGAGCAGCATCTCCGGGTCTGTGGCGTCTGACTTCAGGTATATTTCTCCGTCCGGAAATGCCTTGAACTGCGTATATATAAGTGGCAAATTCAGTGCTTTTGCAACTTTTGAGCCCAGAATCTGGGATTTTTCTGTACATGCGACCAACATCACGATTACCCGTATTAGAAAGTACTTAAAGTATCAGAATAGATTACTAAAGCACTACCGGTCGATAGTGAGGTCCGGAAACAATATGACTGATTCAGAAATATCCAGAAATACGATACCAGAGGACTCCGGGACTGCACCGGAACCGGTCCCTGCTCCTCCTTCCGACACACCTGAGGCTCCGGAGAGCGGGTCCGGCGGGGCAGACAACGCAGCTACTGAGGCTTCCGCTGCACCGGAACAGGATGCTGTTCCCCTGACCGAAGTGGCAAATTCCGGTGAGATCACGGTCCCTGAGAACCTTATCGATCAGGTGATCGGACAGGAACACGCGGTTGAGGTGATGCGCAAGGCAGCCATCCAGCGCCGGCATGTCCTGATGATCGGAACCCCGGGTACCGGCAAGTCGATGCTCGCAAAGGCGATGGCAGAACTCCTCCCCAAAGAGGAGATGCAGGACATCCTTATTTATCCGAATGCCGAAGACCCGAATGAACCCGTGGTGCGGACCGTGCCCTCCGGGAGAGGGAAGGAGATCGTGGGCGCCCACAAGCAGGAGGCCCACAAACGGACCCAGACGAGAAGCACGTTAATACTGCTCCTGATATTCGGTATCATGGGGTATGCCCTCATATCCGGGCAGCTCCTCTTCGGCATCATCGCAGCAGCCTTCATCTTCATGGCGATGCAGTACTCCCGGCCCAAGGAAGAAGCGATGGTTCCGAAGCTTCTCGTCTCGACGAAGCCCGACTCCACCGCACCCTTCATCGATGGCACCGGGTCCCACGCCGGTGCACTCCTAGGTGACGTCCGCCACGACCCGTTCCAGTCCGGCGGACTGGAGACACCGGCCCACGACCGTGTCGAGGCGGGGGCCATCCACAAGGCGCACAAAGGGGTACTCTTCATTGACGAGATCAACACCCTCACCCCTCATTCCCAGCAGAGTCTCTTAACCGCCCTGCAGGAAGGGGAATTCCCCATCACCGGGCAGAGCGAGCGTTCCAGCGGTGCGATGGTCCGCACCGAAGCGGTCCCGTGCCGGTTTGTGATGGTCGCGGCAGGCAACCTGGACGGTGTCCAGGGCATGCACCCGGCACTCCGGTCCCGTATCCGTGGCTATGGATACGAGGTCTACATGCAGGAGACGATGCCCG
>Ga0272441_10012256_pt1 | contig 12560 bp, 9 predicted proteins | sample SSMProp6N_FD_193582 | JGI IMG/M metagenome (GOLD analysis project Ga0272441, IMG submission 193582) | Marine sediment archaeal communities from Little Sippewissett salt marsh, Falmouth, MA, United States - SSM-Prop-6N | ecosystem: Environmental > Aquatic > Marine > Wetlands > Sediment ...
CCATGGGGGGTCCACCCAAGCCCGGCAGCGTCTGGTGGGTTAACATTGACCGCCAGCGCCACACCGGGGGCCAGTTGCAGCTCATGTCATGGTCGCCCACGGGGAGTAACTTCCACGATCCGTTGCGCTTTGCGGCCCTGGTCTTCGATGACAAATACGCGGGCCATCTGGACAGGGCCATACTCTCCCCGTGGGATGAGCGGGCGGCGGCCCTGCGCGAGCGGGCCAAGATCGACCCGGAGGCCGCCGGAAGGCTCGAGCAGGAGCTTCTGACCATCGACGAGCAGCTTGCCCCTCTCCGGGCGGCGGTTAAAGGGCAGGCGCCGCCATCGCTGCAGCGCCTGGGTGCGCTGCTTGAGGTCGGCCAGGATGCCGTGCGCCGTCTCGAGGAGGCAAAGGGCTACTTGGACGGGACCATCGCCAGGCGCGAGGTGGCCCAGCAGATGAGGAAGCTCGCCCGCCCGGGTCAACAGCTCCTTGCCTACAGTGTGCGAGCCATCACCAACCGGCAGATCCTGCCCATCCCCCGAGTTCCTGAGGTTGTCTCGGACACGCTCAGTCTGCGCGCGTGTCGGGGCGAATATGAGCCCGCGTCCTTCGTCGTCTACCCACTCGAGAACTCGGTCCGGCTGCAGGTGCGGGTGAGCGACCTGACGGGCCCGGCCGGAACCATACCCGCCAAGGCGGTGGACATCCGCGCGGTAAAGTGCTGGTACCAGTCAGGTAAGAGCGGCCGCTTCCCCATCAACAAACAACTGCGCGCCCTCACACCGGAGTTGCTGCTCAGGGATGACGGCCTGGTGCGCGTGGATTATGAGAACAGGGAGAACTTCGTCAAGCTAAGGTACCCCGACGGCCGGCAGCGGTGGCTGTGGGTCAGCAGCCCTGAGACCACGCCCGAGGAGAAGCGGCTGTGGTCCTCGCAGACACCTATCAGGGATGCGGACACGCTGCAGCCCGTGCAGATTCCCGCACACGAGGCCAAGCAGTTGTGGGTGACCGTCAAGGTGCCCGACGACGCTCAGCCCGGCCTGTACGAGGGCAAGATACAACTTTGGTCCATCTCCAAACACCTCGAGACGATGAAGGTCAAGCTGCAGGTATTGCCCTTCGACCTGGCTCCCAACCCGCTGGAGTCCAGCATCTACTTCCACTGGGGCATCACCATTGACCAGGGCGGTGTGGGTACGGTACAGCACAGGACTCGAAGCTGGGCCCAGTACCGGGCCGAGCTCGAGAACCTCGTGGCACACGGTGTGGACAACCCAACACTGGGGATCCACTTCAACACCGGCCTGCTATCCACAGCCCTCAAGATGCGCAGGGAAGTCGGCATGCGCATGGACCATCTGTACTACCTCATCCAGGGCGCACATACGCCGGCCGAGGAGATGAAGCAGATCATCCAGACGGCCCGGGAGTATGGCTACGAGGACGTATACTTCTACGGGCGCGACGAGGCGCGGGGCGATGCATTGCGCCGGCAGCGCGCTGTATGGCAGAAGACTCACGAGAACGGTGGGAAGGTCTTCGTGGCGGGCTCAGCCGGCCACAACTTCCCGGATATGGGTGACCTGCAGGACCTGCTGGTATGCTACGGCGACCCCACAGCCGAGGAAGCCGCTTTGTGGCACAGCAAGGGGCACAAGATCTTCTGCTACGCCAACCCCCAGTCCGGCATCGAGGAGCCCGAAACCTACCGCCGGAACTTCGGCCTGCTGTTGTACGTCAACGACTACGACGGCGGGATGACGTACATCTACTACCACGGCTGGAACGACTACAGCGGGGCCCGCTATCGCCAGCACAACTTCGTTTACCCTACCGTGAACGGCCTGATCGACACAGTTCAATGGGAGGGGTATCGCGAGGGCATAGACGACTTGCGATACGTCGGCACGCTGCTCCAGGCCATCGACGCCGCCCAGAAGGCCGGGGGCGCCAGAGCCACCCAAGCAACGCAGGCACAGGCATTCCTTGACAAGATGGATGTCGACGGTGATCTGTACGCGTTGCGCGGCGCCATCGTCGACCAGATCATCAAGCTCGCCGCGCCGTCACGCTGACCGCGAGCCTCAGTCGGCGGCGGGGCTGTTGCGCGCTCTGAAGGCCTGCTTCAGGGGAACGATTGCGACCAATTGCTATTGACAAGATACCTGTAAATAATGTAAATATAATATAGAACTACAAGCCGCCCAGGAGCGCGAGCGTCGGCATGAACCGCCCCCTGGGTGAACTCACCAGAATCGCCGAAGTGGTGGCTGAACAGGAGATGAGAATGAGAGCGATAGCAGGCCTCTTGGGGCTTATTGCGATGGTCGCGGCGACGTCGGCCCTGGCTGCTGCAACACTGCCGGCTGACGGTAAGGCTGAAAAGATCCCCACCGCGGTCCAATGGGTCGCGGACTACGACACTGCCATGCAGGCGGCCAAGAAGGCCAACAAGCCTGTCTTGGTCGACTTCCACACGGAGTGGTGCGGTTACTGCGACAGAATGGACCGGGAGGTCCTCAGCGTCCGCGAGGTCGTTAAGCTGAGCGTCAAGTTCGTGTCGGTGAAGGTAGATGGAGACAGGGAGAAACCTATCGCCGACAAGTATGGTGTGCACAGTTACCCCAGCTACCTGTTTCTCGCGCCCGACGGCTCGGTGCTCTACAGCAGCATCGGCTACATGCCCGCGGAACCCTTCGCGGTGCGGATGAGGCGGGCCCTACAGGTGCTCAAGGACCTGCCGGAGCGCAGGCAACTCCAGGCCAAGTATGCAGAGGGTACGGCGACACCCGAGGAGATGGCGCGTCTGGGCTACCTCCTGCGTCAGGCGGGCCGCAACTCGATGGCCGCCGAGGTGCTCGACGGCGCTCTGCAGGCTCTGTCCGCGGAGAGCCCGGAGCGCCCGGGGGCCCAGGCCGATAAGCTCATCCTGGACGTCAGGGCCACGAAGGCCGGATCAATGGGCGCCCTGGAGGGCTGGATTGGCGCCAACGACGGCCATGCGCTCAGGTGGGAGGCCCAGTACGAGTTGGGGCTCGCCCAGGCCAACTCCGATGATCTGCGCGGCGCCGCCAACACACTCAGAGAAGTCGCTCGGCATGACATCAAGTCTGATATCGGCATCATGGCCGATTTCTACGTGAAAATCATCGACGAGATCGTGAACGTCCCCGTCGGCGGCGGATGAGGGTAGACGACGCGGGGCCGGTCGGCCCGGATCATGCCAGAAGGCCACTAGGCGGCCGGCGAGGAATACCTTGCCGGCCGCCTTGCCGTTCTTACAGATTAGCAGGCCCGCTCCCGGGCGGGCCGGTGTCAGGAAGTGACCATTACGCGATCCCCCTACACAATCGGATGCAACGTCATCGACCCGCTGCTGCAAGTCGGGCCCGGCAGCGACTACGACATGCCCATCACCCAACGGTCCCTGGAGTTCCTGGCCCAGTGCGGCTTTGACGCCGTGGAGTTCTCCCATTGCCAGCACTGGACGGACGAACAGCTCGAACAGGTCCGCGCCATGGCCCACAGCGCAGGCATCGGCGTGTGGTCCATACACGCCTGGCGAACCGATGATATCCGCACTGAAGAAGGCGCCGCGGCCGTGCAGGCCATGCTTAGCCGGGCCGTTGACATCGCCGCCGGCCTCGGGGCCGGAGTTATCGTGCACCACCCCGTGGGGATGAGCGTGGATCAGGAGAATGGGAGCCTGCTGCCGCGAGAGGCCCAAATCATCCGCGCCGCCTGGCGCAGTGGCGTGCGCTTTGCCGTCGAGAACCTCAAGGACGTCCCACAGATGCAGTACATCATCGCCCTGGCCGACGAGTTGGGGGCACAGGTCGCCGGGATATGTGTGGATACGGGCCACGCGAACATCGAGCACGCCGACACATCGGGTCGGCTGGACGCTGCCAGAGCCATCCGGATGGCCGGCACGCGTCTGATCACCACTCACGTGCAGGACAACGAGGGCTACAGCGACCAGCACATGGCGCCGGGCGACGGCTCCATCGACTGGGATGATGTGGCGGCGGCGTTGCGCGAGGTGGGCTATGAGGGTTGCCTGATGCTGGAATTGACGGATCACCCCTCGGAGGACCGTGTGCCGCACATCCAACAGGAGCTTAGAGGGGCGGCCGAGACGGCGCGAACTCTGGCGGCCCTGGCCTTCGGCCCGTAGGCGTACTGTGCCCGCACACCCGACCAGCCAAGGAGACAACTCATGAACTGCATCTGGATCACCGTCGACAGCTTTCGCCAGGACCATGTCCACTGCTACCGGCCCGCGGGGACAACCGACCCAACGGGCCCCGGCCTGACCATGCACACGCCAAACTTGGATCGTCTGGCCGCCGAGGGCGTCATGTGCCGGCGGCTGCGCAATGAGGCCCTGCCGACGGTACCCGCGCGAAGGGGCATCTTCACGGGCCGCCGCGTCTTCCCCTTCGTGGACGAGCCCCCACAGAAGGGCATGTACATCACGCTCCCGGGCTGGCGCCCCATTCCGCAGGAGGATGTCACTGTGGCCGAGCACCTGTCAGACAACGGCTACACCTGCGGTCTGGTGTGTGATGTGTATCACCTGATGAAGCCCTCTCAGAACTTCCACCGGGGGTTCGCCAGCTTCAACTGGGAGCGCGGCCAGGAGTACGATGCGTGGCGAAGTCAGCCTCTTCCGGAGGGCTATATCGAGCGGTACCTGCGGCCCGGAACCGAATTGACCGAGGGACGCGCGCGAGTGCTCACACAGTACCTGCGCAACCAGATGTACCGTGAATCAGACGAGGACTTCCAGGCGGCAAGGACCTTCCGCCGAGCCATCCAGTGGCTTGAGCGCAACCACCGGCAGGAGAAGTTCTACCTGCACATTGAGAGCTTCGATCCCCACGAGCCCTCCGAAGCACCACAGCGCTTTGTCGACATGTACGATCCCGGCTGGGAGGGCCCCGAGCTCATCTACGGCAACATATACCGCCGCGACCAGTTGACCGACGCGGAGCACCACCACATTCGCGCCCGCTATGCCGCCGAGTGCTCGATGACCGATCATTGGATCGGGCAACTGCTCGAAACCGTCGACCGCCTGGGCCTGCGCGACAACACCCTCATCATCCTTCTGTCTGACCACGGGAAGATACTGGGCGAGTGGAACGTCTACGGCATGCCACCGGCCTGCACCGGACTGGAGCTCAACGCGGTGCCGTGCATTGTTCGCCATCCGGTGGGGGACAATGCCGGGACGAGCTTCGACGGGTGGATCTACAACACCGACGTCACCGCAACGATGCTCGATCTGCTGGGGGCCGGGGACAAGCCCGCGACGGACGGGCAGAACTTCTGGCCCGCGGTGAGTGGCGACGCTCAGCCCCGAGATTATGCGGTCGTCGGGCACGGCGAGATGATCTCCTGCTGGCAAGACGACTGGCTCTACCTGGTGGATACGCAGAAGGCCTCTGCGACGCTGTACGACCTCGCGGCAGACCCCTTCCGGCAGACCGATGTGGGCGACCGTTACGCTGCTATGCGGGACCAACTCAAGGCGCGGATCCAGCAGACCCTCGAGTCGCGCGGGTAGCCGCCGTGGGTTTGAGTAGAGCGTGGCTTCGCCGGCCCGGGCTGTGGGTTGCTGTACGGAGATGCTCTCCGCGGGCCTACTGCTGTACCTGCTGCACCTGCGCGAGGGCCTCGCGGGAGGCCTGAAGGCCGTCCTCGACTTCGGTGAGCAGGTCAACCGGGGCGCAGGCCGGCGCCTCGGCATCCTCCGGGGGCTGGGATACCTGAAGCCTGGCGGCGTCCACAAGGTCCTCGATTCTCTCGATCTGGGTCAGACAGATCCGCCGACGCCGTAGGTTGGCCCGTAGCAAGTCGTCCAGGCGCTCTTGGGCGGCCCAGGCGGCCTCATACTCCTGGTGCAGTCGCTCATCACCCTCGCCGGACATCACTACCCGAGGGGCGTTCGGGGCGCCCCGCACGCCACGCCCGACGTCTCGAGCCGCCCGCCTGAGTGTGATGATCGCCTTGGACAGCTCCCTGGCCTGCGCTCCCATTTCGGTGGCTTGCCACTGCAGGTCGTCGAATATGCCACCTGCCTTCGCGGCTTCCCGACGCAATCGCGCACATTTGCCGCCTATGCGGCGAGCCCGGCGGCGCACTTCTGTGTCTGTGGGCGTTCCGTCACCCGTGCCGTGCTTCGCTCTCGTACGCAGAAGGTTGGCGATGGCCAGGCCCCCGAATAGCACCAGCGACAAGCTCAGCAGCGCGAGAGCGGTCGAGTTGCCGGTCACCCCCACCAGCGCCAGGCCGAAAGCCGAGGCAATAGCGAAGCCGGCGACCAGGCTCAGACCCAGTTCTCCCTTGACGGCGGGGCGTTTCTCAGCGGGCTCGTGCGCCTGTTGCTCCCGCGCTTGCTCGCCTTCGTGGCGTCGCGCGCGGCCGTCCTCGATCTCGATCCGGCGTGGCCTGGGGGGCCCAGGCAGGGGTGTCTCGCTACGTTCCTGCAGATAGCGGTGGATCATTACGCCGCCGACTACCCAGGCGGCAAGGAAGACTGCGCCCGCAACGCCGGGGATCAGGATGGCGATAGGCACCATGGCGGTGATCGCCAAGAGTGCCAGAACGCCCAGCCCGCAGCCCCCGGCGCATCCGGCGATCCCGTTGGTCACGTCGGTGCTGCTCGGGGCCTGCCGGCCGTCGATCCACTGCCGGTGTCTGCGGCCCCGGCCACGCCATCCGTTTCTCACGCTGAGTCTCGTCTCCAATGCGCCGTGTTTGGTCCGTGCTGTGACGTCCGGGGGCTTGCCGCCATGCGCCACCGCAGTTTCGCGCCCAGTGGTGCAAGTATACCTCTGAGGCCTCAGGCGGTGGAGTCTCTTTTGGCCATCCGCAAGCGCCAGGCAGCGCAGGAGCCGCGCAGCTTGGGTGCCGCGCGGCTCCTGTGGTACGTCCAACTTGCCTGGCCGTCAGTTGGCTCGCTAGTCCTCAGCCTTGGTCCAGAGCCGGTCCTGGGCCGCGGCGTCGCGACAGCTCAGCCACTTGGCGTGGCCGTCGCAGTAGGCGTAATTGCCGCCGCCATTGTGCCGGCGGGACACGTTCCCCACACCGTCTTGCTCGGGGTCCGTGGCGTTCACAACCTGTGTCGGTCCGTAGATGTACTGCCAGCCGGCGCCCCAGTAGCCGTCGTCTGGGTTATCGCCGATCAAGATGGTCTCCGCAGGCTGCTGCACCTGCGCAAGCGGAGTCGATGGGCCACCGGAGAAACTGCCTCCGGAGCTGTAGTAGCCGAAGTTCTGGTAGTTCCAACCGTAACCAAGCGGACGATTCGCATTGCTCGGACAACGGAAGATCTGATCGTTCTTCACGTACGGCTCCAGGGACTGATTCCAGTACGTGTAACCGCCCTGGCCGTCCGGCCAGTGGGAAGCGACCGGGAGAATCTCGTCGTAGTCCTGAGCGTACATCAGAATGCCAAGGTTGATCTGCTTGGCGTTGGACAGACAACTTGTCTGTCGGGCCTTCTCCCGGGCTCGTGCGAACACCGGGAAGAGGATGGCAGCCAGTATCGCGATGATTGCGATAACGACCAGTAACTCGATGAGCGTGAAGCCTTTGCGCAACGTCTCTCCTCCTTCGATGGCAGGCGGTCTGTGACGACCGTGCCTGTGTCGGTGAATGGATTATGTAAAGCGGTTATCCATTCCTACTCAGTATACCATAGGAGACGGTCTGCGCAACCCCGAGGTTCAGAGCGGGGAAGGCCCGGCGACCACGCGCGGCAGCGGCCCGTCGGAGGGCGTCTGTGAGTCGGCGGTCTGTGGATCGGGCCCCGTCGGGCTCGGACTGTGGATCACATACCTGGGGTAAGCGTACCTCTGTTACGGGGTCACAAGCCCGCGCACGAACTTTTCGGCCGCCACAGCGGGGTCATCGGGCGCATCCACGATGGCTTGGACCACGGCGCTCCCCACGACGGCGCCATCAGCAATCTGCAGAACCGAGCCCACCTGCTGAGCCGTGCTAATCCCGAAGCCCACAGCCACTGGCTTGTCGGTGATGTCCCTTATGCGGCCGACGAACCGAGGCAAGCCCTCGGGCAGATCGTCCCTGGCGCCGGTGACGCCGGCCCGCGATACGGCGTAGATGAAGCCTGTGGTACGGTCCGCGGCCGCCCGCAGTCTCTGGTCGCTGGAGGAGGGAGCGACAAGGTGCACCGTTGCCACGCCGTTGGTGGCTGCAGCGGCGCACCACTCGTCGCTTTCGTGGGATGGCAGATCGCTCAGCAGGACGCCGTCGACGCCCGCCTGAGCCGCCTGCCGGGCGAACCGCTCCAGGCCGAACCTGAACAAAGGGCTCACCGAGGACATGATCACCAGGGGCACCTGAGACTGGTCTCGAATCTGTGCCGCGCATTGCAGGACCCCGGCCACCGTTGCGCCGGCCTGTAGAGAGCGCTTTGCCGCCGCCTGGATGGTCGGACCATCGGCAATGGGGTCGGTGTATGGTATGCCCAGCTCGACAATGTCGGCGCCTGCGCGCGCCACGGCCGGCACTATCTCACGGGTTGCCTCCAGGCTGGGGTCTCCGGCGCAAACATAGATGACCAGCGCGCCGGCACCCGTTGTCCGGGCATCGTCGAAGGCGGCTTGGATGCGTTCCATGGCGTTCGCTCCCTGTGGGTATCATTGGCCCCGGCCGGCCCGTGAGCTGGGCTCGAGTGAGCCCGCCGGCGCGTCCGCGTTCAGACGCCGCCGACGGGCCACCCATAAGCCACTACTTGCCCCGCCCATTGAGGATGCGTTTCACCTCATTGGCGTCCTTGTCACCACGGCCGGACAGGTTCACGACGATGATGTCCTCTTCGCTGAACTGCCCCGCACGCTTGAACACCTCGGCCACCGCATGCGAGCTTTCCAGCGCGGGGATAATACCCTCAAGCTCGGACAGTTTGCAGAAGGCGTCCAGAGCTTCGGTGTCTGTCACGGCGACGTACTGGGCCCGCCCCATGTCCTGCAGGTGACAGTGCTCGGGGCCCACACCCGGGTAATCCAGACCGGCGGAGACGGAGTAGGCCTCCATGACTTGGCCGTCCTCGTCCTGCAGCACATACTCGGCCGCCCCGTGTAGGACACCGTACGTGCCCTTAGCCAGCGTCGCTGCGTGACGCTCCGTGTCGAGGCCCAGCCCGGCGGCCTCACAGCCGATCAACTCGACGCGGGGGTCATCGACGAACTCATGGAAGATGCCCATGGCGTTGCTTCCGCCGCCGACGCAGGCGAAGATCTTCGTGGGCAGCCTGCCCTCATGCTGCATGATCTGTTGCTTGACCTCGCTGCCAATGACCTTCTGGAACTCGCGCACCATGGTCGGGTACGGGTGAGGACCGCAGACCGTCCCGAGTACGTAGAACGTGTTGGCGCTGTTGGCGAGCCAGTCGCGCATGGCCTCGTCAAGAGCGTCCGAAAGGGTGCCCTGCCCCGAGCTGACCGGCTCGACGGTGGCTCCCAGCAGTTGCATGCGGAAGCAGTTGAGCTCCTGTCTACGGATGTCCTCGATGCCCATGTAAACGACGCACTCCATGCCGAACAAGGCTGCCACCGTCGCGGTGGCCACGCCGTGCTGTCCCGCGCCCGTCTCGGCGATGACTCTCGGCTTCCCCATCCGTCGAGCCAGCAGCCCCTGGCCCATGGTGTTGTTGATCTTGTGGGCGCCGGTGTGGTTGAGGTCTTCCCTCTTCAGGTACACTCTGGCCCCCACTTGCTCGCTCACCCGCTCTGCGAGATACAGCGGCGAGGGTCGCCCGACGTACTCGCGCAGGTAATACTCGAACTGCTGGGTGAAGGCCGGGTCGGCCATGGCTTGCTCATAGGCGGCCTCGAGCTCCTCGAGCGCGCCCATCAGCATCTCGGGCACGTACTGCCCGCCATGCTTGCCGAAGCGTCCCTTCTGCGGTTGCTGCTCCATTGCGTGTCGGTCCCTTCAGTCATGGTATTGGGCATAGGGCAAAGGCCGCGGGCATTGGTCCCCGCGGCCTTGAGCAGAACGCAAAACAGCCGCGGGCTTCGCGAACGAGCCCACGGCTGACTTTCCGTAACTTGGTCTTGGAAGCAGGATGGAGGGCCGCTCGCGCTAGTGCCAGCGACGCCAAGCCCACGTCTGGTTCCTGCTGATAGAGCACAACATTCGAGCACACTCCGTGTTGAGTGAAGCTAGTGTAGTGAAAGGGCCGGCACGAGTCAAGGGGCGCAGCGGCCTGCCTAGCGGAGCCCGCGCGGCACGTCCCGGGGCCGCCGCCCCGGCGCACAGGTCAGCGATGTCAGCGGACGCAAGACCCAGCCCGGGTCCTTGCTGGCCATCATCGCGGCGCCCACAAGAACGGCGTCGACGCCGGCCGCCGCTAGGCGCTCAATGTCCTGCCGGCCACCAATGCCACTCTCGCTGACCAGCACGTGGTCGCCCGGCACAAGCTCCGCGAGGCTCTCGGTGTGCGCCAGGTCCACCTTCATCGTCTTCAAGTCCCGGTTATTGATCCCGATGATCTGAGCGCTCGCGTCCAGGGCCCGCTTGACCTCGTCGCCGCTGTGCGTCTCGACCAGTACTGCCATCCCCAGGTCCTTTGCCAGACCGGACAGCAGCCTAAGCTGCAGATCACTCAGGACGGCAACGATCAGCAGGATCGCGTCGGCCTCGATGGCCCGGGCCTCGTATACCTGGTACTCGTCCACGATGAAGTCCTTGCGCAGGACGGGCAGAGGCATGTAGGTTCGCGCGCGATGGACCATGAAGTCATCGCCGTCGAAGTAGGTGGGCTCCGTCACGCAACTGATGGCCGCAGCGCCGTTGCCCGAGTACTCCTGCGCCAACACTCGGGTATCGAGGATCTGCCCAAAGGACCCGTGACTGGGGCTGGACCGCTTGATCTCAGCGATCACCTTTACGTTGGCGCCCCTGAGCATGGCGCCGAAGTTCCGCGGCGGATCATTCGCCTGGATTCGTGCCTCGAGCTCTCCGAGCGTCACCTGCTGCTTGCGGGCGTCAACCTGCGCGCGACGGCTATCAACGATCTCGTCGAGAATCGTGCGTGTCATGATGCTCCACTGTGGGCGTCGAGCTGTACCGGCGTTGTGTTCAAAGGTCTTCCCATGCGCCGGTCGTGCGACCTGGTGCGGGCACTTCCGTCGGGAGCAGAAGGCCGTGGGCTCATCTCCGGCGCGTCAACTCGCGCAGGGCCGCAAGCTTGGCGGCAGCGGCGCCCGAGTCGATGGACTCATTGGCCATCGCGATGCCTTCCGCGACGTCCGACGCCTTGGCGCCGACGTAGATGGCAGCGGCGGCGTTGAATACGGCGATGTCGCGGTACGGCCCCTCTTCCCCGTTCAGGACGGCGTTCAGGTGGCGCGCGCAATCCTCCGGGGGCCCGCCCGCGATGTCCTGCATCGTGGCGGCCGGCAACTCAAACTGCTCCGGGCTCCACAGGGCGCTGTGCACGGCGCCCCCCCGCAACTCGGTGACCTGCGTGTCGCCGCACGTCGCTATCTCGTCGATACCAACCATTCCATGCACGACGACCGCGTGTTCCGATCCCAGCGCCTGCAGGGCCGTTGCCAGAAGCTCGGTATACTGGGCGCTGAAGACGCCCAGTACTTGCCGCTTCGCGCCGGCGGGGTTTGTCAGCGGCCCCAGCACATTGAACACGGTGCGCAAGCCCAACTCCCGTCTGGGACCGATGGCGTACTTCATCGCCGGGTGCAGACTCGGCGCGTACAGAAAGCCGATGCCGATATCGTTGAGGCACTCGGAGACGGTCTGTGGCGATGCCTCGATGTTGACACCCAACTCGCGTAGCACATCGGCGCTGCCGCACTGGCTCGATACGGACCGGTTGCCATGCTTGGCGATGGGCACGCCTGCGCCGGCCGCGATGAACGCCGCGGTGGTCGATATGTTGAATGTCCCCGCTTGGTCCCCGCCCGTACCGCACGTATCAACGACATCCTCCTGATCGGTCTGTATCTGCACGGCGTTGTCGCGCATGGCCCTGGCCAGGCCGCCGATCTCGGTGGGCGTCTCTCCCTTCATACGCAGAGACACCAGGAAGGCCCCGATCTGCGCCTCCGTGGCTTCGCCGTGCATGATCACATCCAGCGCATCGTGAGCTTCATCAAAACTCAGGTCTTCGTTGTGCACAAGCTTCTGGATGACGGCCTTCAACATGGTTATCTCCACCATTGTGTTGGCCTCCGCCGTGTCGCGGGGGCCCTCCGGCCCCGCGCTGGAACTTGCGTCACTGCATGTTCGGGTACATCAGCCCGATGCGCTGGGCCATCCTCAATGCGGCACTGACCAGGCCGATACACCAGACCATCCCCGCCCCGGCGGCCATCGCCATCACGATCCATCGGCTCTGGTACTCCCGGTCTCGCACAGCCTTGGTGACAGACAACACCAGCAGGACTGCGGACACAATGATGCCGATGCCGGGACGCCACGGATTCATCACGGGGGGCGGCTCGTGTGAGGCCGTATCGCCCGCTCGGTCAGAATCGGCGATGCGCGCGAGCTTCGCCGCGCGGCTCGTG
>Ga0272441_10012259_pt1 | contig 12558 bp, 12 predicted proteins | sample SSMProp6N_FD_193582 | JGI IMG/M metagenome (GOLD analysis project Ga0272441, IMG submission 193582) | Marine sediment archaeal communities from Little Sippewissett salt marsh, Falmouth, MA, United States - SSM-Prop-6N | ecosystem: Environmental > Aquatic > Marine > Wetlands > Sediment ...
CGTGCTGTTGTTGGCCAGGTTTGTTAGGGACGTGCTGTTGTTGGCCAGGTTTGTTAGGGACGTGCTGTTGTTGGCCAGGTTTGTTAGGGACGTGCTGTTTTCCTGTGGTGTAGTGGGCCAGGTCCAATTTCACGCACCGGGACGGTGGTGGTTCCGCCCCAATTTTTATCTTCCCTTGATGTTTTTCCTGGATCGTGAAATCACCTGAAAGGACCGGGGTTGCCTATAGAGCCATGAACCGCCGAAGCGTGGATGCGCTTTTCCCGCCCCGGCCAGCCCTTTTGATAATCGACATGCAGCACTATTTTGTTCACCCGCGGGGAGGGGCATTCCTGCCCGGTTCCAGAGAGGCCCTCCAAAGGGCGCTGGCCCTAAGGGACGTTTTCAGGGAAAGAGATCTTCCGGTGGTATTCACCCGCCACGCTCACCGGTCGGTGGAGTCAGCCGGTGTGATGGACAGGTGGTGGGGGGAGCTCATCATGGAGGGGACATGGGAATCGGAACTGGCAGAAGAGCTCGAACCCACAGACGGTGAACCCGTTATTAGAAAGGAGCGGTACTCGGCCTACCGGGGCACGGACCTGGAGGATCACCTGAAGGCAAACCGTTGCGACGGTGTTGTGGTGTGCGGGGTGATGACCCACCTTTGCGTGGAGACCACCGCCCGGGAGAGTTTTATCCGGGACTATCTGACCGTGATAGCGGCGGACGCCTGCGCATCTGATAGCGTGGATCATCACATGGGATCACTGGAGAACCTGGCCCACGGGTTTGCATTGATCCTGGGGGTCGAGGACATAATGGAGTTGTTGGGTTGATTGATGGGTTGAATGACGGGTTGAATGACGGGTTGAATGATGGTTGAATGACGGGTTGAATGACGGGTTGAATGACGGGTTGAATGACGGGTTGAATGACGGGTTGAATGACGGGTTGAATGACGGGTTGAATGACGGGTTGAATGACGGGTTGAATGATGGTTGAATGACGGGTTGAATGACGGGTTGAATGACGGGTTGAATGACGGGATGAATGACGGGATGAATGACGGGATGAATGACGGGATGAATGACGGGATGAATGATGAGATGAATGATGGGCTGAAGTACGATCTCACGGTGATTGGAGGAGGCCCCTCCGGCATGGCTGCGGCCATCCAGGCCCACCGGCTCGGGGTATCCGTTGTGCTTATCGAACCGGACGAACTTGGCGGCCAGCTCCGCTCTGCTAACCTGGTGGAGAACTACCCGGGGTTTCCCGGTGGGATACCCGGCCGTGAACTGGCGGATCTCATGGCCCGGCAGGTGCATGGTCTGGGGGTGGATGTTGAGTCTCTGACTGTCAGCAGTGTTCAGCCCGAAAAAGAAGGCTTCGAGCTGGTATGCCATGACGGTGATGGAACGGTGGCACTCACCTCCCGGTCGGTTATTGTAACCACCGGGGCGGCTCCCTGCCGGTGGGATGTGGACATACCTGATGATGTGAGGGACCTGGTGCATGTGGACGCCTGGGATCCCGAGATGTTCAGGGACAGGGACGTGGTGGTGATAGGGGGAGGGGAGGCTGCCCTGGACAGGGCGCTCTACCTGAACCGTCACGGCGCCCGGGTAAGGGTGATATCCCGGAGCAGGGTCCGGGCCATGAAATTGCTTAAAGATCGGGTCAGGGAATGTTATATCCCCATGGAGACCGGGTGCCTGGTGGAGGATGTATCAAGGACAGATGGACGGCTCCAGATCAGGACCGCAGACGGTCGGCGTTTCGAAGCCGACCACGTGATGGTGTGTATCGGAAAGGAACCCAGGGTGACCATACTCCCCGCGGACGTGAGGGACGACCTTCTTTCCACCTCGCCGGACGATGGGTTTATGGTTGGTACCCTGTTTACCCGGACCCGTTACCCCGGACTTCTGCTGGCGGGTGATCTGGTGTCCGGAGATTTCCGTCATGTGGGATGTGCGGTGGGAGGAGGCCTGGCCGCCTCCCTGGTGGCGGTGGGTCATATCAACAACGGGAGCGAAAAGAAGTGAATATCCTAAGCAGGATAGGAACCGAGGATGTGGCATACATCTACCTGGCCGATCTCCGGGATGATCCCAGGACCACCGTTGAGTTCGTGGACGCCACGGACGGCGGTATACCCCGGTGTGAAAAATGGGTGGTGAATGTATCCACCCAGTTCGGGTGCCCTGTTGGATGCAGGATGTGCGATGCCGGTAGCCACTATTTCGGCAATTGCACCGCAGACGAGATGCTTCAACAGATAGATTACGTGGTGGCTTCCAGGGAACAGGGACCGGAGGTGAACACCGAGAAGTTCAAGGTCCACTTCGCCCGAATGGGTGAACCCGCCCTGAACCGCGAGGTACTGGATGTCCTGGCCAAGCTGCCTTCCAGGTATTCGACCCCCAATCTGATCCCGGGCCTGCCCACCATTGCTCCAAGAAATACACACAACTTCCTCGAAAAGCTCCGGTCCCTGAAAAACGAGCATTATGCCAATGGCAGGTTCCAGCTCCAGTTCTCCATCAACTCCACCGATGAAAGCGTCAGGGACACCCTTATGCCCTTTCCCAAGTGGAGCATGGAGGAGATAGCGCGGTTCGGGAGGCACTGGCTATCCCCGAATGATCGCAAGGTGACGCTGAACCTGGCAGTTGCCAGGGACATACCGGTGGACGCAAAGGTTCTGGGAGATCTTTTTGATCCCGACACCTTCCTGATCAAACTGACCCCCATGAACCCTACAGAATCGGCCCGGCGGGAGGGGTTGAAGACCATGGTATCGGCGGAACTCCCCCACGGGGTGAATGCCATCTCCAGCGGCCTCGAGGAAATGGGGTTTGACGTGATAGTGTCCATCGGAAGCCCCCTGGAAGACGAGGTGGGGTCCAACTGCGGCGAGGCAGTGTTGAGCTGGCGCAGGGACCTTGAAAAGGATAGAAGTTGAATCTGGTACCCGTTATTGCCGCAGTGCTTCAACCCTTCACAAGTTGCAGTTTCACATTAGTTGCCCAAGTTGCAGTTTCACATTAGTTGCCCAAGTTGCAGTTTCACATTAGTTGCCCAAGTTGCAGTTTCACATTAGTTGCCCAAGTTGCAGTTTCACATTAGTTGCCCAAGTTGCAGTTTCACATTAGTTGAACAATCACACAGTACTGAAACGGTATTCCCGGTGGGACAAACAGTTTAATGTAAGACTCGCAATCCCCCATTCGGTCCCACCAGGGGGTATGAACATATGAAAACCGTAACAGTGGATGGTCATGGTCTTACGATAGAGGATGTACATCTCGTGGCCCGTGAAGGCGCCCGGGTGGAGCTTTCCGATAAGGCAAAGGAGGCAATCGAAAAGAGCAACGCCCTGGTGAAGAAGCTGGTTGATTCCGGGGAGGCCATCTACGGGGTGACTACCGGAATAGGCGAGTTCGCCCGTATCCGTATCGCCCCTGAGATGGGGGAGGAACTTCAGCGGAAGATAATCTACAGCCACTCCGCCGGTACAGGCGATCCCCAGCCCATCGAGGTTGTCAGGGCCGGGATGCTTCTTCGGGTCAACACGCTTTCCCGGGGCAACTCGGGGGTGAGGCTGGTGCTGGTTCAGACCATGGTGGACATGATCAACAAGGGGGTCCACCCTTACGTTTACCAGAAAGGATCAGTTGGCGCCTCCGGCGACCTTTCTCCCCTTTCCCAGGTTGCTGAAGTGGTCCTGGGCGAGGGCCGGGCCTACTACAAGGGCGAGCTCATGGAGGGCGGGGAGGCCATGAAGAAGGCCGGGATAGAACCCATCAGGCCCACCTACAAGGAAGGCCTGGGTATAATCAACGGATCCCAGATACTAACCGGCCAGTCCGCCCTCATACTCTACGATGCAGAGCGGTTGCTCAAAAACGCCATGATCGCCTCGGCCATGACCCTGGACGCCCTCAAGGCGGTTCTGAAGGCATACGATCCCAGACTCCACGGTGCCCGACCTTTCCCGGGTCAGAACGCGGTCGCCCAGAACCTCCGGGCGCTCTTCGACGGTTCAGAGATAATCGCCGATCCCACGGGGAAGGTGCAGGACGGGTATTCCATGCGATGCACCCCACAGGTGCTTGGCCCGTCCCTGGACGCCTTCCACTACGCACGCAGGCAGATAGAGACGGAGATGAACTCTTCCGTGGACAACCCACTTTTCTTCCCCGAAGACGGGGATCACGTGGCCGGTGGGAACTTCCACGCCCAGAGCGTTGGCATGGCCATGGACTTTTTGGGAATCGCCATGGCGGAGGTGGCCAGCCTTTCGGAGCGACATACTAACAGACTGCTCAACCCGGTGCTGTCCGGTCTTCCGGACTTCCTGGTTGAGGGAAGAGGCGTGAACTCCGGTCTCATGGTGGCCCAGTATACGGCAGCGGCCCTGGTGTCGGAGAACAAGGTCCTGGCCCATCCCGGCGTTGTGGATTCCATATCCGTGTCCGCTGATCAGGAAGATCATGTCAGCATGGCCCCGGTCTCCGTCCATACCTGCCAGGCCATTATCAAAAACGTCCAATCGGTCCTGGCCATAGAGATGCTTGCCGCCTGCCAGGCCTTCGATTTCAGAAAGCCAAAGAAGCCCGGCAAGGGAACTGCAGTTGCGTACAACATCATCAGGGAAAAGGTGAGCTTCATGGAGGAGGACCGGCCCCTTCATCCCGATATCGACGGTATTCTGGAGCTCATCAGGGACAATTCGGTCCTGGATGCGGTGGAGAAAGAGATGGGCACCCTGCTGCTCACCATGGAAATGCAGTGAAGCGAAGGGAGGCACTCCATGACGGCACCGATGGATTTCGATGCCCTTATGGACACTTATCAAAAGGCCCTTAGAGGCCGGGCTAGACGGGTTCTTGATCAGGAAGATCGGATACCCGCAGCGGTGCTGATGCCTCTTTGCAACGTTGACGGCCATGTCCATATACTGCTGACGGAAAGGACCGATGAGGTGAGAACCCACCAGGGTCAGGTATCCTTCCCGGGTGGAGCAGAAGAGGAGGGTGACCCGGACAGGCTGGCCACGGCTCTTAGGGAGACCCACGAGGAGGTGGGGATAGTTCCCGATCAGGTCAGGCTTCTGGGCCAGTTCGATGATAATTATTCTGTGATGGGGTTTCACGTGTCGGTGTTTGTGGGTGTGGTTCCCTATCCGGGAAAGCTACGGCTCAATTCTTCGGAGATACGGGATGCCTTCTACGCTCCCATTGACCTTTTCACGGATGATGATAACGAGGAGGAGGACACCATGGAGTATCAGGGCAAGGAGTACACCATATACCGCTATCGGTACCACGGCCACGATATCTGGGGCATGACCGCCCGGATAATCAGGGATTTCGTGCAGAAGATCGTTCATGCGCCACAATGATCCGTCATCCCTGTTGTTACATTCGTCTTCCATTCCCCTGGGGTTACTGTGGCATCCACTTCCCCTATGGCACCCCCGGTTTATCTACCCATCATACCGCACCGTCCTCCAGTCCTCCAGATCTCGGATGTTCTCGGCAAATATGATACTGTGTCCGCGTCCCTGTCTTTCCCAGCTGAAGAAGAAATCGCCGCAGGAATGGATGTCCGGGTTTTCCACCGGATCGGTCGTGATTTCCACCAACTGTTCCATTGCCCTGGAGAATTCCCAGGCGTCCCGGTCGGTATCCCACACCAGGGACCATTCCGCCAGGGTGGCCCCGTCCTCGCCCTCATAGATCACCATTTGGTCCCCTCCCCATCCTTCCGCTCCCTTGTTTGCATGGTCCCGGTCCATGTGATGCCCCAGGAAGATGCTGACCATGAACTCTCCCATCCTGTCGTTGGACACCTCCCGGGCGCCCTCGGGCGGGACTCCCGGTTGCGCGGGAATGGGTGCCTCATCATCCCTGTATTTTTCCGGATGGATGACCTGTTCCGTTGACAGAGGGGGTTTGAGGAATACCGAATCCACCCCTTCCCATCCCTCATTCTGGTGGATGTCTATTGTAAATTCCAAACCTTCCATATACGGGAAGGTCATCAGTTCCCAGAGGGCGTAGGGCGTGTTGGTTACCTGCCCATCGTACAGGTCTTCCATTTCCTCCATCAACACACCTCTTTGACGATCGCTTAGCGAGTAGTAGTACTGCACGTCCGCAACCAGGGTGGCATCCCCCTCCACCAGGCACCGAAGGGCCATGGTACTGTCTGTGGTGTTCCCTTCCATGAACGATGACAGATCGAAATGCTGGTCCTGCAAGGCGTGGGTGTACTCGTGAACCAGCACCTTGGACGTCAATCCCTCGGAAAAACGGTCCGTGACGTACATGGCCCGATCCTCTGGGACATACAGTCCGGCAACATCCGAGCGGGCAAAATCATCGAACGCATCCGCCAGATCCCCGTCGCCCTGATCCCACAGTAAAAGAATCTCAAATAGATATTGCAACATGTGCAGCTCATCTTCGCTCAGGTTCCTGGTTGCGATATCGGACATCTCCTCAGGGTCCACCACGACCGATGGAATATCATGGAGGGCTTTCAGTTCTCGAATATCTGAAACGTACTGGATGTCCACGTCGGGGAATGAAACCTCCCCATTCTCATCCTCATTGTCCATATCCCTCTGCCAAAGGGTCCACCCCGCCAGGATGAGGACCGCCACCGTGGCCAGGGCCAGAAATGTTCTTATGGGTTTGAGTTCGCCGGTCTTCAGATGTCGGGGCTCCATGTTATCAGCTCCCCCGGGTATCGGTCAAAGCACAGTGTCACTTCCGAGTCGGTCCGCTCCCATTTGAAATATACGTCCTGGTAAGCGTATATTCCTGGCCACCGGGTGGTCCCGCCGATGGCCAAGGCCAGTTCTTCAAGGGTATCATCGAATTCCCGTGCATCATCATCCGTGTCCCAGACCGTGGCCCATGTGCATCGAACGGACCCGTTGGGAAGATCGTGGATCACCATGGAATCACCGCCCCACCCTTCCGCTGCCCTTTGAGAGAGGTTCACGTCCAGATACCGGTTGAACATCTGTCTAATCAAGAACTCTCCAATGGTGCTGTTGACTCTCATGATGGCATCATCGGGAGCCCTAGGCATTTTAACGGGCAATGCACTTTCACCAGCCAGGTACTTCTCCGGGTGAAGTATCTGCTCGGAGGTCCGGGGAGGGTTGGCATAGGAGTTCTCCATCCGGGCAAAGAAATCCTCATCCCTCTCCAGAAGGGAGTAGACGAAATCGTATCCCAGTTCGTAGGGTGACGAGAATACCGATGAGAAACCGTAGGGAGGATCCTCCCCATGACCGGTAAGGTTCCCCAGCTGGGATGCGATGAGTTCCAAATGGCTGATGTTCAGGTTTTCCAAGAACGCCTGGCAGAAGATGTCTGCGTCCCCCTCCACCAGCGACAGGCTTGAGATTGTACGATCCAGGGTGGATCTGTCCAGAAAGGCGCTCAGGTCATAATGCTGGTCCTGAAGGGCGTGGACGTACTCGTGGAACAGTATGTACCCCCGGGCCTCCTCCGGAAGTTCCTGGATGACGTAGAGAGAACCGTTGCTTTCGTGGTAGAGCCCGTTGGACGAGTTGAGGAAGTAGTGATCAAAACTTTCAACCATGCCGGGTTCGCTGGAGTTCCACAGGAAGGTGTAGAACAGCAGTTCCTGGACCTCGTCCAGTCTCCACACGTCCATGTCGGAGCCGCCCACCAACCGGAACTCGTCCCGGGAAACCAGGCGGGCCTCCACATTCTCGGTGGGCTGGAGCCCCCTGATGCCTGCAACGTAGTCGATGTCCACATGGGGAAAGGTCAGGTTGTCGTCATTGTCGGATCCGTCGTCATCCCCGGTGCCGTTGTCCGTGTCGTTTGACCGGTCATCGTTTCCCCCTTCCTCTTCATAGTCCCACTGGTCGTCATGGTCGCTGTCCTCTTCATCATCCACTTCCTTTTCGGAGCACAGGGACATGGAAACGGAGATGAGCAGTATGACTATCACCGTAATGGCCCTGACTCCTGACACGACCGGGCGGGACCCGAAACTTCCCATGAACTACAATTAAATCATCCCGGCTAAAAAGGTTTGCAAAATACCCCAGGAAACAGTTTAGGTGCAGTTTGCTCATCCATGATCCCGTGATAGACTTCGATCGGGGAAATACGGATATCCTGACGTGGGACGATTTCCTAAAGCGCCGGCCGGAAGTGGTAGGCGATCAGGACCGGCTTTTTTCATCCAACCGTCTTTTGGGCCGCCATGTGCCGGTTTACGAGGACAGCTTTCACTACATCCGAAAGCACCTGTTCATGGGAAAGGATGGATGGGACGTGGGTGTTGTGGATGGGAAGGACGCCTTTGCGGTCTTTTCCGTGAGCCGGAAAGTTACAGGTCCCGTTAAGGTCTTCAAACCCCTCGGTGACCCCGACCTGATGAGCAAGGTGGGCAAAGGTTCCGTTGGGCAACTGTATAAATGGTATGCGCAAGCTTTGGGATGGCTGGCCCGGAGATACCCCGACAGGGAGGTGTCCATCCTGGGGATTCCCAATGCCCGGGGAGTGCACAAGTTGGTTCCATTTGGTTACCACCGTGGCCTGGAACAGCAGATATACGATATCGAAAACACCGATCTGGATGTCCTTCCCGGGCGGCGGTGGAAGAACGTGCGAAACAAGATATCGGTTTTCCAAAAAAGGATCGAAGGGGCTGATGACGGGGGGGCCAGTGGGATCGGGAAAGGATCATCCGTGGAAATGCGCAATCTGGACGGCGACACCCTGGATGTGGCCCGGGATTTCGTTATCCAATGGCGGCAGCGATCCCTGGACGGGTCCCGTTTCCGGTTCTCCGACATATCACCCACCCTGTGGGCCCTGGACCACCATTCGTCCAACCGGTACGATGATGCCTGGGGAGGGGTGATGTTCATGGACGGACGGGTGATATCCGTGCAGCTTGCTTTTGGCATCAAAGGCGCCCCACGACCCTCCGCATCCCATGTGGTGGGAATATCGGATATTCAAACGGCCGGAACTGCAGAGTTTGCTCAAGTGGAGTTCTGGAAACAGCTTAAACGTCATGGTATCGAGATGGTCAACGACGGTCCCAGCTGGAGCGCCAGCCAGCTTGCCTTCAAGAGAAAATTTTCACCGGCCAGCACCACCGGGGTGTATTCGGGAATGCTGGATTTGAAAAGGGTTCAGCCGGGCAATCAATCCCGGTAGAAGTCCCGGTTGTCTCTGTACCATTCAACGAAGCTGCGAAGTCCGTCGGAAAGGGCCGTTCGGGGTTGGTATTGCAGGTCCCGCTCCGCCGCCGATATATCCGCGTGGGTGTGCATGGCGTCCCCGTGGGCAAAATCCTCGAACACGGGGTCGATGGATGTCCCAAGGGCTTCTTGAAGATGACCGTAGGCATCCAGAAGGCTCTGGTTGCGGCCGGACCCGATGTTGTACACCTTTCCGCCCAGATCCGGTCTTCCCATGAGTGACAGGTTGGCCCTGACAATGTCATCGATGTGGGTCATGTCCCTGCTCTGGGTACCGTCACCGAAGAAGGTGGGCGCCTTACCGTCCATGAGATGGGATGTGAAGATGGGGATCGCCAGATCGGGGCGCATCCTGGGGCCGTAGACCGTGAAGTACCGTAGGCTCACTGTGTTCAGTCCGTATATGCCGCTAAACACGTTGGTGTATTTCTCCGCCACCAGCTTGGTAACCCCGTAGGGGGACAGGGGCTGCAGCGGATGGTCCTCCTTGAATGGCAGCTCAACCACCTTTCCGTAGACCGATGACGACGAAGCGTTGACGAACAGGTCAACCCCCACCTCCCGGGCCCGGTTGAGGAGCATCAGGGTCCCGTTGATGTTGACGTCCATGGGTTTTTTTGGGTTCTCCACGGATATTCTGACCCCGGCCTGGGCCGCTTCGTGAAAGACGCAGTTGGTGTTCTCGGTAAGCACCCTTTCCACGATCCCGGGATCGGTGATCGACCCCTCCACGAAGGTAAAATCCCCGCAGGATCGGACAATATCCAGGTTACGTTTCTTGATCTCCGGGGAGTAGTACGGGTCCAGGTTGTCCACCACGGTCACCTGGTGTCCCTCCTCGATCAGGGCGCAGCACAGGTGGGAACCGATGAACCCGGCCCCTCCGCTTACCAGTATCTCAGCCATACCTCACCTCCCAGGGTCTGATCTTTACTTAACCGTTTTCACCTATTAACCCGCGCCGTTTAAGCCGCACTGTTTAACCCTCACCCGGATTTTTCCACCCGGCCACACTCAACCGTTCTCCGGTTCCGACAGAACGTGCACCATGGCGTCCAGTGCCCGTCCCCGGTGACTGAGACGGTTTTTCTCCTCCACGTCCATCTGGGCAAAGGTGCGCTTCTCCCCATCCGGAACGAATAACGGGTCGTATCCGAAACCCCCCTCTCCGGCCAATGATGTTGATATCCTGCCCGAACACTCGCCGATGAATAGATCCGGTTCCCGTCCCGGGGAGCACATGGCTATGACCGATCGGAAGGTGGCTGACCGCCTTTCCACGTCCATGCCGGTCATCAACTTCAGCACCCCTTCAAGTCCCACGGTCTGGTAAACGTATGCTGAGTAAACCCCGGGAAACCCTTCCAGGGAGTCGATGAAGAGTCCCGAGTCCTCCAGCACTATGAACCGCTCCGTGCGTTCCACCAGCCACCTGGCACCGAAGCGGGCCACCTCCTCCAGGGAATCGGCCTGTATCTCCGGGTAGGGCATCTGCAACTGGTCGACCGTGTGACCCAGGGGTTCAAGGGCCGAGCGGAACTCCCGCACCTTTCCCTGGTTGCCCGTGACAAAGTACAGTATCATGTCCGGGTCAACGGGAGCTGGTTACTTGTGGTTTTCGCAGGGGGTGGGGGACCGTTTCGCTACCCACCCCGGTCGATGCAAATGATATCCGGATCCATATGCGTTTCTTTTGGGGATTTTCCTGTCTTGGTCAATGTGCGGAGCGGCGCAAAAACGTTTAAAACTTCCATCACCTTCTCCCACCCCGGTGGCATCATGAAGACACTGGCGGAAGTGCGCACCCTGAAGGTGGGTAAATACGTTGTCATAGAGGACGAACCCTGCAAGATCGTGGAATACACCACATCCAAGCCCGGGAAACACGGTGAGGCCAAGGCGAGGCTCACCGCAATCGGCATGTTCTCCGGGCAGAAGAAATCCCTGGTCCATCCCGTGACCCACAAGGTCTACGTTCCCAATATCGACAAGCGCACCGCTCAGGTGATAGCCTTGATGGGCGAGGAGGTCCAGCTCATGGATATGGATTCCTACGAGACGTTCAATATACCCATTCCCGATGAATACAAGGATGATCTGGAACCGGGAAAGGAGATCCATTACGTGATCGCCCTGGACCGCAAGATGATCACCCGGGTCTAAGGCCAAATCCTTGCCGGATGCCTGTCCACTGTTGATCCCCGGCGGTCCCATGTCGGATACAGAGGATACAAACGGCCATTTCTTTGCCGAGGCCGATTCATCCGAGGATGATGCCAAATTTGTTATTTTGGGAGTACCCACCGACCAGACCGCCTGCCACCGGAAGGGTGCCAACATGGCCCCGGATGCCATCCGTGAGGAATCCTACAACTTTGAAAGCTACCTCATGGAGTACGATATCGATCTGGAAGAGGTTCCCATAGCCGATGCCGGCAACATCGGCGTGGACGGTCAGGGCAAAGGACTGGAGGTTGAGGTGGCCGATCGCGTGGGTGAGATCGTCAAGAAGGGCGCCGTCCCGATCCTTCTGGGCGGGGAACATTCCATTACCCCGCCGGCGGCGGTGGCTTCCAGGGCCCACTGCGCCGTGGTGATCGATGCCCATCTGGATTACCGTAAACAATACTTGGACGACCCTTTCAGCCATGCATGCACCACCTACCGGTTGGCCCGTCAATTCGGCAACACCAATGTCATGGTGATAGGGGTTCGGTCCATGAGCGCCGGGGAGGCCCGGTACCTCAAGGACGCTCCGATAGAGATGATCAAATCCTACCGGGTCCGGGACACGGATCCCGTGGCGTTGGCAAAGGAGGTTCGCAAGTGGGTGGACGGGCGGTGGGTCTACCTGAGCGTGGACATGGACGGTATCGACCCGTCGTTTGCACCGGGGGTGGGCACCCCCGAGCCCTTCGGGATGGATCCCCTGTGCGCGGTGCAGATCATGGAAAACATCTCATCCACCATGGTGGGGATGGACGTGGTGGAGGTGTTCCCGCCCCACGACAACGGCAACACGTCCGCACTGGCGGCCAGGATGGTCCGCTCCGCTCTGGCCTGCATGTGGAAGAACCGCCGGTGGTGACACTGCCGAAATATACGACCTGTATGCCAAAACCCCTGGGTCCCTAAACCCGTGCCAACAGCGTGCAGCCCGCCACCAGCGTACTGCCCGCCACCAGCGTGCAGCCCGCCACCAGGTACTGCCCGCCACCAGCGTACTGCCCGCCACCAGCGTACTGCCCGCCACCAGCGTACTGCCCGCCACCAGCGTACTGCCCGCCACCAGCGTACTGCCC
>Ga0272441_10012261_pt1 | contig 12558 bp, 7 predicted proteins | sample SSMProp6N_FD_193582 | JGI IMG/M metagenome (GOLD analysis project Ga0272441, IMG submission 193582) | Marine sediment archaeal communities from Little Sippewissett salt marsh, Falmouth, MA, United States - SSM-Prop-6N | ecosystem: Environmental > Aquatic > Marine > Wetlands > Sediment ...
CGCGAGTCCGTACGCGGTGACGGGCGGCGAGATCTCGGCCTTCGGGCACCAGTATCCGCGCAGTTTCAACTACTATCTGGAGGCGAGCTCGTTCACCGCCGAACTGTTCGGCGCGCTGTACGAGTCGCTGCTCTCGCGGGATTCCATCACGCTCGACTACGAGCCGAACCTGGCGGCGCGCTGGTCGATCAGCGACGACAAGAAGACGTTCACGTTCTGGCTCGACAAGAACGCGCGCTGGAGCGACGGCCGGCCGGTCACCGCCGAAGATGTGCAGTGGACGTATGATGCGATCATGAACACGAACAACCTGACCGGCGTGCACAAGGTCGCGATGGAACGGTTCATGCGGCCGGAGGTCGTTGCGAAGGACCAGATCCGGTTCACGGCGAAGAAGGTGCATTGGGAGAATCTGGCCTCGATCGGCTCGACGGCAATTCTCCCGAAACACGCCTACAAGGAGAAGGATTTCAACAAGATCAACTTCGAGTTCCCGGTCGTCTCGGGACTGTACCGGCTGGGCGAAATCAAGGAGGGCATCTCCGCGAAGCTCGAGCGCCGCGACGATTGGTGGAACAAGGACGCGCCGCGCAGCCGACACGTGGGCAACTTCCAGACGTTGACTTTTAAGTTCTTTTCGGCCCGGGAGACCGCGCTGGAGGCGTTCAAGAAGGGGCTGCTCGACTTTTTTCCCGTCTACACGGCCCGGTTCTGGGTCGAGGAGGCGACTGGCGAGAAGTTCGTGAAGAACTGGATCGTGAAGCAGAAGGTCTACAACCACAGCCCGGTCGGATTCCAGGGCTTTGCCATGAACGCGCGGCGTCCGCCGTTCGACGATGTGAAGGTGCGCCGTGCGATGGCGCTGTGCCTGGACCGCGCGAACCTGAACCGGACCCTGATGTACGACCAGTATTTTCTGCACAAATCCTATTTCGAGGACCTGTACACCAAGGAGAACCCCTGTCCGAACGAACAGACGCCGTTCGATCCGGACAAGGCGCGCGCGCTGTTGAAGGAGGCGGGCTGGTCGGTGAACCCGAAGACGGGCCTGCTCGAGAAGGACGGGCGCGCGTTCAAGGTCAAGTTCCTTGCTCGCGGCCCGAACACGGACAAATACCTGGCCGACTACATGGAGATCCTGAAAGATGTCGGGATCGCGTTGACGATCGACCGAAAGGACTGGGCTTCCTGGGTCAAGGACATGGACGAGTTCAATTTCGATATGACCTGGGCCGCGTGGGGCGCCGGCCTGTTCAAGGATCCGGAACCGATGTGGGCCTCCGCGGAGGCCGACCGCAACGGCGGCTACAACTATACCGGGTTCCGGAACGCGCGTGTCGATGAATTGATCCAGCAGCAGAAGACGATCTTCGATGTCGAAACACGGCACGCGCTCTGTCGCGAGATTGACCAGATCGCGGTCAAGCAGACGCCGTACGTATTGCTTTGGAACATCAACTACACGCGGCTGCTCTACTGGAACAAGTTCGGGATACCCGACACCGTGCTCGGCAAGTACGGACGCGAAGATGCCGCCTACTGGCTGTGGTGGCTGGACGAGGATTCGGCCGCGGACCTCGAGGATGCGCGCGCGCAGGGCGAGCCGCTGCCGGCCCGGCCCGCGGTTGTCCGGTTTGACGACGCGTTCAAGCCCTGACCATGCAACGCTGGGACTATTTCGTAAGGCGTCTGCTGCTCACGATCCCGACCTTCATCGGGATTACCCTCCTGTGCTTCGGCCTGACCCAGTTCGTGCCCGGCGGCCCGGTCGAACAACGAATGGCCCAGCTCAAGGGCTCGATGAACGTGGAAGCGGGTGCGCGGGACAATGTCTCTGCGATTTCCGACGAATACCGGGAGACGTTGATCAAGCACTTCGGGTTCGACCTGCCGTTGCACAAGCGTTACTGGAAATGGTTGGTGACCAATCGGTTCGGGCTGCGCATGGAATCGTACGTCCGCCCGAACAAGACGGCATGGCAGCGGATCAAGGAGCGCTTGCCGGTTTCGCTTACCTTCGGACTTACGGGTTTCTTCCTGACATACCTGGTTTGCATACCGTTGGGGATCGCGAAAGCGTTGCGGCATGGGCGCGCGTTCGACGTGGGGTCCAGCGCCGTGGTCTTTATCGGCTATGCAATCCCCGCGTTTGCGCTCGGCATGGTGTTGAAGGCGTTGCTGTGCGGAACCGTGGACCGGTTCTGGGATGTGTTCCCGCTGTTCGGGTTCCATTCCGAATCGTTCGCCACGCTGAGTTTTGCGGGTAAGATCGCCGACCTGTTCATGCACATGTTTCTGCCGATCCTTTGTTACATGATCGGACATTTCGCGGTTCTGACAATGCTGATGAAGAACTCGTTGCTCGAACAGATCGGCAAGGACTACGTGCGCACCGTGCTTGCGAAGGGCGGCAGCTCGCGGCGCGCCATTTGGGGACATGCCTTTCGCAACTCCATGATCCCGATCGCGACCGGGTTCGGCGGCGTGTTGACCGTGATGTTCGCCGGCTCCGTCGTCATCGAGTTCATGTTCGAGATCCCCGGTATGGGGCGGCTGAGCCTGGAAGCCGTGGTACAGCGTGACTATGCGGTGTTCATGGGCGGCGTCTCGCTCACGTCTCTTCTCGCGTTGCTTGGCAATATTCTGTCCGATCTGTGCTACGTGTTGATCGATCCGAGGATTTCGTTCGAGCGATGAATTGGCTCCGACAGAGACTGAACCCCGTGACGATGAAGCGGCTGCGGCGTTTCAGGGAGATGAAGCGCGCGTACTGGTCATGCCGTATCCTGGTCGGCTTGTATCTGGTCAGCCTGGCGGCGCCGCTGCTGTGCAACGACAAGCCGTTGTACGTCCGGTTCGAGGGGCGCTCCTATTTCCCGGTATTCACGTACTACCCGGACGATGCGTTCACGGGCAGCGGCAAGCAGACGCGGCCGGATTACAGGGCGTTGAAGCGGAGCGAGCCGTTCGCTGCAGGGCGTGGCAACAGGATGGTCTTCCCGCCTGTGCCGTATGGGCCGCTGGAGGTACTGCACCCGGACGCCATTGAGGTGCCGCAAGAGGTGACCGTGCGTTTTGCGCCGGTTCCCCGGGTCGGTCGGGTGAATGTTGACGCGGAACTGGTCGTGGTGCGGTCCGCCGCGGCCGGCTTCTTCTTCGGCGTGCAGAACGAAGCCTTGAAGGGCATGTCTCTTTCCAGTGCATGGAAGCTGCCCGACGTGCTGCACGATGCGATCCGGCAGCGGTTCGCGAACGAGGCGGCCCCGCCCGTGAAACAGACGGTCCGCTCTGCGTTGGACCCGTCGCGGCGTGCAGAGATTTCCCTTTCGACCTACAGGCCGCGCACGCGCTCGCCGCGCAGCGTGCGGTTGACCTTCCGTGAGACGGGTTTGGACGAAGCCGCGGAGCAGAAGCTTGTTTTTCGCGATGCCGCGCTACCGGCGCGGACGCCTCCGCTTTGGGCGCGCTGCAGTGAGGCGCAACGGCAGGAATTGCTGGCGTCGGCCCGCGCCCGTTTTGGACGGCCTGTGCAGCATCGGCAAATCGTGATCGACGGTGCCGCCTATCGGCTTTCGTTCGAGAAGACCGACGTGCGCTGGCCGTTCCGGCCCGTACGTGGGCACTGGCTGGGAATCGACAACGCGGGCCGCGACGTGTTCGCGCGGATTCTCTACGGGCTGCGCACTTCGATGACGTTTGGACTGATCCTGGTTGTTGTGTCCATGGTGCTGGGCACGATCATCGGGTCGATCCAGGGCTACTTCGCCGGCCTCGTCGATCTGACTGTGCAGCGCCTGATTGAGATCTGGAGCGCGTTGCCCTTCCTGTACATCATGATTCTGCTCGGCTCTGTCTACGGCAGGAGTTTCGGGTTGCTGCTGGTCGTCTACGGCATCTTTCGTTGGATCGGGATCTCCTACTACATGCGTGCCGAGTTCTTGCGTCTGCGCCGTCTGACCTTCGTGGAGGCGGCGAAGTGCCTGGGCGTCCCGACCCACCGCATCATCTTCAAGCACATCTTGCCCAACGCCCTGGTGCCGGTGATCACGCTGTTCCCGTTTTCGCTGGTCGGCGCGATCGGGTCCCTGGCCGTGCTCGACTATCTCGGGTTCGGCCTGCCGCCGCCGACCCCGAGCTGGGGCGAGTTGTTCGCGCAGGCGCAGCAGGTCCGCTGGGCCTGGTGGCTGGTGATGTACCCGTTCGTCGCCTTGTTCGTCGTGATCCTGCTCGGCGTCTTCATCGGGGAAGGCGTGCGCAACGCGTTTGACCCGCGCCGGTATAGCCGGATGGAGTAGGGGGCAGCGAAAATTGAAACTTGAAATTTGAAATTCGACCGAAGAGGAGCACATCTCCTTCCTGAAACCTGAAACCTGAAACCTGAAACCTGAAACCTGAAACCTGAATGGACGAACTGCTCACAATCGAGAATCTGACGGTCGCGTTCGACACGGACGAGGGCGTCTTGACTGCGGTGGACGACGTGTCGTTGTCGATCGGCAAGGGCGAGTCGGTCGGGCTGGTGGGCGAATCAGGCTGCGGCAAGTCGGTCACGGCGTTGAGCACGCTGCGCCTGATCCCGTCGCCGCCGGGCCGGATCGTTTCGGGCCGTGCGCGTTACGGGGCTGAGGATTTGCTTTCGGTTCCGATCGAGCGTCTGCGCGCGGTGCGTGGTGCGGGGATCGGGATGATTTTCCAGGAGCCGATGACGGCGCTTTCGCCTCTGCACCGGGTTGGCAAGCAGCTTGTGGAAGCGTTGCGTCTGCACGGCCGTCCTTCGGAGGCCGAGGCGTGGGCGACGGGCGCGGACTGGCTGGCGAAGATGGGGATCGCGGACGCGGCCGAGGTGATGTACGCGTATCCGTTCCAGCTTTCGGGCGGCATGCGTCAGCGCGTGATGATCGCGATGACGCTGATGCTGGGCCCGGACCTGATCATCGCGGACGAGCCGACCACGGCGCTGGATGTGACGATCCAGGCGCAGATTTTCGAGTTGATCGCACAGATGCGCGCGCGCGAGACGGCGCTGTTGCTGATCACGCACGACATGGGCGTGATCTGGGAGATGTGCGAGCGGGTGATCGTGATGTACGCCTCGCGGATCGTGGAGCAAGGCACGCGCGAGCAGATCTTTGAGGACCCGAAACATCCCTACACCGAAGCGCTGCTGCTGTCGATGCCGGCGCTTGCCGGGGGCAAGGGCCGGCTGCCCGCGATCAAGGGGCAGGTCCCGTCGCCGTTGGAGTATCCGGCCGGCTGCCGGTTCGCGGACCGCTGCAAGCACGCGTTCGAGCGGTGCCGCACCGAACAGCCGCCGCTCTACGCGCTGGCTGGCGGGCGTCGCAGCGCCTGCTTCCTGGCGGAAGCAGGCGCTGCGGGAAGTCGGAAGTCGGAAGTCGGGAATCGGAAGTGATGCCGAACGACACACAACACACGAGCGGGGGCCCTCTGCTGGAGGTGCGCAATCTGCGCACATGGTTCCCGATCCGGCGCGGGGTGTTCACGCGTACGATCGGGCATGTGAAGGCGGTGGACGACGTGACGCTGCGTGTCGCGCGTGGCGAGACGTTGGGATTGGTGGGGGAGAGCGGCTGTGGCAAGACGACGCTGGGCCGTACGCTTGTGGGGCTGGAGCGCGCGCGGGCGGGCACGATCCGGTTTGCCGGCGAGGAGATCACAGGCGCGCGTTCCGACACGTTGCGCGCTGTGCGGCGCCGGATGCAGATGGTGTTCCAGGATCCGTTCGAGTCGTTGAACCCGCGCATGACGGCAATGGACATCGTGACCGAGGGCAAGCGTCAGGCCGGCCTTCTGGCACGCAGCGACTGCGAGCAGGAGGCGCGCGCGCTGATGAACGAGGTCGGGTTGGACGCAAACGCGATTTTTCGGTATCCGCACGAGTTCTCAGGCGGCCAGCGCCAGCGCATCAGCGTGGCGCGCGCGTTGTCGGTGCAGCCGGAATTCATTATCTGCGACGAAGCGGTCAGCGCCTTGGACGTCTCGATTCAGGCGCAAATCATCAACCTGCTCATGGATTTGAAGGCGCAGCGCGGACTGTCGTACCTGTTCATCTCGCACGATCTGAGCGTGGTCCGCCACATCTCGGACCGGATCGCGGTGATGTATCTGGGCCGGCTGGTCGAACTCGGCAGTGCGGAATCGGTGATGGAGCGGCCGCTGCACCCGTATACGCGTGCGCTGATCTCGGCGGTGCCGATCCCGCGCGTGGAGAAGAAGCAGCGAATCGTGTTGGAGGGCGACGTGCCGTCGCCGTCGAACCCGCCGCCCGGCTGCAGGTTCCACACGCGCTGTCCGCACGCGGTCGACGCCTGCAGGCAGACGGTCCCCGAACTCGAGCCGCTGGCGGACGCAACGGATGATACCCATCTCGCCGCCTGCCTCCGCAAGCGCGAACTGCGCTAGCAGCCTGTCGGACTGAAGCCGCCTTCGGCGTCATCAGTCCTCGGGCTGCTCTTTTTTTGCTGCGCAAAAAAAGGTGTTTGCCCGACCGATGCAGTGATTTTTCAGCACACGTTGACCGTTGCGGCCGGGCAAAGGAGACATAACGTGCTGATTGTGAACAGAGCGAATGCGGTTGGCTGATTTCGCTCAAGAAGTGGCCAGTTTGAGATTCCACAGCCGCTTGAAGTTGTAGGCCAGAGTTACGAGTTGCCACTCTCCCTCAACAAGCTCGATGCACCTGAGTAGGAATTGCCTGAAGCCCATCGCCTCTTTGATGATACCGAAGACCGCTTCGACGGTTTGTTTCCTGCGCGCATACAGCGCACGTCCCGTGTCGGTCTGGACCTTCGCCTTCAAGGCTTCTCGGCGCTTGATTTCCTCGGGCAGCTGCTGGCCAGTGGGTCGGTCGTCAGCCCAGGGTGCGCCACGCATTTCTTGCGGAAACACGGCGGCCATTTCACCTCGTCTGCGGGCTTCCCGAGGATCGCCGCGCGGAGACGCGCCGCGAGCTTGGGCTCCCGGTGACAACGTCTTCCCGGGTGGCGGGGTTGGGGCGAGGCGATGGGCGATCCTCCATCCTCTATCCTCCATCCTCTATCCTCGCCCGGCTGGGCAAGCGCTGGAGGATCTGCCGGGCGATTTTGGCGGGGGTCAGCCCGTATTGCTCCATGAGTTCGGCGGGGCTGCCGTGTGGGACAAACTCGTCGGGCCAGCCGAACCGTAGCACGTGGCCGCGGAAGTCCTGTTCGAGCAGCGCCTCCTGCACGAGCGAGCCGAATCCGCCGCTCCGCACGCCGTTCTCGATCGTGACGATTGCCTGCGCAGACTTCGCGTATTTGCCGAGCAGCTCGTTGTCGAGCGGGCGTACGAACCGTGCGTTCACGATGCCGGCCTCGACGTCGTGTTCGGCGAGCAGTCCGGCGGTTTGGAGCGCGAGCGGGATCATGTCGCCGAGCACCCAGAACACGACTTCCCGGCCTTCCTGCAGGGTTTCGGCCTTGCCCAACGGCAGTTTCTCGAGTTGCTCCGGGATCCACGTACCGGGGCCGTGCCCACGCGGGTAGCGAAGCACGGTCGGCTGACGCCAGAGCAGGGCCGAGTGTATCATGCGCGCGAACTCGGCCTCGTCCTTCGGCTGCATGATCACGAGGTTCGGCACGGATCGGAACAGCGCGATGTCGAACACGCCATGGTGCGTTGGACCGTCGGCCCCGACAACACCGGCGCGGTCGAGGCAAAGCAGCACGGGCAGATTCTGGAGGCACACATCGTGGATCACGCAATCGACGGCGCGTTGCGAGAACGTCGAGTAGACGGGTACGACGGGGCGGAGCCCTTCGGCGGCGAGCCCGGCGGCGAACACGACGGCGTGCTCCTCGCAGATGCCGACATCGAAGAAGCGGTTCGGGAACCGCTTCGCGAACTCGGTCAGGCCGGTCCCGGCGCTCATGGCCGCGGTGATCGCCACGATCCGCTCGTCGGACGCGGCGAGCTTCTGCAGGACGTCGCCAAAGATCTGGGAATAGTCCGGATGTGGCTTCTTTGTGAGGGCTTTGCCCGTTGCCGGGTCGAACTGGCCGGTTCCGTGCCAGATTTCCGGCTCGGTTTCCGCGAACGGATAGCCCTTGCCCTTCTGCGTGACGACATGCAGCAGGATCGGGCGATCCCAGTGTTTGGCGACTTCCAGCGCGGACAGCAGTGCGCGGATATCGTGGCCGTCGACCGGTCCGACGTACCGGATCCCGAACTCTTCGAAGATGGCACTGCGCAGGAACAACGCTTTGATTGCCTCCTCGATTCGGTAATAGGTACGGCGCAGCGTGCGCACGATGCCGGCGCTCATATGCTTGATGACGGCGTGCTCGATCGAGCCCTTCCATCGGTTGTAGCGCGGGTTCGCGAGTAGCTGGCCGAGATGCCGGGAGAACGCACCGACGTTCTCGGCGATCGACATCTCGTTGTCGTTCAGGATCACGATCAGCCGTTTCGCTGTTGTGCCGACGTTGTTCAGCGCTTCCAGTGAGATCCCGCAGCCGAGCGAGCCGTCCCCGACCACATCGACGATGTGTTCGGTGCCGCCGCGCAGATCCCGCGCGACGGCCATGCCGAGCGCGGCCGAGAGCGTTGTGCCGGAGTGGCCGGCCCCGAACGCGTCGTAGCGGCTTTCGTCGCGGCGCAGAAAGCCCGATATCCCGCCGGTCTGGCGCAGCGTGTGGAACCGGTCTCTTCGGCCGGTCAGCAGCTTGTAGGCATAGGCCTGGTGGCTGACGTCCCAGAGGATCTTGTCGCGCGGCAGATCGAACGCCTTGATCAATGCGATGGTCAGTTCGACAACGCCCAGGTTGGCTGCCAGATGACCGCCCGTCTTGCTGACGGTATCGATGATCCGGCCCCGTATCTCGGTGGCCAGGCTTTTGAGTTCGGGCAGATTCAGGCCCTTCAAGTCGTCAGGCCCATCGATTTTCTGGAGAATATCGCTCATTTCCGTCCAGTCCAGTGCGTGGCGGAATTTACCGTCTATAGCATAGCCTGTCACGGCCCCAGGGAAAAGGGCGAATTTCCGCTCAAAACCTGGGCTGGCATGCGGATTGCGGCGGAACACAGGCTTGTTGGGCGGCCTGAAACATGTCAGAATCAAGGAGAGCCTTCAGCAGATTACTCGTGCAATATGCGGGTTAGCCGGGCCCGAGCGGATCGAACATCGAACATCGAACGTCCAATTTCTAATGCTCGGGACCGCACGATTCGGCATTCGATGTTCGATGTTGGATGTTCGATGTTCAAGTTCGGGGGACGGACGGCATCCGAAGGAGTTGAGCGGCCCAATGAACGCGTGGTCCGGATTCGCGGAGCTGTGTGCCCTGCTGCTTTACTGCGCAGGGGCGTGGGCGGCGGACTACTACGTAGATCCGGGCGGCCAGGACGGGGCCGGGCGGGACGGGAGTCCGGCGCAGCCCTGGCGTACGGTGACCTATGCGATCGGGCAGGTATCGGCCGGCGCCACGATCCATCTGACTGGCGGCACGAATTACGTGGAGAACCTGTATTTTGCGCCGGGCAGCGGCGGCGCGCCGGGCAGCCCGATCACGCTGACGTCGGTTGCCACGAACCGGGCGGTCCTGGCGCCGGTCGGCACGAACGACGTTGCCTGCTACATCTACAACACGGGCCATCTCGTGTTCGAGCACTTGCGTTTCGTGGGGCCGGGCTCCGCCCAGCACGCTGCCGACGGCGTGAATGCCTATTCGGACTCCGGTCAATGGGCGGGGTTGACCTTCTCGAACGTTTCGTTCACGGGGTTCGGCAAGTCCGGGTTGGTGATCGGGGGTTGGGACGGCGCAACGAACGGGTTCCGCGACGTGCTGGTCACGGATTGCACGGCCTACGACAACCTGCGTTGCGGGCTCCAGACCTACGGCGAATACTCGACGGCGAACAACACGGTCACGATTCGCAACAGCCGGGTGTACGAGAACCCGGGTGATCCGGCCTTGGCCAGCAACAGCGGGAGCGGCATTGTGTTGGGCGGGCTAACGCACGGGCTGATCGAGTATTGTGTCGCGTACAGCAACGGCATGCAGTGCACGGCGGGCGAGGGGCCGGTCGGGATCTGGGCCTACGCTTCGACCGATGTCGTGATTCAGCACTGCGAGGCGTACCAGAACCGGACCGGCGGCCCGGCGGACGGGGGCGGCTTCGATCTGGACGGCGGTTGCCGGGACTGCGTCATTCAATACTGCTACTCGCACGAGAACGACGGGGCCGGCTACCTGATCTGTCAGTATAGCGGCGCGTCAGCCTACAGCAACAACGTGGTGCGCTACAACATCAGCCAGAACGACGGCGGCGCGAACGGCTATGGCGCAATCCATTTCTACTCCTCCGGTTCGAGCGGCGGGATCCGCAACTGCGACGTGTACGCGAATACGGTGTTTGTGTCGCAACAGGGCGCCGTATCGCCGCCGGCCGTCCGGTTTGCGAGCGGCGGGATAAGCGACGTTCGCGTGTTGAACAACCTGTTGATCGCCACGAACGGGATGGTGTTGGTCAGCGGGAGCGTGCCTGTCGGCAAAGCGAAATTCGAGGGCAACGCATATTGGACGTGCGGCGGCCCGTTCGATGCAGCCGGCTACAGCAGCCTCGCAGCATGGCGCGACGCGACCGGCCAGGAGACGCACGCAGGTGAACCGACCGGCGTCCGGTACGACCCGCTGCTGGCCGATGCGGGTGGCGGCGGGATTGTCGGGGACCCCCACACGCTGAGCGGCCTGGAAGCCTACCGTCTGCGCGACGGTTCGCCGCTGACGGACGCCGGCCTGAGCCTGACGAACCTGTTCGGGGTCGCACCGGGCGGCCACGATTTTTTCGGCGTGCCCGTGCCGCAGCGCCACGCCTACGATATCGGGGCCGCCGAATCCACGAGCACGGCGGTGCGGGTTACGCTCGTGCCGAGCAAGTCGGTGTGGCGTTATACCGACACGGGCGCGGACCTGGGCACCGCCTGGCGCGCGCCGGATGTCGACGAGAGCACCTGGCCGACGGGCCGGGCGGTGTTCGGATATGGCGAGCCGTTCGTCGACACGGAACTCTCCTACGGCGGCGACCCTGACAACAAGCACATCACGAGCTATTTCCGCCAGACGTTCGAGTGTCCGTACGAGCCGGCGAGTATCGACGTGTTGCGCATGTTCGCCTGCTGCGACGATGGCATGATCGCGTATCTGAACGGGCACGAGGTGGCGCGGGTGGCGATGCCGACCGGCGCGGTCACGTATCTGACGACGGCGTTGAACCACGAGGCGGGCGCCTACGAGCACCTTGATCTGTCGGCGCACAAGGACCGGGTCGTACCGGGCCTGAACGTGCTGGCCGTGGAGCTGCACCAGACGAGCGTGACCAGCAGCGACCTGGCCATGGCCGTGGAGCTGGTGTTGGAACGGCCCGCGGGCGTGGTGCGCGTGACCAAAGTGGCGAAGGGCGGGACCTGGAAGTACCGGAAGGGCACAGCCGCGGCCTCGACACCACAGACGGCATGGCGCCGCAACGACTTTGATGACGGCGCATGGCCGGAATCCGCCGCACCGTTCGGCTACAGCTCGGAGCCTGAGGAAGGCCCGTTCGGCACGGCGCTGACGAACATGCGGAACGAGTATGTTGCCGTGTTCCTGCGCAAGGCGTTCGAGGTGCCGATCCCGGCGCTGGTCGACGGCCTCAACGTTGCCGCCGAATACGATGACGGATTTGTCCTGTGGCTGAACGCCGAGGAGATTGCCAGGGTCAACATGGGCGGTGCGCCCGGCACGTTTCTCGGGCACGGCGCGCTCGCGCTCGCTACGGTCGAGCCCACGAACTGGACGGCGCGCTGGTCCGGCCCGGACCTGCCCGATCTGCGTGCGGGCACGAACATTCTGGCAGTCCAGGCATTCAACGGCACGTCGAACAGCTCCGATTTCAAGATCGACATTGAACTGACCGTGTTGCGCGAGCCGCTGTCCGTCGTGGTCGATGCCGACCAGGACGGCATGCCGGACGCGTGGGAAGACGCGACGCTCGGCGGCACTGCTGCAATGGCGACGGGCGACCCGGACGGCGACGGCGTCGTGAACCTGGCCGAATACACCGCGGGCACGGCGCCCGCCACAAACGCCGGCGCGTTCGAGCTGGATTTGTCCCTGTCCAACGGCCAGGTATGGGTCGCGTTCCCGACCGTGCAGGCGACGGGCACAGGCTACGAGGCGGTGAACCGGTACTACGTGCTCGAGGCCCGCACCAACTTGGACGAGTCCGGCCTCTGGCGGCCGATCGAGCCGTACACGAACGTCTTCGGTGACGGCGAGCCTGTGTTGTGCGGGCAAGACATCGGCGGCACCAACACCGTGGTGTATCGCGCCCGTACCTGGCTGCGGGACTAGTCCGCCCTGGGCGTGCCGGTACCCAGGCAATTCCTGGCTGCGGGGTGAGAAAAGGAGCGTTTCCGACGGAGCATTTGCCCTGCATTTTCTTGTCACCGTCGCTTTCTCGTGCTAAGCATCACTCTACTCTATGGTACCTTCTTATGATGAGCGGAGAGGAGGGGAAGAATGCAACCCTTTCTGACGC
>Ga0272441_10012262_pt1 | contig 12557 bp, 13 predicted proteins | sample SSMProp6N_FD_193582 | JGI IMG/M metagenome (GOLD analysis project Ga0272441, IMG submission 193582) | Marine sediment archaeal communities from Little Sippewissett salt marsh, Falmouth, MA, United States - SSM-Prop-6N | ecosystem: Environmental > Aquatic > Marine > Wetlands > Sediment ...
CCTCTTTTTGCGATGGTTACCCATGTGATCATCGCTTACTTCAAACGACGCGCTTTGTAACGCAACCGGCTGGCCGATCGAATACGGTCTGGGCATGATGCGCTTTCGTCTGCCACGCCTTTTCACTCCGTTGCGTCCACTGCCGGCTGTGACAGGTCACACCGGCTCAACCGGCTGCTGGTTGTTCCACTGTCCGGAACGCGGTTCATTATTCTGCGACACCGTCGACCAGGCAACGGCGGGCGCCGTTCCTTACCGGCTGGTACCCAGGCTGTTGCGCATGCTCGAGCCGACCCACGGCTGAGGCGAACCGGCGGAACACCAAAAGCTCGGGATGGATAAAGGTTGAGTTGTATAGCACTGATCGTCTTGGCTATGCTCCTGCTGGATGCCATTTGACCTGAAGAGAGACATCATGAACACGCGATCATTATTACCGTTCCTGGCCATCAGCTTTGGGCTCGCCTGGGGTCTGGTCGGCCTGCTGATTCTTTTTCCCGAGCCAATTACAGCGGTATTCGGCGAGCTGAGCGCGAAAAATCCGCTGTTTATGCTGGCGGTCTACGCGCCGGCCATCGCGGCCTTCACGCTGGTTATCCACCACGGCGGGCTCCCGGGCTTGCGCCGTTATCTCTCACGACTGCTGCTGTGGAGGGTGCACCCGGGCTGGGTCGCCTTCATTATTTTCGGCATTCCCGCGCTCTATTACGCGGGCGCAGCGCTAAAAGGCAACCTGTGGACTGAGCCGTTTCCGTTTTCGAACTGGTATGAAGTCATTCCGGCGCTGGCCTTCATGCTCATCCTGGGGCCGGTCGAGGAATTCGGCTGGCGGGGGCTCGCCCTGCCGTTACTGCAGCAGCGCTATGCGCCCATCTGGGCCGGCCTGGTTCTGGGGCTGATCTGGGGAATCTGGCACCTGCCGGCATTTTTCCTGAGCGGCTCGCCGCAGAGTGCATGGCCGTTTTTTCCTTTTCTCATCGGCGCCGTAGCGGTTGGGGTCATCGTCACACCGCTGTTCAACGCCTCGGGCGGCAGCATCCTGCTGCCGCTGCTGCTGCACTGGCAACTGAACAATCCAATCTTTCCCGATGCAGCGCCGCACGATGCCATCCTGTTTGTGGCGGCGGCCGTGATCATCGTCTTGATCCATCGCAAGACCCTGTTCAGCACGGTGGGCGCAGTGACAGAGGTGATCCCCGGCGAGGCAACGCCGCAGCCCCGGCGGTAGGCAGTGGTATGGGGTCAATGACATGAACGCAAGTTGGAAGCAAAGACAGTGTGCGCGGTTGAGGTTGTTAGCGATGGCCATCTGGATCGTCTATGGCCTGCCCGCAACCCTCCAGGCCGAGCAAACACTGTCCGATGATGCCGTTGATCAGCTGACACAAAATGTCCAGAACGAATTGAATGCGCGGCAAAACACGGCCCAATCAACGGATGAACTGTTTCCTGGGGCCACGGTGGCCATTGCGCTGCCTGACGGGCGCGTCATGGGATTCGCGACGGGTTTTGCAGATCTTGAGAAAACGATACCGATGCCGGTCGAGGCGCGCATGCCGGCGGGGAGTATCGGCAAGACCTTTGTCGCGGCCGTCGTCTTGGGCATGGTCGCGGACGGGAAGCTGGACCTGGACGACAGCGTCGCCCGGTGGCTTGGCGACGAGCCGTGGTTCGAGCGCCTTCCGAACGGGGGCACCATGACCCTGCGGCACCTGTTGAACCACAGCAGTGGCCTTATCGACCACGTGTTCGACGAGGCCTCGGGGTTTGCGAATGACTTTAGGGCGCAATTCGATCCTGACCATGCAACCGATGCACTCGAACCGAGAGAATTCGTCCAGTACGCCTTGGATCAAGAGCCTCTGTTTCGCGCCGGTGAGGGTTTCCGTTACTCCGAAACGGGCTACATCCTGGCGGGTATGGTCATCGAAAAAGCCGGCGGTTCAAGCTATTATGATGAACTCGACCGCCGGTTGCTCCAGCCCCTTGGGCTGATGCAGACTTCGGGGATGAACCGCCGGGCGTTCACGGGGCTCGTACCCGGCTACGCCCCAAAAGCCCGGGCGCTTTTTGGTTCCCCGTATAAGGTTGCTGATGCAGGCGTATTTGCATTCGATCCCTCGCTCGAGTGGACGGGCGGCGGCCTGGTGACCAATTCGCAGGACCTGGTGCGCTGGGCAAAGGCACTCTTCGAAGGCAGAGCCATCAGCCCCCGCTATCTCGATGAAATGGTGAACTCCATCGCGCAGCCTGAACAGGGGCGTGACGCTGCTGGCCGGACATTCGGTTACGGGCTCGGGGTCAACGTTGTCGGGACGAGCTACGGCACGGTATACCGCCACGGCGGGTTTTTCCCGGGCTATAACTCCATGCTGGTCTATTTTCCCGACCGCGGCATCGCGGTCGCCATGCAGATCAACGCCGATGCTACCAAGATCGAAGAACATATCGATGCCATGTTAAGGATCATTATGGGTTTCTTTTCAGAAGCCCAATGAGCGTTGCCAGTTCCTACCAATAACCTAATCCGACTCCAGCTTTGGGAAGCAGATCCGGACAATGTGGAGATTAGAAAAATCGATGTGTCGGCGAGTAGGGTATCAGGCGAAATCTGGACACAGATCTCAAATACCATCTAATGTTAGGTCTGGATTGCTTTTTTCTGGTGGCAGAAACAGGGCGCGAGAAACCATGCGATATAAATAATATAGCGGTTTGGAAGCCGGTTTTGGCTGTGAAATACGGAGTTCGATGTCTGTTGATACAGCCAGCTCATAAGATGCCGCTCTTAGGGGCTGAATTGGTTGCTGTGATCCGTCCTGCACGCCATGCCTCAAGATTGCCGGCTGCCATGCAAGACTGATACTGGCCCACTTCTTCATGAGCCGGCTAGTTCACTGACTTGTCTACATACCAGAAACCGGGCACCCTGCGTATATGACCATCACTTGCGTACGTTGAGAATATGTTCAACAGCCGCCTGTAGTCCTCATCACCATACTTGAACTCAACAGCAATGCCTCTATTCGATGATCGGGTAACTACGGCCCTCAGGCGCAGGGAGGGTCTTTCGCCATCTTGAACATGAAAATGCAGTTCGAGCAAATCATCCGGATAAAGATTGCTGTCGCAAAGATCGATATAAGCACCATCAAGGGCCATATCCCGTGTCTGGTAACAACCCAAGTATTCATGCAAACCGTAGATATCAACATTGAGCTTGAGCCGTTTTCTTATGCTCCTTCGCCTGTCAGTATTCATCACATGCACCCATGCATCTTGTTTCGCGGATTTTTTCCCGCTCTTGTCTGTATAGACAGTGCTCCATACTTATCGTCTGATTGCATTCATGGCAATCCCTCTTTCACACGGTTCTGTTAATGTTAACGTTTGTGTATATGGCTTGGTCGACATCACGGGTCATTCTGTTGACCGAGCGGCCCATGCTGCGCTTGAATGCGGGTGCGGTACCTTCCGGGTTCGCCGCGGCCTGGCATCGTGCCGGTGCGCCAACCAGGGTCTGGGCATCGGAGGTGATCGCGACATAGCTGGGAAAGGCCTTGCCGCCGAAACTGATGCCCTCTGCACTGGGGATGAAGACAGGACCGCCATCGCGCGAAATGGACGCTGCTGAATTGAAAGTTCCCAGATTGATGCCAATAATGGCCATGAGCTAAACCTGTTAGTTATTGCTGAGCAAAAAGGCTGGCGGTCTGATCGCCAGCCTTGTCTGGTTTACCAGCCGGGTCACTCGACCTGGATGCTGCGACGTTTGGACTTCTTCAACTTGGGCAGGGTCAATTCGAGAATACCGTCCTTGAGTTTGGCCTTGGTTTTGTCTTCATCCACGTCGGCCGGTAGTGACAGGGTCCGGGAATAGCTGCCGCGCGACATTTCACAGCGGTAGTAGTCGCCTTTTTCCTCTTTTTCCTCGTGGCTGGTCGTGCCCTTGATCGTGACGGTGTTGTTGGTCACGGAAATATCGATATCTTTTTTGTCGACACCGGGCAGTTCAGCCTTCACAATGACTGCGTCATCGCGTTCAATCACGTCCACACTCGGTGTTTTGCCTTCGAACGGCGGAGCTGACCTGAACACCGAGGGCCAGCCAGAACGAAAAGGCCGCATCCAGCCATGCGGAAAATAGTCGTCGAACATGTGTTCCATTTGTTCGAACGGACTCATAACCTGGGTACTTTCGACTTTCTTCACTTCCTGTTTGCTTTCCTTCTTTTCTTCATTCGCCATTTGAAATTCCTCCTTTGGATGTCAGTTGAACAGATCAGATCAAAATCAACACCCTCTTCATCTTAGCTTAGCAAGCGCGCTCGTCACTGCTTTGATCTGTATCAAATAATCAACCCGGTGGCGCAACCGGCTTCGGGATGGCTTCCGGGTACCAGCATCCAGTGATCCGGTAAAGCAGGGTGTTCTCGGGCTGTTGGTGTCGACAACGATACGCGCCGGCTTCCATGTTGCGGCATCCTGCCGCGGCTCTGGTGAACATCAACTGCAACCTTGCGTGACTGCGGTTCGATACAGCCTAACGCCCACGCGCAGATTGACGCGAGGTGGCCGTGTCCGCTAAAACCATCGGGCCGGTGGCGGGATTTCAATCACCCTGGTCGTGATTTCGGTTTCCCCGGCCATGGCCGCCGTCATCGTCACCATCATCTGGCTTTGCGCCGTCTTCGTCCATCCGGTCTGTCATAAGATCGCAATGCCTCGGCGGGCTTGTCCCTGCGCCTGCTTTCGCGATCCTGGTGAGAAATGCGGGTTAAAGGTAATGGCACTTACTTAACCCGTGTCGGCGGGTCGATTGCCCGACGATAGCTGTTAAGTCAGTGCCATTCGGGTTAAAGGCTGGCTGCTGGGTATCGGCAGTCTCGGATTCCGCGCTCAAGAAGTGCCACAGACATCGTGCCGACAGCAGGAAGGTGTCCTTGTATAATGCGCCGAACCCGTTTAGTCGAGTGAAGCCGCTCGATTCACGGATCGAGTTCGGAGGCAATCGACGATGCAAATTGTCCTGTCAATCGTTGTGGGACTGGGCGCCATTGCGGCGGCGGTCGTACTCTATGGTGCAGTGCACTGGCAATCCAGCACGCAGGCGCTGATCGACAGACTCGAGGCGGCGCGAATACCGGTCGATCCCTCACACTATGACCCGCGGGAGCTGGTAGGTCTGCCGCCGCCCGTTCAGCGGTATTTCCGCGCGGTGCTCGAGGAGAACCAACCGCTGGTCGCGGCGGTGAGTGTCGCGCACGCAGGCACCTTCAATGCAAGCGATAGCGAAAAGGGCTGGCGGTCGTTCAGCTCGACGCAGCGCGTCATCACAGCACGCCCCGGCTTTGTCTGGCATGCGCGCATCGCTATGCTGCCGGGTATTGGGGTACGCGTGCATGATGCCTACGTCGCCGGTGAAGGGATCCTGCATGCAACGCTGTTCGGGTTGCTGTCGGTGGCCAATCTTCGGGGCAAGGAAAGTGTCGCCCAGGGCGAGTTGATGCGTTTTATGGCAGAAGCGGCCTGGTATCCGACGGCACTGCTGCCCAGTCAGGGGGTGCGCTGGCACGCGGTCGACGACAGCTCAGCAAAGGCGATCATGAAAGATGCTGGCATCACGGTTACGATGTTATTTCGCTTCAACAATCAGGGCTTGATCGACTCGGTCCATGCCGAGTCTCGCTGGCGCGCCGTGAATGGCGAACTGGTTGCCACGCCATGGCAGGGGCGCTTCTGGAACTACGCATGGCGGGGTGGCATGCGCGTGCCGCTGGAAGGCGAGGTGGCATGGCTGCTCCCTGCGGGACCACAGCCCTACTGGCGGGGCCTTATCGAGACGATAAGCTATGAGTTCGCGCCGTGACTGTTCACAACCGATACCGCTGGATGGTACGCTGCGGTTCGCGCCCGCTGGCAGGGCCGGAAGCACCCGTAGCACTTACATGAGGTACTGATGACGACTCCGATTTCACCCTCGACAAAGCAAGCGGGATTCTATTCTGCAGTGCTGGCCACCGTATTCAGTATCAGTTATATCGTGGCGCAATTCGCCGAATGGGCGGGTATGCTCGGTTCTCAGGGCGGGCCGGAGAGCGCGAGCACGCCACTGGGTCTCGCCATTCTGTTTCGACGTGCGGCAACGACATCCACAAGCCGTGTGCCGCCAGATTGAGGTCGATGCGTGCAGCAGCGGTGGGCGTCGGCTTTCGTGAAACATGCGGGTTAGTCCACACCGATACGCGGATCCAGCTCTACGACCTCCGTACTGGTTCGTGTCATGGGCATGAACGCCTCCTGTTCCTCCAGCGGGATTGGCTCCGTGACAGCCCGGCGATACACGGCAAATATACCGAGCAAGCCAAGCATCGCGCTGAAAAACAGCATCAGGGCGCCGCTTCCGGCCAGTTGCATCACGATGCCGGCTATGACCGGCCCTGTTGCTGCCCCTGTGCCGTTGAAAAGCAGCAGCGTGCGGGTGGCATCCATGACCAGATCAGCCTCTATCAAATCCTGCGTATGTGCTACGCTTATCGAATAGAGCGAAAATGAGAAACCGCCATACAGCAGTGCCATCGAGAAAAACGCCAGTATGTGAGCAGGGGGTATGAAATAGGTCACGCATGCAAGGATGCAGGCAATGAATGACACGAGCATTAATACGATGCGACGATCATGTAGATCGGAGCGGTGACCAATTGGATACTGGAGCATCACACCGCCGATAATGACGCAGACAAGGAATGCGGCGATGCCCTTGTCGTCAAAGCCCAGCCCTTTCGCATACAGGGCGCCCAGACTCCAGAAAGCCCCACTGATAACGCCTGCAACAAAGGCACCCATCGCTCCCAGCGGTGTGCGTTGAAAAAGTTTGCGCAACACCATCGTCGGCACCGCGACCAGGGTCGGTTGTGACAGCCGTGTGACCGCGATCGGCTTCCCAGAGATCAATGATCAAGTGTGTTCCTGCGAATTCGATGCCATTGCGGACAATAAAATGATCACTCGATTCGACGCCGGATGAGATGGCGGTGGCAATCGGATGCGTGGCAGATTTGCCGGAGGCAGGGATGGCGAATTCCCGCGCCTGAGAAGCAATCGGCTCCATTCAAGTACTCCTGAAAAAAACGTCAGACAAAACATCGGTCCCGGCGCCTTTTCAGGTAGACGCTCGGCTAGCGCTTGTACATAAATCCTCGATGGGTCATTCGGGTACCCAGAATGTATGCATTGGTGCAACGAAATCAAGGAAATCATCTAAAATTCGGTGGCATCGGATCACTGCGCGGGCAGGTGTTTAAAATGGGTATGCGTTCCCCGGATTGATAGGCAGGCCACAATGACTTCTTCGCGGGTTGAAAAAACCATTGAGCATGATGCGCTGCTGGCCGATACGGTCAAGCGGATCAGGATACTCGCTGCGCTTGGCTGGCCGGTAGAAGCCGAAACGAAATTTCTCGAGGGCTGGCGCGCAGGCAACCCCGCATTACCCCGGGTGAAACTCGATCCCCAGGATTTCAGCAGGGAAATCGAAACACTGGAAACGCTTCAGTCAAGATGCGACCGTGCCCATCCGCTCGACAACCTGATCTTCAAAACCTCGCGCAGTTATGCGACGGCGGCGCGCATGCTCGGTGCCATTGGATCGCCGGCATTCACCACGTATTCCGTCGCGTTGTACGGCAAACCCGATGATTGCTACAAAACCCAGACCTACACGGCGCTGGATGCGGCAGACTTCTTTCTGCAAAAAACCGATCAACTGCTCGGCAGCTATGCGGTGCCGCCAACTGTTGCTGACATCCCGGTGGATAGATTTGCTGAACGTCTGCGGGACGGCGTCGATGCGATCTTCGAGGACGACAAGGTGGAAATTGTGATCGATGCCGAGCTCGCGTCAAAGGCCATTGCCGGATCGAACCGGATAAGGCTGCGCGCCGGCGCGCTCTATTCCGAACTCGACCTGGAGCAGTTGCTGGTGCACGAAGCCCAGATACATGCCGCCACCATGCACAATGGCAAACGCCAGACCAATCTGCGCCTGCTGTCGCTCGGCGCGCCGCGCACCACCCGCACCCAGGAGGGCCTCGCGGTACTTGCTGAACTGATGACGCTGTCGCTGGATATTGTCCGCTTGCGCCGCATCGCGTTGCGGATCAAGGCGATTGCAATGGCGCTCGACGGCGCCGACTTCATCGAAATATTCAAGGGCTTTCTCGAAGCGGGGCAATCCGAAGAAGAGAGCTATCAGTCAACAGTCCGCTGTTTTCGTGGCGGTGATGTCCGCGGTAAAACGGTGTTCACAAAAGACACCGTGTATCTGAAAGGGCTGGTCGAGGTCTATGCTTTCCTGGCGACCTGTATACACGAGAATCGTCCCGAGCTGGCCAGTTACCTGTTCGCCGGCCGGCTGACGCTCGGCGATGCCATCGAACTCGCACCCTATTTCGAAACCGGCTTCATCGACGGCCCGCACTACGTACCCCACTGGGCCAAGGATTTGCGCACGCTGGCGTCTGCTTTCGCCTGCAATGTTTTCTTCATGCGCACCGACCTCAGCGAGGTGAAGCTGGAGAACTTCATCGCACTGGAAGAACGAACTGCGACCGGAAACGGATAGTCACATGGGCCTGCCTGCGGTCGCCTTCAGTAAAGCGTAGTGCACCCTGAAGCTTTCGCACTGTCAATCGGATTTGGGCTCGCGTTAAAAAGGTTGCATTCAAGAGTCTTTGTTGCACAATACATTGTCGCGCCGAAAGGCAGGCAATGCGTGCGGTTCAGGCAGTGCATTGCCGCCAAACATGAGCGGTGAATCAAAATCCATTCTGCAGTGGAGGTTAGGAACTGATGGCAGCCAAACAACTCAGATTCGGCCATGATGCGCGCCAGCGCATGGCGCTTGGTGCAAGTCTTCTGGCGCGCGCTGTCAAGGCGACGCTGGGACCAAGGGGGCGCAACGTGGTCATACGCAAACCTTTCGGTGCTCCAGCCGTGACCAAGGACGGTGTCTCAGTGGCCAGGGAGATCGAACTCGAAGATCATTTCGAAGACATGGGTGCACAGATGGTCAAGGAGGTGGCCGCGAAGACGTCAGAGATTGCCGGCGACGGCACCACGACCGCCACCGTACTGGCTCAGTCGATCTTTGTCGAAGGTTTGAAATCGGTGACGGCAGGTATGAACCCGATGGATATCAAGCGCGGCATCGATAGAACCATCGAAGTGGCGGTCGAGGAACTGAAACGCACATCGATACCGTGTGAAGACAGCAGAGCGATCGCCCAGGTCGGAACCGTGTCTGCCAACGGTGACAGCGAGATCGGCGACCTGATTGCATCGGCGATGGAAAAGGTTGGTAAAGAGGGCGTGATCACGGTTGAGGAAGGCACCGGCCTGGCCAACGAACTCGCTGTCGTCGAAGGCATGCAGTTCGATCGCGGTTTTCTGTCACCCTATTTCATCAACCAGGCCGAAGACATGAGCGTGGAACTCGAGGATGTATTCATCCTGCTCTACGACAAAAAACTGTCCAATATTCGCGAACTTCTGCCGCTGCTCGAAGCGGTCGCCAAGGCAGGCAAAGCCTTGCTGGTTATCGCCGAAGATATCGAGGGCGAAGCGCTGGCGACCCTGGTGGTGAATGCGGTCCGCGGTATCATCAAGGTAGCCGCGGTGAAGGCACCGGGCTTCGGCGACCGGCGCAAGGCGATGCTGCAGGATATCGCTGTTGTGGCCGGCGGGCAGTTGATCTCCGAAGAGGCCGGGCTCAGCCTGGAAAAAGCCGAGCTGGATCAACTCGGTTCTGCGCGCAAGGTCATCGTCGCCAAGGATACAACAACCCTGATCGGCGGCAACGGTGCAGCCGAGGCGATCGAGGCGCGTATCAAGCTGATTCGTCGGGAAATCGAAGACGCGACCTCCGACTACGACAAAGAGAAATTACAGGAACGGCTCGCCAAGCTCGCCGGAGGCGTCGCCGAGCTCAAGGTGGGTGCAGCGACGGAGACGGCAATGAAAGAGAAAAAGGACCGTGTTGAAGATGCAATGCACGCGACACGCGCCGCCGTTGAAGAAGGCGTGGTGCCGGGTGGTGGCGTCGCGCTGGTGCGCGTAATGCAATCCGTCCAGGCGGCAGGTTTAAAAGGTGACAATCACGACCAGGATATCGGCATCAGAATTGTGCTCCGAGCGATGGAGCAGCCATTGCGAGAAATCGTTACGAATGCAGGGGTGGAACCTTCGGTCGTCTTGAACCGTGTGAAAGAGCAGCAGGGCAATTACGGCTACAATGCGCAGACCGACGAATACGGCGACATGATCGAAATGGGCATTCTCGATCCCACCAAGGTTGTGCGTGTGGCTTTGCAGAACGCCGCCTCGATCGCAGGCCTGATGATCACCACGGAGGCGATGATCGCCGAAGTGCCCGGGAAGCAAATGCAGACCCCGCAGGAGATGGGCGCAATGGGAGGCTACTAGGCATTGGGGGATCCACTTATACCGGCGGAAATCGGTCCTGCCTTATCGCCGAACGCCGGCACCGGTGGGCTGACGTCCGATCTTTCTTTATCGAGCATTGGGTCTACTCATGAGCCATGAAACACTCGGCCTTGGAGCGACTTGTTGAAGCGCGTTATTGCTACGTGTTGACAGGAAAGCTTATTCAGCCTGGCTTAACACCGAGACCTTGTCGAGGAAACGCCCATCCCGGTAGCCTCGCATGATATTGATATCCGTGGCCACGCCGATGCGCGCCAGGCGCTGAAAAGGGACTTCGCCGTTCGAGATGTGCGTGTAGAGCTGCAACGCGAGCACCTGCTTTTCATCGACGCTGACAAGGAAATCCAGCACCAAACTCAATATCACGTACCGCCATCGACGAGGTGGCGGGTGCTTGTCATTCGCGAGTATTCAGCATTGAATGTGCGCTAAATCTGAAAGCAGCCAACAGGCGGATCCAACGAGACGAACCCAGGCGTGGTGACGCACCCGTGCCGGAATCCAGAGAATAAATCATTCATCGCCATTTGAGTAGCGGGCATACTCTGACTGGAAATCGGCAAGGCCAGCCCGCTGATCCCTGGTCCCCAGACGGGCGTCAGAGTGCTTTTGCCGAGCCTTCGATTCGAGGGAAAGATTGCGCTGAATCTCGGTGACGTAGAAGGGCAGCAAGGCTAACCTGCCCGTAGGGATGAGTCCCATGGATGAGACGAACAACCAGGTTGGGCCATCGCGTGCAGACTAATTTGCCCGGAGCTGTTGCATGAGCGAAGCGAACCCGAAGGGCAAGGGCAGGACGCCCGTGGCAATCATAGCCTTAGCTATGGATCAAGGGGGATCGCTCAAGATGCGACGTCAGGATGTCTGTAAAACCAAATAGGACCAACTGTAACCACACGATAGGCTGTTGATTTGGGCTTAAGTGACTGAAGTCACGACGCATTCGCAAGATCATGCGTCCGCCTTCGTGCAATATTCGGGGTAGAGAGGCCTTGTGTTCCGTGAAAGCTCAAGAAGCCTTGAGGACCATGCCATATACCTGTCGACCTTGCGGCTGCAGCTCATTCTGTTCTCGGTGAATTAGATCGCGAATATGGGCTGGAAACCAAGGCAGCAGAAGTGGACCCCATTCCTGACACAGTGAAATCGCAGTCGTTTACTTGGTGTTTGGTTTATGACAGCCAGCTGTTGCCGATGCATAGGGCTTGCTGGGGGGTGACCTGGTGCGAATTTCGATTTGTGCTGGATCAAGAAAATAGACGTTGACTTGATAATTTCCTTACAGCCAGTTCTTGCGTTTGAAGTAGATGAGCAACGCTATCGGAATCAGGATGAACACAAGCCAGAGTCCCGGATAGGCCCGCCTCCAGCGAAGTTCAGGCATGTACTCGAAAGTCATCCCATAGATACCGGCTATGAACGTCAGCGGAACAAAGATCAATGCGGAAACTGTCAACACTTTCATAATTTCGTTCATTCTGTTACTGACGCTGGAGCTGCAGATATCCAGCAAAGCGGAAAGCATGTCTCGGTGTGATTCGATCGACTCTGTAATTCGCAACACATGATCATGGACATCGCTGAAGTAAAGGTGGATCCTTTCACCGATGATGCTTGAGTCACTTCTTAGAATAGCCGATGGCAGATCGCGAAGCGGCGATATAGCTTTGCGGACGTAGATAAGCTCTCTTTTCAAATGTTATATTATCTCCAGTGATTCAGTTGCAGGATTGGATAGCCATGTTTCTTCAGTTAATTCGATATTCTCATCGATCGAGTCGAGGACTAAGAACATCTCATCCACGATCGTATCCAGAATCGCATAGGTCAGATAATCTGCTCCCAGGTTTCCGATTCGTCGCTTGCCGTTCATCAGCCGGTGTTGTAACGGTGTGAAGATCTCGTCATTTTTTTCCTTGAATGTGACAACTAAGTCATCGCGTACCAGAATGCCTATTTGTTCATAACTGACGGCAAAATCATCACTCTCAAGGGACAGTCTTTTCAGAACAATATACAAGCAATCATCATGTTCTTCGAGTTTCGGTCGTTGG
>Ga0272441_10012263_pt1 | contig 12555 bp, 15 predicted proteins | sample SSMProp6N_FD_193582 | JGI IMG/M metagenome (GOLD analysis project Ga0272441, IMG submission 193582) | Marine sediment archaeal communities from Little Sippewissett salt marsh, Falmouth, MA, United States - SSM-Prop-6N | ecosystem: Environmental > Aquatic > Marine > Wetlands > Sediment ...
TAGCAGTCTACTGCTTGAAGCTTCACAAGTTTCTCTTCAATCCATTTCTTGTAGGAACTGCTCATTTGCTGAACCTCGCCTCTATAGCTTTGGAGTGATTCGGAAGGTTTTCCGCGTCCGTCATAACCTTGATGTTGCCTTTCACTTTTTCCAGCCCAGCCTTTGAACATTCAACGATACTTACGCGACGCGTGAAATCAAGCGCGGACAAGCCTGAGAACGCCTGTGCAAAACCACCTGTGGGAAGCACATGGTTGGTTCCACTTCCGTAATCGCTTAACGCAACTGGACTGTATGGACCTACAAGTATGAGGCCAGCAGTGAGTTTTTCAGCCAAAACTTCGGCATCAGCAGCGACAACTTCTAAGTGTTCAGGCGCAAACCTGTTCACTAAAGCTACCGCTTCATCCATGCTACTGCAAACTATTATGAACCCATATTTTCCTAATGCCTCTAAAACCATTTCGCCTCTCGGAGCTGAAACGGCAAACTCCACAAGATTTTCTTGCACCTGCAAAGCGGTTTTCTCTGAAGTAGTTATGAGTCCTGCCACGCTATCTCCACCGTGCTCCGCCTGAGAAATCATGTCAAAAGCAATAAACTGCGGATTCGCGGTTTCATCTGCCAACACCAGAACCTCACTGGGGCCAGCAGGCATGTCAATCGCCACGTCCTTTGAAACCAGAACCTTTGCGACTGTCACGTATTTGCTTCCTGGACCAACGATTTTCTTCACGGGCTTAATTGTTTCTGTCCCGTAAGCAAGCGCAGCGATGGCTTGGGCGCCTCCAACTTTGTAGACTTCGTTAACTTCGCAGATGTCCGCGGCGACAAGAACCAACGGGGTCACCTCGCCCTCAGCGTTAGGCGGCGAGCAAACCACGATTCTTGGGACTCCTGCGGTCTTGGCTGGCACTGCAGTCATGACTAAAGTGCTTGGGTAAGCGGCTTGTCCTCCTGGAACGTAACAGCCGACGCTTTCGATTGGGCGCAGAACATTTTGGACAGTGATGCCCTCGCTGGAAGTTTTGAAGCCAGCCTGTTTAAGCGTGAGTTTCTCGAAGGCGCTGACCTTGTTTTTCATGAACTTTAGGGCAGCGACCTGCTCTTGGCTAACTTCGTTGTAAGCGTCTTTGATCTCTCTGGATGTTACTTGCAGGTCTTTGGCTTCTAGACGGGCTTCATCAAATTGCTCTGTAAGTGTTATCAGCGCGGCGTCTCCGTTTTTTACGACGGTGTTTACTATTGCTTTAACGTTGCTTTCGACTTGTTTGTTGGTTTGTTCGGCTGGTGCTTGTCTTTTGAACCAGTCAGGCGGTAACGCTTTGGATTTCCATATTCTCACTTGGGGTCGGTTGCGCATTTGTTTTTTTCTCTCCGGCTTATCTCGTCTAAAGCCAGCACCTGCCGAGGTTCGTAGACAACGATGCCTTGGGCGAGCTTGCGGATTTTCGGCAAGAGGCTTATGAGGCAGTCTTTTTCGATTATCGTGTTAACCGAGCACCAGTCTTCATCTGCCAACGGCGCCACAGTGGGGTTCCTAAGGGCGGGTAGTTCGCTGAGCAGCGTCTGCAGGTTTGCTTTCTTCACGTTTACGAATATGTGGATTCTCTTGGAGCCGTCCACTACGCCTTTCAGCAGGGTCAGAATGTCGTAGATTTTTTCTTTCTTCTTCGAGTCAGCTAAAGCATCCTTGTTCGCTACGAGCACCGCGGAAGACCTCAGTACGTCCTCGATTATCTTCAAGTTGTTCGCGTTTAGAGTGGATCCAGTTTCAGTTACGTCCATGATGCAGTCAGAGTTTTCCGGCGGCTTGGCTTCCGTAGCTCCGAAAGACAGGAAAATCTTTGCTCTCTGGTTTTCGCCTTTTTTCCACCACGGCGTCACCATAAGCGGTTCTGATTTGCCGAAGCGTTTTTGGTATGCTGGACTGCTTTTCAAGTACTCAGCTGCGATGTTCAAGTATTCGGTGGAGACTCGGAAGTTCTTTCCTTTGCTCCACACGTCTTCCATGAGTTCGGAGATAGAGTTTGCACTCAAACTTTTGGGTATGGCTATTACCAATCGTATTTTTCCGTATTCTAGGTTCTGGAGGACTTCAACGTCAGCGCCGGTTTCTTTGATCCAGTCTTGACCTGTTATGCCTACGTCTTGGATGCCTTCAGCAACGAAAATGGGTATTTCTTGGGGTCTTAGAATTTTCAATTCAATCTGGGGGTCGTTAATTGTTGGTCTGTAAGTGCGTTCTTGACCTGACACTTTGTATCCTGAACGGTTTAGAACGTCAAAGGTTGCTTTGGCTAAGGAGCCAGCTGGTATGGCAAATTTTACTTTATCCATTTTTCATCACCTAATTTTTTATTAAAATATTTTCGAGAGGGTTCTCTAACTGAAAACTTGTTTTTAGAGAAAACCTGTGATTTCAGGAGGGACCTGCAGAGTGTAGAATAGTTTTTCGTTCTTAGACGCGTGCTTCTTGGATTGCTACTGATGAATGCAATCGCCTTGTATGAATGCGATCCCTCAACTTGTATCACTGAAAGGCACCTTAATTTGACGTCTCCTAATAAATATATCCTCTCTAATATTAGCTGTGCCATCGTGGTCTATTGTGTTGGAGGCGGGTTTTGTGTTTTTATCTCGAAAACAAGCGGAGACGCGGTGGTTTTCAGGTCCAGCTCTACTTCGAACAGCCCCTCTAAAATGCCTTCCCAAAGTTCAGGGTAACCGATGAAAGGCGTTTTAAGGAGGAGGTACTTGTCTTTTAAATAGAAATCTCCGAATCCTTGCACTCTTAACCTTTTGAAAATGCTTTCCCAGTTTTCGCGCGGCGCGGCTTGAAGACCTAACGTTGTTTCCATTGAGACTTTCAGGGCTACCCCCATTTCTTTCCCAATTCCGCGCCATTTCTCTTTTGGAATCTGCTGGATTAAAATGTTCAGTAGCTCCACGTTAACGAAAGCGATGCGGCTTATCCCGCAGTAGTATTCGCCGGGAAAACGCCAATCGTAAATCATCATGCTTCGGTAAACGTCAAGCATCTTGGAGATAAGCGGTTTGATTCCAGGCTCCTTTCCCTCTTTTACCATTTGGTCAATGAAGTCTCTTTCGTCTTTGTCTAGTATAATTGTTGTTCTTCGGGTGGTCGCCTCATCCTTGTGTACAATGTCTTCCAAGCGCTTTCTCTTGTCTTCTTGCATACCTGATATATCTTTGGGAATATTTTATATGCTTTTTCTAGCCGCCGCGAATAGCTCGAAGAAGACTTAATACGCGCAATCAGAATCTAGAAAATGCCGATGAAGAATCCAAACTGCTGATACCGATGATGCACCCTAGGGTATCTGAGGCATATTTTTAAGAAATGATTTTCTTTCGAATAAGAAAGAACGTTAAAAGCATTCCTACTATGAACAGGGCAAAACCCGAAACTATCGAAGCAACGTAATTCAAGTTTAAGATAGTGGAAAGCACATATGGAACGTATGTTGGACCAGCAAAAATCAGAACAACCGTGACTATGATTAAGAGAACTCTTAAGAATTTTGAATTTACATCGTTCTCAACCATTCAAACACAATCCTGCTATCGTTAGGTGTAACCTTTCTTCTTATAACCCTTCTTTTATCTCTTTTCCTAAAGCTTTCATCAAAAACTTGAAAACCATGAACCCGGCGCCACGGTCCGCCTTGAAACCTGTTGTGGTGCCCAGCAAACAGACGCCGTCGAGCTTTCGCTCCTTTGCAAGCGCCAATGTAAGGCCTGTGCCCCCGACTATTCTGCCTTTGCCGTATATGACCGCGCCTTTTTCCATGAACTCGGTTGCCAGCTTCGACGAGGTAGCCGCTACGTACACTTGTGCCTTATCTTCGGTTATGGGCACGCCTCCCATGGTTACCATGAAGTGGCAGTCTAACTTTTCAGCAAAATTCACTATTTCAGAGCAAACCTGGTAGTGCGACAAAACATCGTCGAACGAAGGCTGTGTTTCACCAGTCATAATGATGAGATTGTTTTTCTCCATAGGTGCAGCGTAGAACTCATACTTAGGCAGATGGGTTATTCCTTTTGAGCCGATCGAAACGTAATCTGGAAAGGATGGAGAATACAGTTCTGCGAAAGGTTTTGCTTCACAGAACTTTATCAATAGATGCGCCGCTATTCTTCCGACGTTGCCAAAACCTGGCAGTCCCTGAACAAAAACTGGGTTTTCAAGGGCTGGATTGAACATCTCGCGGAGGTATTGCTTATCCATTCATCACTGCACCAGAATACAGAGTAATTGTCGACACTAAAATGCTTTTGCTGAGGCAAAAAAAGAAACTATTAATATTTGACGAGGGGTAGTACTAAAAGGATTCAAAAAACGTTTCACATAAACTCAGCGGGGTGGGGTAGCCAGGATTAACCCGCTGGGCTCATAACGGCGCCTTAGCGCTGTGAGAGACCCAGAGATCGCTAGTTCAAATCTAGTCCCCGCTACCAAACACACTTCTATGGTGCGGTACCAAAAGATTCAGCGTAGTTTTATATGGTGTTAATCAGGATGTTGCTAACGGACCGCATGTGAGGTTGCTGTTTTAGAAATTGAGTGTCTGCCCGTTTATGGTTACTCTTTCAGTTTTGGCGAATGACTGCCAAAATTCTAATTCTGATATTTGCTGTCTCAATTTTTCTTTGGCTTCCTTGAGAATACGCGTCTTTTTGGAAGCAGATAGCTCAAGCAGATCGACTTTTTTCGGTTTTACTGTTTTCTTTCTTTTACTCATCTGTTTGACCTTTACGGGAATATCGTAAGTATTAATAAAACCGTTCTTTCTGAGGGCGACATGTATCCAAATCAGATATAGCCTTTTTTCATTTAGAAACAATAAAAAGGGATTAGTGATGGGAAAATACGCGGACTGCTGCTTTGCGGTTTTACGCTTTTCCTTTCTCTTCTTTGCCGTAATATGCTGTCCATTTGAGTTTGCGTGCGTCTCTTTTGAAGTTCAATGAGCTCTTTCTGCATTTGCTTGAACAGAACCATAAGAGGGTTCCGTCGTTTTTGACGTACATCATACCTGTGCCAGCTGGGAAATCGTTACCGCAAAATGAACATTTTCTGGGTTTGGGCATTGACAATTCCTCTTGGTTGACCTTGCATTTTTTTATCTGGTGAGTTTCTTTGCTTCTCTTTCGGTTTCTCTCAGCATCAAAACGTCTTGAACCCGCACTGGACCTTTAACGTTTCGCGTTATAATGCGTCCCTTGTCTTTTCCGTCTAGAATGCGCACTCTCACCTGAGTGATTTCCCCAGTTACACCTGTGCGTCCGATTACTTGGATAACTTCTGAAGGTATAAGTTCTTTCTCTACTACTGCTCTGCTGTCTTTTTTGCTCATCACTGAGCTCCTCTTTTAACCTGCTCAATCCGCGTGATGATTTCCGTGATTAAACCTGTAGCGTCTCCTTCTTTGATGATGCAAGCCGCAGCACACGGAACATCTATGCCTACTGCATTGCCCAGTTTGTCTTTGTTTGGTACGAACACGTAAGGAATTTTTCTTTCGTCGGAGAGGAGCGGCAAATGCGCTATAACTTCGGGGGGATCCACGTCTTCAGCTATGACAACGAGTTTTGCTATAGCTCGCTCAACAGCTTTCGTGGCTTCGTTTGTTCCTTTCCTGACTGCACCTGTCTTTGAAGCAATCGATAGGGCTTCATAGGCTGCATCTACGATTTCTTTCGGCATCTCGTATTTCACATAAAATGGTTTGGACATATTAGCCTCACCCTTTAAAGGCACAGTCTTATCAACACTTCTCATTTAAGAAGGTTTCGACCCAAAACGGAAAGTACCGAGTTAAAAAGTCCAAGTGAAAAGAACTGGCGTGGCTTGCTTCTTTGAAAATTGCTTTGAAACGGTTTCTCTAAATTCATAAATTCTTTAAGTGCATTTCGCATAGGTTACTGAAGGATTTGACCGTTCCTTGCTGCTTCAAGACATACAAGATTGGTTGAGAGACTTTGCTGTTCAGTATGGATATCTGGGAATTTTTCTCATAAGCTTGCTGGGCGCCACGTCAATTTTCGTTCCAATTCCCTACACGGTCGTAATATTCATCCTTGGCGGTCTCCAGAGCGGCGGCAACTGGATTTTTGACCCATTATGGATTGCGGTTGCAGCTGGCGCAGGCGCTGCCATAGGCGAATTTTCAGGATACCTACTCGGCGTGGGGGGTAGCAAAGTTATCAGCGGCAGATACAAAAAAAGAATAGATTTCTTAACGAAACTCTTCAAAAAATATGGGCCAATCGCGATTTTCGTTTTTGCTTTAACTCCTCTGCCAGATGATTTGCTCTTTATTCCGTTAGGCATTATGCGCTATAGTTTGCTTCGCGCGTTTGTTCCAGCGTTGCTGGGCAAATTCTTTTCCAACCTTATAATAGCTTACAGCGGTCGCTTGTCTCTGGAGATTGTTAGTATCCTCTTTGGCGTGGAAGGGGAAGGAACGTCCCTTCTGGTGGGCACAAGTATCGGAATAGTGTTGCTGGTTATTGTCTTCGTAATAATGTTCAAGTTGGATTGGGAAAAATACTTCGCGAAATACGTGGATGAACCAGAGAGCAACGTTGAAACTCATGAAGAGGCGGAAGACGAGAAAAAAGATGACATCACAGGCGTAGCCGGCGCTAAAAACGGAAGCTGAAGTTAGTTTAGTAGCATTAACTTTAAAATTGTTGGTTGCCACTTTACGGGTAGGCGTGGAACTTGAGGGTAATCGCGGACTTACATATTCATAGTCGTTACAGCAGGGCTACGAGCCAGCGGATGTGCATCAAGGAAATTGCTCGTTTCGCTGAAATTAAGGGTTTGAACCTTGTGGGCACGGGCGATTTTACTCATCCAGAATGGCTCAGGGAAATGCGGGAAACGTTGGTTCCTGAGCAGGGTACGGGTCTTTACAGAGTTGCCGACAAAGCGGATTCGCCAGTGCAGTTCATGTTGACAACTGAGGTATGCACGATTTTTAATTTTGAAAACGCGGTTAAGAAGGTTCATCATGTTATCTTGACGCCTAGCATTGAAACTGCGGTTCAAGTTAACGAGACGCTTAAGCGGTATGGCGATTTAGCTGCGGATGGTAGACCCTTGCTGAACATGACGGCTCCGCAGTTGGTTGAAGAGGTGATGGCAGTTTCAGGTGAGAACCTGGTTTTTCCTGCTCATGTGTGGACGCCGTGGTTCAGTGCTTTTGGTGCTTTCAGCGGTTTCGACAGCATCGAAGACTGCTATCAAGACATGGCTAAACATATTCACGCGTTGGAAACGGGGCTTTCATCTGACCCCGCAATGAACTGGCGTTTAAGCAGGCTTGACCGGTTCGCGTTGGTTTCGAACAGTGACTGCCACAGCTTTTGGCCTTGGCGCATCGGCAGAGAAGCCAACGTGCTTGAGCTTCCAAGAATGAGTTACCGTGAAGTTGTGGACTCCGTGTGCAGCAAAGACCCGGCACGTTTCAAGTTCACTATCGAGACGAACCCTGCTTACGGGAAATACCATTGGACTGGTCACCGTAAATGTAATGTGTCTCTTTCACCGCAGGAAGCGCAGAAGTTCGGTAACATGTGCCCTGTGTGCCGTAGGAAACTCACGAAGGGTGTTGAGCAGCGCGTTGAGGAGCTTGCTGACCGCCCCGTTGACTTTAAGCCTGATGACGTGCCGGGGTTCATGCGGCTGTTGCCCCTTTCAGAGATAATTGCGACGGTTTTGGGTGCTAGTTCGCCTTCAACTCAGGCGGTGTGGAAAATGTATAATTTGCTTGTTGGCAGGTTCGGTGATGAGTACACCGTGCTTATAGACGCGCCTAAAGATGCGCTGACTGAGGTGGCGGACACGGCGGTTGCTGATGCTGTGGTTAAGGTTAGAACAGGCGCGGTTCATGTGGTTCCTGGATACGATGGCGTGTACGGGAAGCTTGATTTGGATGTGGCTGACCACGCGGAGGAGCCTATCCGTGGAAGAGTACAACAGATGAACCTTACAGATTTCTGGTGACTATGGAGTTTCACGGTGTTTTATGTGTTTTTGTGTCTAACGGTTTAACAGCAATGCTTAAATCGTAATATACTTGATATTGGCGCTGTGATGATTATGAGTAGCCCAAGCAGAGAAGAAGACAAAATCTTCAAGATCATAGACAGCGTTCTGAAGCAAGTCTTCGGAGAAACCGCCACACTTTTCATATACACCTACCTAGAGCAAAAACACTCTCTGCACCAAAGTGACTTTTCAAAAAAAATCGATGTTTTTGCAAAAGGACTGGAAGACTGCCTAAGCTCAGGCGCCTTCGCGATTGAAAACAAAATCTTAGAAGATATCTATTCTGTATACGGCTCATTCAGCACAATCGGATACGAAAGACAAACTGAAAGATACGATTTTGCCAGCCAAATGAAAATCGCCAAGCAAAAAGCATAAAAACCTACTTGCCTCAAACTCATCCAAAAGCCCAAGGCGCTTGCCTTTTTCCACTCTCTTTGAATGAGAACAAAACCATTTTATTCCCTTTCATTCATTACTCATATCTCAATCTGCTACAGAAGGTAAAGGACTATTGGAAGACATTCTAGCTAACATAAACGGCTTCGCTGTCCAGAAATTCGGAGCTGAATACGCCGAAACCCGCGCACAAAAACTTCACAAAACAATGCTCACCCTAAAAGAAGGACGCGTTGAAGCTGCCAAACAAGGCATTGAAAACGGGGTAGCACTGCGCGTACTCGTGAATGGCGCGTGGGGTTTCGCTTCAGTCGGTTCCCTAGACGCTGAAGTCTTGATGAACGCTGTTTCCGACGCTTGCAAGATGGCGAAAAACGCAAGTTCGCGACTGAAAACGCCTATAAAGCTTGCGGAAGCCAAAACCTTGGAAGACAGGGTTCAGATAAAACCTAAGAAGAACCCATCATCCATTCTCATGGAGGACAAGATAAACACCGCTTTGTCGATAAATAAAGCGACTTTAGGCTATGACAAGCGAATCAAAGGTTGTACTATAGACTATTTGGACTTAACTGGCAGCAACTATTTCGCAAACAGCGAAGGCACACGCATTGAACAGGACAAGCTCTACGTTTGGTCAAGAATAACAGCCACAGCCGCAAGCAAAGGTGTTTTCACCTTCAGCAGGGAAGAAGTAGGTTCCACAGCCGGCTACGAAGTATTTGATGTGGAAACTCCCGAAGTCATAGGTGAAAAAGTGGCAAAACGCGCAATCAAACAACTTGGGGCTAAGTCGCCTAAAGGCGGCAAATCTCAGGTGATTCTAGGACCAAACGTCGTAGGCGTTTTCGTCCACGAGGCTTTCGGACATCTTGCTGAAGCTGACCTAGCATTAGCTGGAGGCGTATTGCAGAATAACTTTGGAAAGAAAATTGGGTCAGACTTAGTCACCTTTTATGATGACGGCACAGTAGAAGGCGCCTTCGGCTCTTTCAAATACGATGACGAAGGAATTCCAACTCAGAAAACGCTCCTCATAAAAGACGGCGTGGTCACAGGTTTAATGCATAACCGCGAAACCGCGCAAAAATTCAATGTTGAACCTACGGGCAATGCGAGAGCCGAGAACTTTAGAGTAGAACCTATCATCCGCATGCGCAACACGTTCATGGCTCCAAGAGACCATTCTCTGGAAGAGCTGGTTGAAGACATACGTTCAGGTTATTACTTCAAGAGTTTCAGAGGGGGACAAGCTAACTTGGACGGCACTTTCCAAGTAGGCATCCAAGAAGCCTACGAGATAGTAAACGGTGAAATAAGCGACCCCGTCCGCAACGCTTCCATAAGCGGCAACACTCTTGAAACGCTCTTTAAGGTTGATGCTGTTGGAAAAGACGTTGAGCTATGGCCAGGACGATGCGGAAAAGGCCAAACCGCCTTCATATGCGATGGCGGACCGCACATTAGAGTTAAAGAGGTGATTGTTGGTGGCAGTGCTTGAAAAAGAGCAAATGTTGAATCTGGCAGAAAAAGCCATTAAAATTGCCTTAAAAAAAGGTGCTGTAGAAGGCGAAGCCTACGTTTATGAGGGACAAGCCACGAACGTGGGCATAGAGCGAGGGCAAATCACCAAAACAAACAAGATAATCGACCGAGGCTTAGGAATCAGAGCCACAGTTAACAAGGCTGTGGGTTTTGCTTACACGAACATTATAGAGGACCAAAAAGCCATCGAAGGCACAATCCTCAGGGCGTTAAGCGCTGCAAGGGCAAGCAAACCTGACCAAGATTGGAAGGGGCTTCCCGAAAAGAAGGCGTATGTCACCGCCGAAAAAATCTATGACCGCAAAATCCGTAAACTTCACTCTGAAGGTCTGGTGGACATCGCTTCCAGCATGTTGGACGCCGCTGTGAGCGTGAACAAACGTGTTTTTCCGATTGAAGGCGGCGCTGGTGCCGCGTATTTATCAAGTGCTATAGCCAATTCGAATGGAGTTACAGGCTTTAACAGAGGAACCATAATGGAGTGTAGCTTGGCGGCGGTAGCCAAAGAAGGAAATACGGTGACCCCAGTATGCTTCGAATTTAACGCTGGAAGAACCTATAAGGTGGACCCTGCATGGGTTGGAAAAGAAGCAGCTCGGTTGGCAGTCGCCGCCTTAAAAACCAAGCGAATTAAAACGGAAACAACCAAACTGATAATAACTCAGTTTGCACTGCAAGAATTACTTCATTTCACTTTGATTAACGCGGTAAAAGCCGATAACATCCAGAGAAACCAGTCGCCCTTCCAAGGCAGAATCGGCGAAAAAGTTGCGTCAGAAAACATCACAATCCACGATGATGGCCTGTTGCAGGGTGGACTTCGCACTTGGGCTTTTGACGGCGAAGGAACCCCTCAACAAAGAACACCCCTTATAGAGAAAGGCGTTCTGCACAACTTCTTATATGACAACTACGCTGCGAAAAAGGAAGGCAAAGAGAGCACTGGAAACGCCTCAAGAGGTGGATACTTATCAACACCTAGTATCGAAGCTACAAACTTCCATATAACACCCGGAAACAAGACCAAGGACCAACTTATGAGCGAAGTAGATAACGGCTTAATAATCTACTATCTACAAGGCGCCCACAGCAGCAACCCCGTCAGCGGCGAATTCTCAGTTGTCGCAACACCCGCATGGAAAATCAGCAAAGGCAAAATAGCGCACGCAACACGCGGCGTAATGTTAGCAGGCAACATATTTGAAGTACTGAAAAACGTGAGCGCGGTAGCCAATAATGAACGCCAAATAGGTCAACTGGTCGCACCTTGGATTCTCGTCGAAAACGTTAGAGTAATCGGAAAATGAAAACAACCCATTGTGATAGTTAACGCTGTTCCACCTTTACTTCAACCTATATATACTCAGCAAGCTGCGCTCTGTCGGTATGTCTTTCTTTTCAAAGACCATACGCCAATGACAGCCAGCACAATTGCCAGTACCGTCAATACCACGAAGTCTCCTGATTTGAACAAGTCGTCTATGAGTACAGCGGAGTAGTCCCAGTAATTGAAGATACTTGTCGTTTTCAGCCATTCAAGACTTTTGGAGAAGCCACTGAAAGTTTAAAGGAAGAGTTGTCGGAAGACGAGAACAAATGTTATGCCCATACCGGTTATGACTTTCTGGAAAGACTAATAAAAGAACTGCGTCAACTAAAAGATACACCTAACTTCTCAGAGAAGTCAAGTTAATGGTCCGCCCTGAAGCAACAGTTTGATTTTGTCTCCAGATTTCGCTTTGAATTTCGTGGCTGCGCTGCCTTGGTTCAGAGCTATTTCTAGAAAACCGTGGCTCCCAATTAAGGCTAAGGGTTCACGGGGTTTAGTTTCTCCATAGGCTTTGCAAAACCTCAGTTTCAATTTGCAATCTGGGAGTTCCACATTTACTGTGCCTTTTAGATGGCTTTGCGCCACTTCTTTCTCTTTTATGTTCGTGATTATGTTTCCAAAGCCGTCCACAAGCAAGACCTCGCCGACCAGTACGCCATTTTTTTGCATGGTTTTTGCAAATTCAGGCTTTGCGGCTTCGCTGATTTCGGGTCCAAACTCTTCTGGTGTCACTCCATTCAATAGGTGAGCTGCGACGGGTGCGAAAATGTCTCTTCCGTGGAACGTGTTGGAGACTTTGGGTAACATGAACTGCGGATTCGCCAGTTCGTGAACGCGAGTTATGCCTTGTTTTTCCGCGGCTAAAACTAAGATGCCGTTGTCTGGTCCAACAAAGAACCCTTGCTTGGTCTGTATCAGTATTGGTCGCCTTTGAGTGCCAACGCCAGGGTCGACAACCGCCACGTGAATTGAACCCTTCGGAAAGTAGGGCGCCGCAGAAGCCAGCACGTAAGCGCCCACTCGTATATTGAATTTTGCTATCTCGTGTGTTATGTCGACTATGGCGGTGTTTGGGCATATGCTTAAAATTGCAGCTTTCATTTCCGCTACGTAAGGGTCTTTCAACCCGAAATCGGTTGTCAAAGTTGCTATTTTGGTTGGCATACTAACTGATATACTCATTGTGCCTCTTGAT
>Ga0272441_10012264_pt1 | contig 12555 bp, 10 predicted proteins | sample SSMProp6N_FD_193582 | JGI IMG/M metagenome (GOLD analysis project Ga0272441, IMG submission 193582) | Marine sediment archaeal communities from Little Sippewissett salt marsh, Falmouth, MA, United States - SSM-Prop-6N | ecosystem: Environmental > Aquatic > Marine > Wetlands > Sediment ...
ATATGATAGATGCTAATGTTTTCGTGGTTTGTCTCAATTTTTTGCAGGAGGTTATCCAATTTGAAGGTGAGTCGCATGCAAAAGGGTGTTTTGATGCCATAAAAGAACTTGCACAGGATTTAGATGTTCCTTTGGTTGTTAAAGAATCAGGTGCTGGTATTTCATGTGATGTTGCTAGTAGACTTTCGAAAACAAAAATTGCAGGAATCGATGTAGGTGGTGCAGGTGGTACCTCCTTTGCTGCAATAGAGCATTATCGGGCTAAGATGATAAATAATCGGCTTCATCAGAGGGGAGGTAAAACTTTTTGGGACTGGGGTATTCCTACACCAATTTCTATACTTGAAGTCGGAGATGCGACTGATTGGAAGCTGCCAATTATTTCAACTGGTGGCATTCGAAATGGACTTGATGCGGCAAAGGCAATGGCACTCGGTGCAAATTGTGTTGGAATGGCACACACTCTCCTTGGACCGGCCAATAAAGACAAGGAGTCTACCATTTTTGAGGTTGATGCAATTATTAAAGAGCTAAGAGCCGCGATGTTTTTAGTGGGGGCTGACAGCATTTCAAAGATGGTCGATGTTGGTGCGGAGTTATGGATTTAAAACATGAATTAAGTAAAAGAGCAGATGTTTTTAACATAGAACTTGAAGGATATTTGAAAAACGGACAACCAAAATCTCTCTATGATGCCGCTGGACATCTTCCTCTAGCTGGCGGTAAAAGACTGCGACCGAGTATATCTATGCTTTCTTGTGATGTTGTTGGGGGAGACGTAAAGAGGGTAATGCCGTTTGCAGTTGCTCTTGAATTAATCCATAATTTTACACTTGTTCATGATGATATTATGGACAAATCATATTTAAGAAGAAATTTGCCCACGGTACATGTTAAATTTGGTGAGCCTACTGCGATAATGGCAGGAGATCTTTTATTTGCTAAAGCCTTTGAAGCTATGCACGACATTTCCGACAATCCAACAGTTTTTAAGCGAGTGGATTCTGGTCTAATAAATTGCGTTCGGGAGGTATGCGAGGGTCAGCAACTGGACATGGAATTTGAAAAAAAACAGGACGTTTCAGAAAAAGAATATCTTGAAATGATACGTAAGAAGACAGCAGTGTTGTTTAAATTCTCTGCTGAGGGTGGCGCAATTTTAGGTGGTGGAACAAAAGAGGAAATTGAATCCCTGAGCGAATATGGGGAATCTTTAGGTTTGGCTTTTCAGATACGGGATGATTATCTAGATATGAGTAGCGATGAAGGGACACTTGGAAAAGATATTGGAAATGATATTAGAAACGGTAAAAAAACACTTATAGCTGTTCGTTCTATTAATAATGCTACTGGGGATGATAAGAAACTTTTAGAAAAAATATTTGGCAATGGCGGTGCTTCGGAACAGGAAGTCAAAAGAGTTTATGATTTATTTAAAGAGATGAAATCGATTGAATATGCAAAGAATACTGCTTTGGAATATAGCATCAAGGCAAAAAAAGCTCTGCATATGTTGGATGATTCAGATGCAAAACAGATTTTAATTGAATTAGCAGAGTATTCAATAACAAGAGAGAAATAATGCTATGTCAAGGGATAAGATACAAAAAACTGCAAGAATGTATGCGCTTCAAAACGCAATTCGGTTTGACGGAAATGCAAATGTAAAAGCAGTGATTGGAAAAGTTATTGGTGTTTTGAGTAAAGATGGTTTTTTCCCAAAGGAAATAATTCCAATTGTTAACTCTGTTGTGGATGAAGTCAATAATATTCAATTGGATGCACAGATCGCTGAACTAGAAAAACTCGCTCCCGAACTTCTTAAAAAAGAAAAGAAAGTAAGAGATTTTTCACTGCCTGAACTTCCAGATGCAGAGAGAGGAAAAGTTGTCACTCGTTTTCCACCAGAGCCTAATGGATATCTACATATTGGTCACGCTAAGGCATCTATTGTTGATTATGAGTATGCAAGGATGTACGATGGAAAATTCATCTTAAGATTTGATGATACAAATCCCGAGAATGCACTGCTCGAGTTTTACGATGTTCAAAAAGAAGATTTAAGATGGCTTGGTATAGAATGGGACGTGGAATACCGCACTTCAGATAACCTGGAAAAACACTATAAACTTGCTGAACAGTTAATAAATCAGGGTGATGCATATATTTGCAACTGCTCACCAAATGTTATTAAAGAGGGGCGTTTTCATGGAAAAGAATGCTGCTGTAGAGGTATTTCTTGCGGGGAAAATATCGATTTTTGGAAAGATATGATCTCATCATCGACCGAGAACACAGTACTGAGGCTTAAAGGCGATATGACTTGCAATAATACTGCAATGAGGGATCCAACCCTTTTTAGGATTATAGATAAACCACATCCGATTCATGGTAGTAGATTTAGAATATGGCCAACCTATGATTTTGCTGGTGCAGTTGAAGACAGTATTAGTGGTGTAACGCATCCCTTTCGGACGAAAGAATATGAACTTCGCGATGAATGTTATTTTAGGCTTCTAGATCTTCTTAAATTGAGGAAACCCCACCTCATGGAATTTGCGCGTCTTTCAATAGATGGCATGCCTGTATCAAAACGTAAAATAAAGCCATTAATTGAACAAGGATTGGTCACAGGATATAATGATATTAGATTGCCAACCTTGAGAGGGTTAAAAAAACGAGGTATTTTACCGGAAGCTATCAAACAATTTGTAATCTCTCAAGGTATTTCAAAAGTAGAATCAACTGTAACGTTTGGTATTGTAGAAGCTTTTAACAGAAAATTAATAGATCCTACGGCTAGACGATATTTCTTTGTGAAAGATCCTGTAAAACTTGTTGTTGATGCTGCTCCATCAAAAGAAAAATCAATAAGTTTTCATCCAACTGATAAAAACCTTGGAAGCCGGATTATAAAAACTGGTAAAACGTTTTTCGTTCCAAAAGCAGATATGGAAAAAATGAAAACAGGAGATATTTTCAGGTTAAAAGATCTCTTTAATGTAAAAATAAAAGAAAAAAACGATACAATTTTTGCAGAGTACGCAGGCGAGGAATTGACACCTGAGTCAGCCAAGATTCAGTGGACAACCGATAACTTCGTTAAAATGAAAGTTTTTGTCCCACATCTCCTTTTTGAGGGTGATAAATACAACCCAGACAGTCTTGAGACGGTGAAGGGATTTGCAGAGAAAGCAGTTTCAAGTATAAAGGCTGGAGAGGTTATTCAGTTTGAACGATTTGGATTTGTGAGAATTGAAAATACAGACAACCAGGTGACTGGATTTTTTACACATAAGTAAACTTTTTAAGTTGTTCAATGTTTTGGATATGCTATAGGATGCAAAAATTGGAGGATGGGACAAGATGCGATGTGATAGGAGAACGTTAATAATTTTAATATTGACTTTTTTAATATTGTCTTTTTTGATAGAATCAGTAGCCGCTCAAAGTTTTCCATTTGAGATGCCGTCAAAGGAGACATCAATATTGTTCGTTTTAGCTGCAATAGTAATAATTGCTGCGGTTATTACTGCAGGTGGTATCAAATATGTGACACCAGAGAATGTATTGGATACTGAGATCAGAAAGAATTTATTTGGATATATTACGGATTATCCTGGTTCACATCTTAGGGAAATTGCCCGAGAATTGAATTTAAAGCCGAGTAATGCAGCGTGGCATCTTCGTAAACTGGAACAAACAAATCTTGTACGAAGTAGAGCAATTGGTGGAAAAAAGGTCTATTACTTGGTTGAAGGTGGTATTGAAGCCAGAAAGGAAGCTGTTGCAGAATCTATTTTAAGAAATAAAAACGCTCGTGAGATCATGTTATTCTTAAATGATAATCCTGGTAAACATTTGCTTGAGATTGCTCATGCCCTTGATCTCAATCATCATACTGTTAAATGGCATATTAAAAAAATGTATATGGCTGAATTGATCGATGGTGATACAAGCAATTCTGCTTACCCAATATACTATCCTACAGAAATTGGTTCTCAAGTAATACAGAGTTTTTCAGATCAACTTAAAAAACCCGGTAGAGCAGCCTAGATTTAGACCCGTCCCACATCTGTTACTTCTACACTGTCGACGTTTTCAATTTTAGAAATAATCTCAACCACAGGATCTAACCCACCCGCATCATCTGGTACCATTACAGTAACGTTTAATCCCTTAAGTCCAAAGGCAATATTTTTAACCTCAATTTTCCCAAGTGTTACAGGCAATTTTACCACATTTTTTATATCATCTATCATTTTTTGTAATTTATCGTCATCTATTACTTCACCTGGCATAACGCGCATAAGTGCTATTACTTCCCCATATTTATCTCCTCATTAAGGTCCTGTAAATCCACATTGTTGACAGACATACTTCACACTTTGTTCTCTGCAGCCGTTGCATCTTCCGATGACTGCATCGCACATTGGACATGGAAATGTTACCGATCCACGTTCAAGCAGGCCTTTTCCACATGAAATACATTTTTCTGCCTTCTTCATAGGATTTGCTGAATAACATATCTATTATTAAAATGTATGGGATTAGTATTACAATTTCCAGGAGTAAATATACCTCACAATATTTATCTCTCATAAGTTGTATAAAGCTTATTTATGAAGATGGTGGAGAAGGTTAGAGATACATTAATTTATTTTTGTTTTTTAATGGTATCCAAAGAAAATGAGGCAACTGATTTGAATATTCTATATTGAAATATTGCTCCTGCAATAAGACCCATATGGTATGTTATGAATCTAAACAAGAGAACAAAGACTCCTAATAGGGAAGAACCTATAAATACACTGTAAAGAGCTGCAGTACTCCCCTCTGTGATGCCTGCACTTCCAGGGGTTGTCGGCATCATAACAATTATGATTAGCAATACTTGTATCGCACATGATTCAATTATAAAAGGTTCGAGACCGAGACCCATTAGGATGAGGGGCGGGATCATCCAGCCTGTTATCCAAAAAATGGCAGTGAGAATACCTGCTTTTATGAATGCTTTTTTCCCGTCAGAAAGAAAAAAGACCATGCTGTCATGAAAGTTGTCTACTTCGCTGTTTATTCTGCCAACAATTGTATTTTCACTGTCTTTCTTCTTGGTAAATCTACTAAGTTTGTTACTTAAAAAAATCAAAAAGAATTTTGTTTTTTTAGGATTTTTTAACGCATACGCAAATGCCATTACTGCCAGTATAAAAAGGACTATTGCTATTGTCAGTCCAATTCTCAGTGGATAAGTGTCGATATATTTCCCAAAAACAAAAAGAGCAAATGGGACGCAAAGAAGAAGGAATATTGCATCCAGTAATCGTTCGCCTAGTACCGATGCGGTTGCACCACCTATACTCAAACCGTCTTTGTTCAAAAGATAGATTCTTACTGGTTCTCCTCCTGCCATTGACGGAGTTATGTTTGCTAAAAAGAGATTTGCAATGACGATTTTTGTCGATTCCCATAGACTTATGTTTACATTTTTATCAATGGCATTGCTCAATATCTTAAGTCTAGCACCCCAAAGGGTCCAGTAAATAACATTAACTACCATTGCAACAAGGAAAAATTCATACCGTATCTGGCTAGTTGATAAATACTCAAATGTTTCGAAATCAATTGTAAAATACAAAATTAGTACAATAATTGATATGCTTAATATGAGACTGAGTATAATAGAAAGTTTCATTGTTTTAGGTTTTTTTTCTTCTTTGTCCACATTATCGTTATTTCAAGGATGATATATTTCTCTTATGGTTATTTCAACGATAGAGTACAGTCAACAATCATAAGTAATACATTTGGTAAAATAAACAAAAAACCTTATCTGTAATAAACTATTGTCCAGGAATCCTCTGTGGTTTCTATGAAAAAATTACCTCTTGGAAAATATCTAAAAACGGCAGGCTATGCTTTTTCAAATTATCTGGCAGATGAAAACATATATCCATTTTATGCCTCATTTAAGATTACTCATAAGTGCACGCTAAGATGTAGTTTTTGTAATGTATGGATGGAAAAAACACCAGATCTTTCTAAGGAGGATGTTTTCAAAGTGTTGGATAATCTTGGGAACTCTAGTATTATTGTCCTAAGCCTTGAAGGTGGTGATCCCCTTATGAGAAAAGATTTGGGTGAGATTCTAGAATATGCCTATAAAAAACCGTTTTATCTTTTTTTCACCACTAATGGACACCTGCTTGACAAGAGACCTATGAAAGAATATGGTAAAAACATTGATTACCTTCATATAAGTATAGATGAAGGGCATGACAATCTTGAATTTTTCGAGAGACTTAAGGAATTTCAAAGCTATGGTCCAGAGATATGCATCCAAATAGTTGTCACAAAGAATACAATGGATGCGATAGAAGAAAAGATTAAAAGAGTTTATGAAGTAGGTGCAAGAACAGTGATAATGCCTGCATGTCATTTGGAAGGAACAGATGATTATTATCCTGATCCTATGAAATTCAGGGAGGAAATAATCAGACTGAAGAAGAAATATAAAAACACCATTACGACACCAAAAGGATTTTTGGATAATATTAACAAGCCGCATGGATGCTCCACATCTTCAGTTATTATTGATTCCGATGGTGGACTTTTTTATCCATGTAGAACTGTTGGTGAAAGACTCTACAATTTTACTGAAGGATCATTTATGGATTTTGTAAAATCAGATGAGGCAGAGAAGGCAAGAAAGGATATGAAAAACTGTACAAGACGCTGCGGTTGGTACCAATATTTTGCAACAGATGTATTTTCCTCCCCGTCTTCTATATTGTCTTCTTTAAGCCCCTATCTTTTTAAATAATATGTATCTCTGCTTACATTATTGCGGTTATTTGATCAGTGCTTTGTATAACTCTTCTGTTTTTTGCGCTACTTCATCCCACCCATAATTTTCAACGATGAATTTCCGCGATCGTATACCCATCTCTTTTGCAATTTGTTTGTTGTTTAATAAATAATCAATTTTTTCCGATAGTTCAGTCACTGTGTCTTCCTTGAGAATTATACCTCTATCTTCTCCAAGAAGCTCCCCTGCTTTGCCAACATTGGAGGAGATTACCGGTAATCCGCAGGCCATTGCTTCTCCTATTACTAGACCCCAGCTTTCGGCCCTTGATGGGAGAACTGCCATATCTGCCCCTTGTGCATAATTTAACAATTCATTATCTGACAGATAGCCTGTGAAAATAATGTTTTTATCTCCATTGGTAAGGGCATTCAGTTTTTTTATGTCTGGTCCTTTTCCAATTACAACCATTTTTGTGTCGGGTGTAATAATATTTTTGAACGCTTTGATTAGAATTTGGATGTTTTTTTGGTATCCAAGTCTTCCCCAGAAGACTATTAGATTTTTACAATTCAGTTTCTTTTTTATTTCTGAGTTCCCAGGAGAAAATTTTTCAGTATCGATGCCGTTGGGAATATAAACAATTTTATCTCGGTCGACTCCCCAGCTGGTGTATATCGGTATATAATCTTCATTGACACAAATAATTTTATCAACCTTTTTTGCTGTCGATTTTGTCATCCATTTTATAACTCCCCGATATAAAGATTCCATTAGCCTATTTCCTTTGAAATCCAATACATAGTGTGTAGTCATGATGCAGGGCAACTTTGTTTTTCTCATCACTCCGCCGCAAAATGTGAAGAGCGGTCCATGAAGATGCACGAGATCAATTTCATGCTTATTGATTAATTCTTTTATTTTTTCATATGATCCCGGCGGATTTATGAAATAAATTTCCCAGATTGATAGTAAAGACGGTATATGAAAAAATCTTTGTCCATTTTCTTTCTGATATCCTGATTTTTTTGTATTTCCGCTGATAAGTATTGTATCTGCATCCATTCTTTTTGCAAGTTCTGATACGTGGGTGTATATCCCACCCTCCTTGTATGTTGTTATCTCCACTATGTTCATGATCATCAAAACATTTAACTATTGAATTTATGTCAATGATAACCCTTCAATATATGTCCAGTTTATGATATATAGTTCTGTCCAATGAATTTCTTCCATGTTTTGATTTATTGTTGAGTTTCGGTATGCAAGTTCAAAAGGTTGAGAACGAAATTTGTCATAGGATTCATTTGTCATGTATGCAATTTTTCCAAATCCAACATGTACAACTCTTTCTCTCATTATATCATCGATTAATATATGTGTGATTCTACTATGATTTTTGCCGATTCCGTACAACTCGTCTATATAATCAGATAAATTTTCAGCATCCCATATTATAATCGTTTCATCTATTGTTGTGTTAAATCCAACTGCTTCTACTATTCTTGCAAGACGGTGATCTGAAGCTATTACACAATTATTTTTATCCAGGTTTTCTTTCATCCATTCTGTCACATATAGATTTTCATTAGTTATTACTTCATACGATGCATTTAGTGCCACGTGAGAAGGATAAATTGATACAGCATTTGTTGTGACTAGTACGATTACTACAAACATATATGCTAGTTGACGTTTCTTCACAAGTCTTGTTTTTCTAGACTGGCTTAGTAATTGTGTGCTAGCATGTGGAATTTTTCTAATACCTTTTGACAGTGATTCGTAATTTAGATTTAAAAAAATACTTCTTATACCGAATATTGATATTATACTTAGGGGCGCCATCATATATTCAAGATGTCTATGGGGATATAAAGTCCAACTATTGGTTACTAGCCCATATGTAAATGATAATAATATGGCCATAAGCCATCCACGAATAAAAAAACCGTTCTTAATAAATCTGGTATGTCTAAAACCTGCAACTCCAAATCCAAAAATGAGGAGTAAAGGCATAGAATATAGTATTGAAAGAGGTGTTAAACTGAAGTTTGTCCAGGGCATTTTAAATATTGAAAAAATGCCCATTGCTGCTAGACCTATTATCAACGTTATGGAAAACTTTACCATGCAAGAGTTGACAGAAGCATCTTCTCTTTCAAATAATATATTTAATCTTCTTTTTAACCAAATGATTCCAAACGATGAAAAAAACAATAAATAAAATAGAGCTATTGTAACGTTAGATTCTATTAATATTGGTCCTAATGTAATTCCTGTATTCATAAACCTTTCATATACTGGAGTTGCGATAAATTTCCAATAAGAGAATATAAGGCCACTTGCTAATAAGATATAGGGAACATCAAGTTTCAATGAAGGTGCCCATTCTTTTCTGCTTGCATTTTCAAAAAATACAATAAACACTAGAGAAATAATATAAAAATATGTTGTAAGATGATGAGACATTATCAAAAGTATCGTGGAAATAAATAACGGAATTATGTATCTGAAATCCTGTCTATACTTTATAAAGAAATATATTGAAAGCACCATGAAGAAATGTCCCATTGTCAAAGGTGATGCATGGCTTGTCTGATAGGCATGAAATGGCAGTACTGCAAGAAACAGACTGGAAAGCATAGCAATTTTTTTGTTACCTATTAATTCACGTACAATAAAGTAAAAAATCATTATTGAGAGACCGCCAAAAATGGGAGCAATCTTTGGCATGACGGTAAGCACATCTATACCAGTGATCCAATGAGCAACGCCAGTAATGGCATACAATACTGGAAAGTATTGATAAGAACCGCCCCATCCATAATAGGAGTTAAACAACTCTCCACTTTCTACAAGAGAGTTTGTAAGGCTGTAATAAATTCCAAAATCACATCCCCATGCAGCATTTGTCCAGGCAGGTAGTGATCTTACAATTATTGCGATACCGGTAACCAAAATTAACCAGAAAATCCAGTTTTTTGTGATTTCTCTTAATTTTAAAACGATTTCCAACTTTCTCCTCTCACAGCGTATGTTTGTTGTATATATTCTCCACCCTAATAAAATAATCCTATTTAAATGGATTTTTTTCAGTTGAAGAGATTACATTTATAATATTTTCAACAGTTTTTTTGACATCACATTTCCTTTTAACTCCTGTTGTTTTTTTCGCGATCTTTACATCTTTCTTAAGATCTATATTGCTTTGATTTACCGAATAAAATGTGCCTTTTTTATTATGATATTGTGACAGATACTCTTGTTCTATCTGTCCAGGTGTTGGGGTCATTAATGCTTTTGCACCTATTACCGTTAAATCTAGTATTGTAGAATAACCACTACGTGAGATAACAAGTTTTGATCGGTTCAAAAAATCCTCTCTTTTTTCCTTTGTTAAAAATGAATATGTTTCGATGTTTTTTCTATTAAATTTGTCTTTTTTTTCTGTTTTACCCAAAGTTATTACAATATTTCCATCCAGTTCATCTACCTGTGGTAAGAGTTTTTTTTCAAGCATTGTTCTCTGTGGTTCTGGTCCCGAAATGGATATCAGATAATCAATGTCCTTTTTCGCGCGTCTCTTTTTAAAATCTGAGAGAACACCAACATAGTGTATTTTTTCCTCATCAATTTTTTTTAGATCGTGTGAGAGATCTCCAGATAAATTATCTTCTTTATAATCTGGTACTATTACTCCACGGAATCGCTTAAAGAAAAATAAATTAAATGTTTCACTGCCCGTTTCTAGCATTTTTATGCGAAGTGGATTCATTATTCTCATCTGGTGAGAGATAAAAAATGAGGGGATTTTTTTACTGTAGATGTCATATCGCGCATCAGATACTATAACGTCACATTCTCTTGTTTCTAGCATTTTTGTCAGTGTGCTAAGGGAAGATTGCATTTTTCTTATGAATAATGGCCAATAAATCACGCTTTTTGCCATGAACTGTCGTGAGTTTTCTGATAACAGCATTGGGTAGTCTGGTATATCTATATATTCTATATCTTTTCCAAGCTCCTTTTTCAGCAGCTCAAGAGATCTACCGTTGGCTATTATTGTTACCTCATTATCTTCATCTATTAACCTCCGTATTACTGGTAGAGATCTTGTTGCATGTCCAAGTCCCCAAGAACATACTCCATAGATTATTTTCATCTAAAATGCCGTATTCTCTCTTTCATTAAATATCTAACTAGAAAATCAACTTTATCTATCTTTTTATATGCGAAGTTACATTAACGACAATTGGGAAATTATATGGATTTCAAAGAAAAATTGCACAATATTGTTTGTGAAAATAATAGCCTATTGTGTGTCGGTCTTGATATTGACAAGGAAAAGATTCCAAATTTTTTGTTTGAAACTAGTAAGAAACCTCTTTTTGACTTTAATAAATCGATTATAAATGCCACAAAAGACCTTGTATGTGCCTACAAATTAAATATGGCTTTTTATGAAGTTTTTGGAAAGGAAGGTTATGAATTATTGGAAAAGACAATTGATTACATACCAAAAAACGTTGTTATAATTCTAGATGGAAAACGAAATGATATTAGCAATACCGCCCGTAAATATGCTATGTCGATGTTTGAATCGTTTGGGGCTGATGCAACAACCGTAAATCCATATCTAGGAAAAGATGGAATTACACCATTTCTAGAATATAGGACTAAATGCAGTTTCATTCTTTGTAGGACGTCTAATCCTTCGGCTGTTGATTTTCAGAATATTATGGTTTCCAAAACCCCTATATATAAGATGGTTGCCAGTAAAATAAAGGAATGGAACATTTATGGTAACTGTGGGGTGGTTGTAGGTGCCACATGCCCTGACGAGTTAAGGATGATACGCGATATTTTAGGCGAGGATATTCCTTTTTTAATACCTGGTATAGGTAAACAGGGGGGAGATGTTGAAAAAACTATAAAATATGGAACAAATAAAATTGGAGAAATGGCAATTATAAACTCCTCTCGTGGGATAATTTTTGCTGGAAATGATGAAAATTTTGCCGATTCTTCTAGAAATGCTGCGATGTTTCTGAGAAATAGGATGAACAAATATAGGTAGTAAGTACCCATTTCACCAAAATCAATATTAGTATCGTTTTTGATTCATTATTTGCCTTGATAAGAAGATCTCCTTGATTATGATGATTGGAGAGGCAAGGTCAAGGCAACAGATTGATGCCAATATAGGGTCCCTCTTTGATCGACCAGACGTAATGTCAAGAAATGAAAAAGAGGACAACCATGGTGTCGAATATATGTCGCGATATTAGTTGCGTTTCTTCCCCTCTGCTGTTTTATAGGGTGGTTATGTAATTACGCCCGGCATCTACTATATTTTGTGGTTGTTGGGTGACAGCGACAAAAAGTTTCTATGTAACCTTTATATATGATAATCATATACGTTCTAAATCCAAGTATATGACCCAGACCTTTCCGGTCGATCCATGAGGGTGAGGTATCGCTCACATCTGTGAATGGGTTGCTTCAGTTTTGGGTTACAAATAGTATATGTGGAGGTTCGAGAAAAACAAGATGTCCCTTATGGGATTTTGCGCACTCTTGAATCTGACGATCGACGTGTGTTGGTGAAATTTGATTCACCCACCAATTCAAAATTAATATAGTAATAGTGTGCCAGATTCCGGTTGATCCTGCCGGAGATCACTGCTATTGGGATTCGACTAAGCCATGCGAGTCGAGAGGGTTCGGCCCTCGGCTGACGGCTCAGT
>Ga0272441_10012265_pt1 | contig 12553 bp, 24 predicted proteins | sample SSMProp6N_FD_193582 | JGI IMG/M metagenome (GOLD analysis project Ga0272441, IMG submission 193582) | Marine sediment archaeal communities from Little Sippewissett salt marsh, Falmouth, MA, United States - SSM-Prop-6N | ecosystem: Environmental > Aquatic > Marine > Wetlands > Sediment ...
ATCCATAATGGCTTCACATATCTATGGAAGACAATCTTCATATCTGCCATAGCTTCATTTCTTGCCAGCATTATACTTTCCAGCCTGTTTATAATTGAAGTTCCGTGAGTTTGGTCTCCAATCACATCCCAAGCCAAGTGAAAAATCTCATTAGGCTCAAATTTCACAGCCTCTTTTCCTGCACCCATACTATATTCATATCTTTTAATCATTCCATTTTCATCAGCTATCACAGACATTCTCCCTGCATTTAAAGGCTTAAGATTCACTAACTTCCCACTTCCAGCTTTATATCTTATTAATCCAAGCGTAGCTTTGCTCGCAATGTTTTGCAGTTTATCTTTGATAGTTTTTTCTCTTATTACTTCGCAATAGGCATCTCCAGTTCCCATATAATTTTTTATGCAATTTTTTATAACTTCATTAAAACTCTGCTTTCCATTACCTACAATTTTGCTCAAGATCTCCTCACTTCCTTTACACCCCTTTCCAGTAGTCCATTTAGCCATGGCATTTATTGTAGAGCGAAGTTCTGGAATCTCGTCTATATAGCCCATTTGCTGAGCAAAATTAGAATTTCTATATTTGTATTCTTTTTCTCCAGTTGGAGAATCAAGCTCTATTGTATCTACGCTGTAATCTGTGACTGTGTTAGTCATATCTCCTTTTACAGCTTTATTTACATCTAAACTCGGGTTTGCCATGTTATTCTATGTTTTCTATGTTTAAGTATTTTTCTAATATCGAACATCTCCGCTTTCTACGTTACCAGCTCCACCATCAACATTAGCAGCATCATGCACATTGCCAGTTACAGAATTATTGTTGCTGTTTGCCCCTAAATAAACTTTTGAACTCGCCCCAGCTCTAAAATAGTTTCCAGTTATTCGGTTATTATCTGCAGTTCCATCATCTCCCAAAAATAAAAAAGTTAGATTATTATCTGTAAAACTATTTTTGTCAATATTTTGTCCAGCAGAACCCAAAATATTAATTCCGCCAGCTAAGTTTTTTGTTATTTTTGTGGAAGTTATATCATATCCATCTCCAGTATCTTGAATTAAATTGGTAATTCCATCAGCTACATTCCCAGTAATTGTAGATTCATCAAGTCCTATATCAAAAAGAACTCCTGTGGCATCTCCAGCCCCTGTGTTTGTGAATATGCAGTCAATTAAGTTAAATGTAATAGCTCCCGCTGTTGTCACACTTATGAATCCTAAATCTCCGCCAGCTTTCTTAGTGCTTGCATTTGTGAAAGATACGTTTTTGATTTGTAGGTTTATGCTCCCTGTTATGTCAAAATGCCATTTCCTTGATAAGTTTGAAAGTGTGCCTGAAAGATTTATCTTCATATCTTTTATAGTTACGTTGCTTTTGCTTGTAATATCAATATGCCCATTTGCACTTCCAGAAATATTTAGAATGGTTTGAAATCCATCTCCTTGAAGTGTGATATTACTTTTCAAAGTAAGTCCAGTAAGAGTATAAGTTCCTGCCTTGATTTTTATTATTGCTCCGTCTGAAGTTGCAGAATCTATAGCTTCTTGTATGCTATCAAAGTCTCCGCATCCATCAAGAGATACAATAATAACATCTTGCCCAATTCTTTCTTTTCCGCCCCCCATCTTAACAATACTTGAGTGCTTGAAAAGCTGTGGGATGTGAGTTGGCAAATCAAGTGCCATCTTATACCCCCTGAAAATCTTGAATATCAGCCTTTTTAAGAATTTCCTCAATTTCATGCATTCTCCACGCATGAACATTAATCATATCCTCAGCTTCAACTCTTGAGGTATAACCAGACATATCATATTTTATTGCTTCAATAGCAATAGCTCTGCAAGCATATTCAGAAAACAATAATTTATAAACTGCATTTAAACTTGCCCAGTTTGTAACAATATCATATTTTAATAAAGTGCAGAGAAATGCCTCAGTATAAACTCCGACTAAGTCTTGCATTGTTGCAGTAAATCCAGCATCTACATTTGCACCCATAAATCCTGCGACATTTGTTGTGTCAGCAATTATTGTTGTATTTGTATAACCAGCCATGTTTTTATTAGGCAAAGTAAATATTTAAATGTTTGTTCTTTGCCACCCACACGCTTCTATTAATTCCTTCAACTATATGAGTGTAATTTCCAAAGATTCTATATTTTGTCTTTTCTCCTGATTTTATTATATTTTCATGCTGCACCGACGCTAAACTTAATAAAAGTTCATCATCTTTTAATAATTTTATTTTTCCTTTTTCTCCCAAAGTTCTGAGATTCCAGTATAAATCTTCTTTTAATATTTTTTTTCTTTGTGGATGTTCTGGGTCATCATCTAAGGGTCTGCTTGCGTTGTTGATAGCTTCTACTTTTTTCCTTGTTTCCTCAGCTTCAAGCAGTTCTGAAAATACACCAAAACCTACTCCTGCATCATCCACCCCTATTTTATTGAAATTATAAAGTCTGTTAAGATCTAAGATTTTCTTTGTTGTTTGAGTTGTTAATTGCCTTGTTGTTGTTATATTTTCTATTTGGATTAAATTTTCTCTGTCTGTGCCATCTATTATCTCAAAAGTTGTTTCATCCTTTCCCATAGCACTTATATCACATCCTAAGAAGTAATCTCTGTCTTTTAAGATAGTTTCTCTCCTTTCTTGTGTGCATACAGATTTTATCCATTCTTCTGAGAAAAAACGCTTAATTTCATCCATAAATCTTGCGAGATATTCCTGAGCATACTCTATTTCAGACATTTTCTCTTTTTGGGATTCTAAAAATTCCTTTTTATGTCTTGGGCAATCTTCTGCTGATATATAGAATTTCTCAAATTTATCATCCTTTGAGCATTCATAGAAAAATCCCTCTTTACCTCTTGGTGTTGAGATTATATCCATTGTTCCGCCTGTCACTGCAAGCATTGGCATTGTGCTTACAAATACTTCTCTTGCCATTGGTGCAGCTTCATCTATGACTAAATCTGTGACTGTAAATGTTCTAATGCCTGAGCCATCTAATCCAGCAGCATAACACATGATTTTTGAGCCATTTTTTAAATTAATTTCGTGTTTTGTTGGTTTTTTAGCTTTTTTTGCAATTAATCTTGGATATTGAGCTTCTAAATACATTAAAGTTTTGAAAAATAGATTATAGGCTTGTTTTTCAGTGTAGGCGACCATTAAAATTGTTCTATTTTTGTTTTCAGCAGCTCTTTTTCCGAATTTGATGCTTGCGGCTGCTGTTTTGCCTGATTGTCTGCCACATAAAACAAAACAGTCTTTATCACAGTTAATATATTTTTCCTGCCATGGATCTAATGTTTTCCATGGTTCAAGAAGATTGTATTCCATTATAATATTAGGGGGGGGAAGTTTATAAAATATTCTATAAAATTTTGTGTGGGGTTTATAATGCTATATAAATATGTTTATTCAAGATTCGCTTATATATATTGATAAACATCAACATATATATCTACATATATATATATCTGGGGGGGTGGGGTGGTGGTGGATAGCCCCGACGAGCACCTGGTGCGAGGGCACAGGCAACCCAGTGCCCGAGCCAGTGTGCATCCTGTCGGGGCATGACTGGATTTGAGGCAACCCACAAATCCAGCAATATCCCATGCAGTTCGCGTAATCATCCCGAGCTCCCCTGCGAAATGAGGCATCCCACATTGAGCGGGCTGAGCATCATGGGATGATTCAAATCTGTTCATAACTGGCATTTGCCAGCTAATTAAGAGCAATCAGCCTATCTTTCCAGAACAAACACACATACGAATTGGCTGATGCGAACATAAATTTGCCTCAGCAAATTTAAGCTAAAGAAGTATAAAAGTATTGTGGTTCTGGAAAGTAATGAAAAAGTAGTTACATAATCGGTATACCGAACTTAAACACATCTAAAAGAGAAAACTATTTAAACTATAACTTCTTAAATAAATTGAGGTGAGAAAGACTTCAAGACAAAAAACCTTGAAACATTAGGTTACTTTTTCATCTCTCTCACCTTAATATTCACTATAGGCTTTTCGCCTCTTGAAAAAAACATTAATAAATGTCATCTATGTTTTGGTGCGGTTATTAAGTTAAGAAAACCAAAGGGTAGGTAGTGGGATTGAGTTTAATGTGTGTATGATGCCAGAGATGTGCTCTGGGGTATAAGTTAAAGCGTACGAAATGCACCGATTAGCCATAAGTGAAAGCTGCAATGCTGCTATCTTATTTGATATTTACACATAAGCTATGTTTTTGAGAATTTTACTATTATAGAAAAGTTATATACACACACACAGCATAAAAAAAAGTCGCTTAGGGCGACTAATCCATACTAACAATTTCAATACCAAAAGTATCTTCTATTGTTTCTCTTATTTCTTCTCTGATGTTTTCAATATCAACATCTTTTCTGAAGTTTATTGTAATGCTACTCATTTTAACCTCACTTAAATTTAATTACAACTGCTTAGGGCAGTTAATCCTTAATCGGATAAAAGCAAGCTATTAAAATTTCACCATCATAAAACTTCAATATCCATCTTTTAAAATCCTCATCTCTAACACTTCCTTTATAAATCCAACCTTTTTCTTCCATAATTGCTATTATGTCATCTATGTTTCTCATTTTAACCTCCATTTAATTTAATTAGTAGTCACTTAGGGTGACTAATCCTTCAATCCTATAACTTCTTCTTCTTCATCTAAGAAGCCAGTTATTATTGTTGTAAAACTTCCACAAGTTTCACACCACTCATAAGCTCTATCTTCACCATTCATACACGAATAGCTATGCTTTCTTTCTTTACCACAACATTTTACCATTTTACTGCCTACCCCCTTTCAACTCAATTCCACAGGCTTCTAAAAACTTCAACCTGTCAAATCTTGGATTTTCTTCTTCTAAGAGATGAGCCATATCCTGTATAAAAGCAGGACACACTTCCCAATTCTTCAACATTTTTGCTATTTTTCTGAAATGTTTTCTTGTTAACATTTTTAACTCCTAATTTATTTAATTAATCAAGAAAGCGACTGAAACTACTCGGGGCTATGGGTTTATATTCTGAGGCGGTCGGGCGAATGGAAATGAGCGTAGGGAGTGATTTAGAAAGCTAAATCACGCTTGTTAAAGGCAGAATAATAAACCTTTCGGTCTTGTTTTTTCAGACCGAAACCCTCGGATATGAAGGAGTATATATTAAATAAATTAGATTAAAGAAGATTGTTCCTCATAGGCTTTTTGCTCTACTGGATTGTCTTGAGCTGCTTTTATGTATTCTTTTGCTGTTCTTTCAGAAACTCCACCCTCTTCCATAACCTCTTTTACTAATTTTTTTTCAGAATATAGGAGTTTCTTTTCTCTGAGTTTTCTCAGAGTTATCTTTATTCTATTAATCATTACAAGTCTTTTCCATAAATTCTTTCTCATTTTCAAGCTGTCTCCTTACAATTTCCTGGCAATCATCACACATAAAACAGGATTTTTTATCATCATCTATATTTAGTTTCCCGCATCTTATGCAGTGTCCTTTAACCATCAAAATCTCCAAATATTTTATCTAATTCTTCTAAAAATAAATCCCAAGGAATATAATTGCAATCATCTTTCCAAATGCGACGAGATAAATGCCCTTTCAATTTTTTTATTGCTTGTGCAATACTATCTTCAGAATACCAATAACCTATCCCCTTTACTCCAAATGATTGTGCTTTATCTTTTAGTGTCATTTTTTTGTTCTATTTCTATATTTCTTAAGTGCTTCTTTGCAATCATTACAAAGTCCCCATCTATACTCCTTGCTATAATCAACTATAAACTCTTGCCATTCACAGCATCTACATCTGCTTTCCTTTGGTATAGATATTATCATTTTTTATAGTTTTCTTCAAAAAGTATGGTTTTATAGACTGGTTTAGCCAGTTCAACATCTCCATGCATTTCAGCTAAGATATACTCCCATAGCTCCTTAAACCATCTAATTCTATCAGTTATTCTTTTATGAATCATCTTTAATATAATAGCGGGATGGGGGGAGGCTCTAAGGCACGACTCCCAAACCATCCCTTAAAAAATTTATTTAATCTGCGAAAGCTCCTCTTGCTTTCTTTACTAAAGCAATAGCTTCATCCATTATTAACATAGCTCCCATGTTCTTGTCTGTTATTTGTGCTAACACACAAAAGATCTCAACAGCCATTCCAACAGGGTCTTTGGTATAGGATTCTGCTTTTTTGCTATCTGAGGGCTTCTCTGGGCTATTTTCGGGTGTTTCTACCACTCCCTCTACTTTTTGGATGTTTTTATAGCCTTTTTCTCCATCAATAGTAATTTCACACATTAATGTCTTTTTTAGTGATTTTTTCACATCAGCTATTAAGTCTTTATCAAAGCAAGACATCCATCCTTGGTCTGTCTTGAATCTTGTGTAGTTTTTGCTGCCGTCTTTAGAAGTTTTATCCTCAAAATCTATTATCTGCAACTTTTCAGTTTTTCTCTCCATTCGCTCGCTCTACCCCCTTACAACACTTAGAAAATCCAAACAAAATTTTAATATATTCTTCCCATGTGATTAATTCTTTCTTTACTTTTTGCAGTTCTACTTTATGCCGTAGGAGTTTGTAAAAGAATGCTTCATCCAGTTTTAATAGTATTGTTTTAACCATAAGAAAACTAAGAATACTAAGTATTTAAATGTTTCGGTTTATGAAACATCTGTGATAATTCCATTCTTAACGGTTACGGTATCTCCGTCGCCATTTGTAAAAGTTCCTGTCCAACCCTGACTTCCATCATTAGAATAATAATCTCCACTTCCTGCCTCTAAACTTATATCTCCATTAACATCTAATTTCTTGCTTGGAGTAGTTGTTCCTATACCTACATCTCCATCAGTATCAATAGTCATTTTTGCAGCTGAATTAGCTATAAATCTTAATTGATGATTACTCGCTGTTCCAATCTGTCCAAAATCGGTGGTGCTATCTACTGCTGTCATTCTACATACTACCCCATCATCATTCTCTACTGCTATACCATCATTTGCTCTAGCAGCCACATTAACATTAAGCATATATGGGGGGTTGTCATCATTAATTCCTATATTCCCAGTTGATAAAATTCTCATTCTTTCTATATTATTTGTAGCAATTTGGATAAAACTATTTTCAAAGTTCCATAATTGAACTTGCTCTGCTGCCCCCATACCAAAAAGTATTCCATCATTAGTGTTTGTTCCTGTTGTAGTATTTGTAAATTGTATTCTTGCATCTCCACTACTTGCTTCGTGGATATGTATTGGTTTATTCGGAGTTGTTGTTCCTATACCCACCCCCCCATTATCATCTAAAGTCATTACATTAGTTCCACCTACATGGAAAATCATATCATTATCAGTATAACCAGTTCTTCTAAATACTTTAATTGCTGTAGGTGCGACTGCGTCATCTGTTGTGGTTACTTTAAAATTCAGAGCAGCTGATTGCCCAGCTGTTGCACTATCTCTTTGTATTGTTACACCACCACCATCAACAGAACTTTTAAAATGTCCAACATTATTAGGAGTATTTGTTCCTATACCTACATTGCCATCTTTTTGTATCCATAATAAATTAGTTCCTGTTCCCCCTGCATAAGTATCTCCTGTCCATACACTAAAAGATTCAGCAGTAGCTCCATCATTATCATTAGTATCTGTCATAACTCTTTGAAATCCTCTAGTTTCATGAGCCATAATTCCTGCAGCAGGAGAATAAAGTCCCTCTCCTGTATCATCAAAATATAATCTATATGTTCCCTGTAATTTTGCATTTCCATTAATATCTAAAGTAGTATCTGGAGTTGATGTTCCTACTCCTAACCTCTTGTTTGTATTATCCCAAAAGAAGTTATCATTATCTTCTGCTCCGTCATTAGTGCTATTTAAAAACAAAATTGAGCCTGGAGTACCCAAAGGAAAGTGAGCATAACTTAAACTCATATATCCTGTTGTTGTTAAGTTCTCATCATTAAAACTTATTGCTCCAGTATCAGAAGTTATTGCAGCCCCATTAATGTTTATGTTATCTACATTCAAACCTGCAAAAGTAGGAGTGGCTGTTGTATTAACGTCTTGGTGAGGGTGGTTTGTTGTTAAGCTATCAACATAAGCCTTATTTGTTATATGTTTTGCCAGCGTCGGAGTTTGTTGTATTGTTCCCTCCATGCTATCTACATTCTTTCTTACTGCATAATCATCTAAGATTCCAGCACTTTTAGATCCCTCTGAGAATTTAGTATTGCTCTTTGGAGCATTAAAAGTATTTTCAATCTTTCTTGGTCTTCCCATGAATTATCTAAGAATAAGAACTATATAAATTTTATGAAGTTGCTAAGATGCCTGCATTTTCTAAAGCTGCAAGAATTGCGTTGCAAGTATCACCTAAGTTTTGTAAAACTCCCTCCAACTCAGCTTGAGTTGTAGCACCTAAGTCTGTATCAGCATCAGTTAAAGTATCACTTCCAGCAAAAGTAGCATCAGCTATGTGTGCTTGTGGTGTGTCTGTTGCAAGTGTTATTCCGTCAGCAGTCATTTTTATGCAGCCCTCGCTTCTTTATATACAGCAACTTGTCCATTACCAATTCCAACAAAATGCAATGTAGCAGTTTGAGAAGCAGCATCCTGAGTTCCTACATTCTGCCCATCAACTCCAGCTTTTAGATCCTCAGTAGCATAAACTCCTACTAAAGTCATAGTGACATCGCCAGTTGCCATTTATTATTTTCCTTTTTTAGATTTAGTTTCTTTTTCTTCTTTAGGCTTTTCTGCTTTAACTGGTTTCAATGATTCTTCATAAGCTCTAATATCTTCTTTTATAGCTTCCTGAGAATTCATCCATTCTATTTCTTTCTGTTCGTTTCTAAGCTCAGCTTCTTTCATTATTCTTGCCCATTTCTTTCCTCTATCTAAATTTGATTGTTTTACCATTTTTATGCATCAACATCTATATTTGTGATTGTATATAGAGCTCCAGGGTCTGTAATTTGAATGTGTCCCATTTCCCAACATCTTACCTTAACACTCACTCCAGGGTCATCTATAACAGCAGACTGCAACGGCACTACTTGTTTCCATGTAGCTGCTCTTTGTCCCATTACTATCATAGCTTCATCAGCATCAACACTTGTGCTCACAATAATCTTTAATCCACATATCTGTCCTACTACTCCATTACTAACTACATCAGCAGTCTTAAATGAGGGATTATTAATAACTTTTGAGTTTCTCAAAAGGCTTGCGTAGTCTACTGGCTTGACAAGCAAGTATCCGTTTTGTCTTACATCATAGTGATTTGTTTCCATTGCACCAATTCCTATAAGGATGTCATCAACAGGACTTCTGTTTGCTATTGTTGCACTATCCCAGTCATCTATTGACGCAACAACTCCACTTGTTGAAGTAGCAGCAGTTAATTGAGCATAGATATAAAGCTCCTCAGAATTTACTATTGCCTCAGCACATCTAAAAAGACTTCTTGCTTGTGTGTTAATAGCATTTGTTTTTAGATCTTCATAATAGATTGTAACTTGTCCCATAAACTTTTTATTGATTGTAGAAACTTTAGTCCAGCTTGGGTGTAGTTCTGGGGGTAAAGCACCTCTTGCCACATCTTTAATATCCCTATTTCCCCCAGCAGTTAAAGGGGTTGCAGTTTCCCTGTAATATGATTCAGTCCAGTTTGAACTACTCTCTTGCATTAGAACACTTTTTATTTTGTAAAGTTTATTAGCAAAGCCTTTTACAGCTCTTTCTATATTTTCTCCTCTTATATCAATTTCGCCTATTGTATCTGCCATCTTTATTCTTCCTCTTTATTTTCGTCAGAAGATTCCTCAGCCACTTCCTCAGCTTCATCTTCTCCATTGCTTTTTTCTTCATCTGCCATATCTTTTTATAGATTTTGATTTATTTAAATGTTTGCTTTTTTATCTAACTCTGCCTACATTAATTAAAACTGCTCCAGTTCCATTATTTCCAACAGTTTCAAGAGCAACACCGACGACAAGCGGTGCAGCAGCTATTGTATCAGTAGTTTGAACATCTACTTCATTTGCGGCAGCACCCATGATAACAGGCTCTCCTAATACCATTGTTTCAGCACCCCCACATGTTAAGTCTGCAATACAGTGAGTATAAAAAGATGCTTTTGTAATTCCATCAGTAGTTGTTTTTTCTCCAGTAGCAATTCCAATCATTGTTCCGCCACTTGCAGAAATTGCAGCAGTTTGAGGACTTGCAGATAATCTAAATACAGCACCCTTAGCTATTGCAGTTCCAGCTGCCACTGTGCATTCTATTGGATCTCCTTGATTTCCTAACAATACAATATTTGTTGCTTCATCTGCCATTTTATATATTTATTAAAACTGCACCAGTTCCCCCAGCAGCCACAGTTTCTAAAGCTATTCCAAACGCTTCCATTGATTTATCTAAAGTATCAGCATCTGCAGGAGCGACTGTATTTGCACCTGTTATTTTAACTGGCTTTCCTAATACCATACTTCCAGTTCCAGCAGTTGCAGTTATTTCAGCAATACAGTGAGTTATACATTGAACTTTTGTAATGCCATCAGTTGCAGTTTTTTCTGTGTTGCAAATTCCTATAATATAATCTCCATCAGTATCAGCAGCAGTTGCAGTTTGAGGAGAGCTATCAATAGTCATAATTGTTCCTTTAGTAAGTGCATTTGTAGCTAAGACAGTTACTTCTATTGGATCACCATTATTTCCCAAGAGTGTTGTTATTACAGCTTCGTTTGCCATTTTATCCTATGTTCCATAAGCACGCACTTGTTGCACTTCCAGCATTTGTCTCTAAAGACAAGCAACATGCTTCCATTTTATTTGCGATTGTGCTATCATCGGCGTCGGTTACAGCATTTGCACCCTCTACTTTTTGATATTTTCCTAAAGTCATCCCACTTGCAGAATAAGTCTCTCCAATAAAGTGAGTTAATACAGACATCTTTGTTACACCATCACTAATCTTTTTTTCATTAGCAGCAACTCCAACAATTAAATCTCCATCAGCTGTAGCCGCTACTGCTGTTTTTGGACTTGAGCCTATTTTAAGAATTGTTCCTTTAGGAATAGCAGTGCCATCTGCGACAGTGTATTCTACTGGGTCGCCTTGATTGCCCAGTAATGTTGTAACTTCAACTTCATTAGCCATAAAAAGAATAAATAAAAGAAATATATAAATGTTTGGTTTTTAGCCTACTCCCAGTGGAATTTTCTTTTCCTCTATTTTTTGAGGTTTTTCTTTCTTTTTCGTCGCTGGTGGCAGTTTTCTAAGCTCTTTTTCCAGCAAGTCCTTAAGAAAACCATTAACTTTAATACCCTCAGAAGCGAGTTTTAAACCTACTTCATGAACTCCTATGCAGTCGCTCACTGCCTTGATTTCTTTCTCCAGTTCTTCTCTACTTAGCGAAACCATCTTCTCTTAATGGGTCTACTTCTCCTCTTTCAAGAGCTTCTGCATATTCAGTATCAGTCAGTTTCTTAGGCTTTTCAGCAACAGCAAGTCCAGCCCTGCCCCCAACCATTTGTTCAGCATGTAGTTTTTCTTTCCTTTCCTGGAGCTCTAACTCCTGCTTTAGAAGTTCAGCTTTTCTATCATTTTCAGCTTTGGCTTGTTCAACAAGGTTTGGCTTGTCATTTGGTTTGTCATCAGTTTTTTCAATGACATCCCCTCTGTTTTCAGCTGGAGCTGTATCTTCCTGTTTCTTTTCATCTGTTTCTTGTTCTTTCTTTTGTGCTTCCTCATCCATCTTTACTTCCCCCCTTTCACTTAATTTTTTTAAGTAATTTATTTATAGCGTCTGTGTTCTTTTTTAAAACAATTATCATTTGTTTTTGAGTTCTATATCTCTCATAAAGTAATGTAGCAGTCCATAATCCCAGGACGCCATAATTCAATAATGCTTCTTCTATCATTTTTTACCCTCAACTTCTGCTGTCACATCATTCTTATCAGCAGCTTTTTTATCTCCTGACTTTCTTTCTGTTTCCATTATATCCTTAGCTATACTTGCTGGAAATTCAAAATCAACATCCAAGCCCAACTGCAATTTTATCTGTTCTTCTAAAAATAACTGATGCTCCTCAACAGATTGTTCAAAAGCAAATACAAGCATTTTTGCACTTGCTTCAACAGTCTGCTTTGCACTTCCCAAAATAACATCTGGGACATTTGTAGCTTGATAAAAATATTGATTAAGAGCATCTATCCAAGGCAGAGGGTCTAAAGTGGAGTATTGAGGAATAGACATTGATGTTCCTTTAACAGATTTCATAGGAATAAATATATTTTCTCCATCCTTTACAGTCTCATCAAATTTTGCTTTAGTTGATCTTATTTTTGATTCATTATCTGTATTTAACTCCCATATCCATAATGGCTTCACATATCTATGGAAGACAATCTTCATATCTGCCATAGCTTCATTTCTTGCCAGCATTATACTTTCCAGCCTGTTTATAATTGAAGTTCCGTGAGTTTGGTCTCCAATCACAT
>Ga0272441_10012266_pt1 | contig 12553 bp, 10 predicted proteins | sample SSMProp6N_FD_193582 | JGI IMG/M metagenome (GOLD analysis project Ga0272441, IMG submission 193582) | Marine sediment archaeal communities from Little Sippewissett salt marsh, Falmouth, MA, United States - SSM-Prop-6N | ecosystem: Environmental > Aquatic > Marine > Wetlands > Sediment ...
TTGTCATGGCAACCTGTTTAGAAGACTTTATATTCATGCAGTAATGTGTTTACAGCGTTCGGTTTTGAAAACAAGGGAACGGTGGATCACAGCATCGGAAACCCGTCGAAAAAATCCGGATCGTGATCGGATGGGCGATGGTTCTGATCGTTGGGGGTGGATACCGTATCCGGTAGTGGCAGGGGGGCGCGATCGGTTACCGGTTCATCCCGTTATGGAAAAGCTGATAGGCTCTCTCCTGAAATATCCCGCTCAAGATATTGACTGGCTCTGTTTTTTGGAGGAAGCCAACGCGTAAGTCAAGCGATCGATAATAATTGCCAGGAATACGATGCACAATCCGGCTTCGACGCCGCGACCGATTTCGATCCGGTTGATAGCCAGTAACACTTCGAGCCCGAGACCTCTGGCGCCGATCATCGAGGCAACCACCACCATGGCCAGCGCCATCATGGTGGTTTGATTGATTCCCACCATAATGGTCGGCCGTGCCAGGGGCAGCTGAACCTTGAACAGTATCTGCCAGTAACTGGAACCAAAGGCATGCGCCGCTTCGACCACATTGGGCGATACCTCCCGGATGCCGACATTGGTCAGACGAATCACCGGCGGGACCGAGTAGATGATGGTGGCAAACAGGGCCGGCACCTTTCCCAGTCCGAACAGCATCAGGGCCGGAATCAGGTAGACGAAACTGGGCATGGTCTGCATGCCGTCGAGAAACGGTTTGATGACGGCATCAAATCTGTTGCTGCCGGCCATTGCGATGCCGATGGGAATCCCGATGGCAAGCGAGATGATGACGGCGCCGGTAACCAGCGCCAGGGTCATCATGGATAATTTCCACAGCCCCAGAGTGCCGATGAAAAAAAGCATGACCGACATGATCAGGCCCATGTACCATTTTTTCATCATATACCAGGAAACAAGCCCCACAATGACGATCAACACCGGCCAGGGAATCCAGAGGAAAAATTTTTCCAGTCGCAGCATGAACCACAGGATCATTTCACCAACAACGTCAAAAAAACCGCCGAAATGCTGAATGATCCAATCCATTGCAACATCAACCCCCTCGCCAAGAGGGATATTTATATTTTCAGGAAAATCAAACATATAATTATTGTTACCCTATCGTTACCTTAAAGCGGCTTTGACCTTTGCCGCCACATCGGCGGGTACCCACTGGGTCCAGACCGATTCGTAGTTTTTCAAAAACCAGATGGCTGCATCCCTGGTTTTAGCGTTATTGTCCTTCATATACGCCAGAAATTTATTGCACATGTCCGTATTGGTTTCATATTTTTTGAGAAATTCCACGACGTCCGGTGCCCGTTCCGGCAGTTTGGAGTTGACCAGAATATTGACTTCAACGGAAGGAAACGCGCATCCTTTTGTTTTGTCCCAGATGTTTTGATCGTAAGGGGGCTCTTCCAGAGGCGTCATGTCAAATTTTCCGAGCACCCAGGTCGGGGCCCAGTAGTATCCGAACCAGGGTTTTCCTCTCTTATAGGCCGCCGCCATGGAACCGTTGAGCGCTGCGTCTGATCCGGGCATAAACGAATTGTAATATGTGTCCAGACCGTAGGTTTTCATTTTCTGGTCGTTGTGTTTCGTTACCGCCCATCCCGGAATGGAATTGTAGAAACGACCTTTCTCCGGGACTTCAGGGTCCTTGAAAAGCTTCCAGTATCTGGGCATGTCAGAGACACTTTTCAGCTCGGGTGCCAGGGCTTTGATGCCGCGTTCAGGGTCTCCCTTGATCAGATAGGTGGGCACCAGCCATCCCTGCCAGCTGTCGGGGTAATTGGGGCCCAGATCCAGCATTTTTCCGGATTTGATCCCCTTGTCATACAGCTCCTGTAAGTTTTGCGTCCATGATTCCATGTCCACGTCGATATCGCCCCGAATGACTCCCGACACGATCATAATGGTTTCTCCGGACATAAAATCCGTTGGGTATCCAAGGCCCTTTTCGATGATGAAAGCCGCTATCCGGTTGTGAACCTGGATGCTGTCCCAGCTGGCATCCCCGAACACAATGGGTTTTTGGGAAGCGGCAAATGCACTTCCGAACCCAATGAGCAGCGTTAGAAGAAAAATTCCTGTGATCGTGCACCACTTACATTCGGCGGGGTGTTTTTTTCGCATATCCTGTATCTCCTTTTGTAAAGTTAATCGATACTGTGCCGGGGAGTGCCGGTTCCATTGCCCTGACCGGCGAGAGCCGCCATCAACGTGCCTTTGACAATGACGCCCACCAGCGTATCCTTTTCGTCGACCACTGCCAGCGGATGGCTTCCCTCGGTCAGAAACTGAAAAAGCTCGTATGCCGGGGTGTCCGGGGCTACCTTGTTGATGATGGTATCAATCACATTTTCTAATGTTTTTTCGCCTCTCTTAGCGGCATCGGCGGCATCGGCGGCGATGACGATGCCGGCGGTTTTCTTGTCCTTACGGACAAAGATCGAAGAAATCCCGGCCTGTTTCATTTTTCGAAGCACCGCCTTGGGCCCGTCTGTTTTATAGTTGGCCACGGTCTGAGGATGCTTCATGATGGTCTCAGCGGTGATGACCCTGGATACGTCAAAATCTTCGACAAACCGGGCGACGTAGTCATTGGCCGGGTTGGTCAGGATATCTTCCGCCGAGCCGGACTGAACTATGAGACCGTCTTTCATCAGTACGATCCGATCGCCCAGTTTAATGGCTTCATCAAGATCATGGCTGATAAACACGATGGTTTTCTGAACTTTGTTCTGCAAAGCCAGTAATTCGTCCTGCATGTCTCTTCGAATCAGGGGGTCCAGCGCACTGAAGGCTTCATCCATGAGCAGGATGTCTGCATCCAGCGCCAGAGCTCTGGCCAGACCGACACGCTGCTGCATTCCGCCGCTGAGCTGATCCGGATAGCAGGCCTCCCACCCCTTGAGCCCTACCTGCTCGAGCGCGGCCATGGAGATGTCCTTTCTTCGGCCGGCCGGCATTTTCTGGATTTCCAGCCCGTATTCAACATTTTTCAGGATAGTGCGATGCGGAAACAACGCAAAATTTTGAAACACCATCCCGAAATGTTTCTGGCGAAACCGGCGCAGCTCTTTTTTGTTGAGGGCAATAACGTTTTCTCCGTTGACCGATATTTGCCCGGCGGTCGGTTCGATCAACCGGTTGATGCACCGGAGCAGGGTGGATTTGCCGCTTCCGGACAGGCCCATGATGACAAGGATTTCTCCTTCATTTACATGAAAAGAAACATCGGCCACTCCGATACCGTGCCGGGTTTTTTTCATGATCTCATCTTTGGAGAGCCCCTGCCTGAACAATTCCATGCTTTTTTGCGGATGAGGCCCAAAAATCTTAAACAGATTTTTTACGAAAATTTTGGAGGTATTATTTTCCATGATTATCGAGTGTGCTTTTAATACGTCCCTTTTGAACCGGAACCTTTGGATAAATATATTAAGATTAGTTTGGGTACAAAATAATTATGATTTTTTAAAGAAAATTTTATTATATATAAATACAATAAAAACAAATAATTACATCCAAAATATGAAATTCGTTTTTTTGTTGAATGTTGTAATTATTTCTTGATCAAGAAAATCGAATTGTTTTTGTATTTTGAATATATAACAATGAATAATAATAAAAATTCAGTATGTTGTCAATCTTATTGGGAAATAAATTCAAAAAATAGAAAATAAAATATGAGCTATAAAGAGTTTTTAAGCATTTTCAGTAAATTACAAAGAACCCAATGTAATATTTTAATGCGGTAATGGTAATTCGATTTATTCACGGCTTTTTGTCCGGAGTTTATGCGAAGGGCATCGTGTCCTGAACGACTTGATTGCGGGAACAGAAATCAAGACCGGAGTGGAAATTCATAATGAAAATAGGTATTGTTTTTGATTCCCGTTATGGTGTAATTAATAGTCTTTTAAATGTGAATTATATGGTATTATATTCTAATAATAACTCAAAATTACCAAAAGTGATTTGTAAATGAAAAATTTGCTGGTCGGTAACGATATTTCATTCTCCTATGACGGCAAGCCGCCGATTTTCAGCAGAGTTTCATTCGGGCTTCAGAAAGGCAAGCTGTGCGCCCTGATGGGGGGAAACGGTTGCGGGAAAACCACGCTGTTGAAATGTATCAACGGCTCTCTTGCGATAACATGCGGTACCATCAACCTTAACGGTACCCGGATACAGGACATCCCCGCCCGGCAGCGTGCGCGACTTCTGGGGACGGTTCCCCAGGAGACGTCCGTCATTTTTCCGTACAGGGTCAAAGATGTCGTTATGATGGGACGGGCTCCCTATATCGGAACCTTTTCCATGCCCGGAAAGCAGGACAGGTATTATACGGAAAAGGCAATGGATGAGACCGGGGTCCGTGCGCTGGAGGATGAGTTCTTTACGGGCGTCAGCGGGGGAGAAAGACAGCTGGTTCTGATCGCGCGTGCCCTGGCCCAGAACACACCAATCCTGCTTCTGGATGAACCCACCAGTCATCTGGACTTTAAAAATCAGATCAAAATACTCTGTATCCTGAAACAACTCGTGAAACAGAACAATCTTCTGGCGGTGATGGCCACCCATGATCCCAATCAGGTACTGCAGTTTGCGGATACCGTCATGATTATGCACAACGGAGGATTTTACAACCAGGGAAGTCCGCATGACGTCATCAGCCGGGAAAGCATCAGGGCCGTTTATGAAGTGGATGTGGATGAAATTCGAAACAGCGATCGTATTCGCGGTGTCCTGTTTCAGGAGGAGGCGGCTTGATCATGAAGACGGTATTCAGAAACGTGTTGATCATACTGATCGTTGCGGCCGGCGTTGCGATCGGCGTGGGCTTTTTTCATTCCCGTTCTCCGGTTCGGCAGGACCGGACTCGCATCATCCATGACCAGACCGGCAGGGATGTCAAAATTCCCATGGCGGTTCATCGCGTGGTGACGTCCATGTATCCGATCGCTACCCAGATCGTTTTCATGCTCGGCGCTCAGGACTGTCTGGCGGGTATATCGGATTATGACGTCAATGGGGTCATGAAACGAATTTATCCGGCCATTGAACGCATCCCCCGGCCGGCCCGATCAGGCGGGCAGGAAATCGGTATTGAAGAAATTTTAAAACTGAAACCCGATATCGTATTTACACATTTCAGAAGCAGTGTTGACCCGCTTGCAGAAGTCGGCATTCCGGCGGTGTGTCTCAGGCTGGAGACCCCGGATGCACTGATTGAAGGGATATTGCTGACCGGCAAGATCCTGAACCGGCAGGACAGAGCCCGGGAAGTCGTTCGCTATTACCGGCAGAAATTATCGGAAATCCGGAAACGGACCGAAGCCGTCCAGCAGAAAAAAAAGGTTTATTTTGCCGGGCCTTCCATGCTGAGCACGGCCTCGGGAGAGCATTACCAGAATTTTCTGATCGAACGTGCATCGGGCATCAACACGGCCCATAAATGCCGGGGGGGATGGGCCGCCATTTCCATCGAGCAGCTGCTGAAATGGAATCCGGATTTCATATTTATCGGGAATTACGGTACGGCACGCGTCGACAGCTTTACGGACGATCCCCGGCTCAGTCATGTAGCAGCGGTGCAAAACGGAAATGTATTCATGTCGCCGTATTACATCGGCTCATGGGATGTGCCCACCCCGGAATCCATTCTCGGCATCATGTGGCTGGCGGTAAAGCTGTATCCGGAACACATCCGGTTCGACATGGCGCAGGAAATGACATACTTTTACTCGACGTTCTACGGATATTCACCGTCTTCGGACGAGATCGAAGCGGTTCTGGCCGAATGACAGATTCATCGACTCGGCTGTCACCGATACACGAATTCATGCAATAATGAAAACAACCAGAAATTACACCACGTACCTGATTCTGTTCAATCTGCTCGTATTCACGGGGTCTGTGTTTATCGGCCGTTATCCCATATCCGTTCCCGATATCCTTTCCGTGGTCGGTCATGTCTTTGGCCCGGACGTCGGAGAATCTCACCAACTGATTCATACCGTCATATTCAAAGTCAGAATTCCGCGCATACTGATCGCCATGGTGATCGGTGCCGGGCTGGGTATTACCGGCGCCGTGTTCCAGGGCGTTTTTAAAAATCCGCTGGTATCCCCGTATATCCTGGGTGTATCGTCCGGCGGCGGGTTCGGGGCGGCCCTGGCCATTCTGCTGTGCAACGATGCGATCTGGATACAGCTGTCTGCTTTTGTATTCGGCATGATCGCCGTGGCGCTGTCGTTGCTGACCGCACGACTGGGATTTCGTCTGTCGACCTATACACTGGTGCTGGCCGGGGTCGTGGTGGGGTCCTTTTTTTCAGCCCTGATTTCGCTGCTGAAATATGTGGCCGATACCTATACAAAGCTGCCGGCCATCGTGTTCTGGCTTATGGGAAGTCTGGCCTCGGTCAATACGCGGGACATGCTCTTTACGGCTCCGTTGACGCTGGTCTGCATCGGTGTGCTCATCATGTTGAGATGGCGCATCAATATCCTGTCGCTCGGATCGGATCAGGCCCGTGAACTGGGGCTGAACACCACGGTGCTGTACATTGTGATTATTACCTGTTCGACGATGATCGCCTCATCCATTGTGGCGATCGCCGGCATCATCGGCTGGGTGGGGCTGGTCGTACCGCATTTGTGCCGGATGATCGTCGGCGCGGATCATACCCGGCTGCTGCCGGCATCGGCCCTGATGGGATCGGCGTATATGTTGATTGTCGATGATGTGGCCCGTGCCGCGGTCGGGCAGGAGATTCCTCTCGGTATTGTTACGGCGGTGATCGGTGCGCCGTTTTTTGCTTATCTGTTAGGGTCACGGAGGGAATAAAATCCATTTATTTTTTCCGGGGCCCTTACATCGTAATCAGGGAGACATCCAGTGAAATATCCACTTACTACGCTCTATCCGTCCTATGTTGAAGGAATTCCGTTTTTTCATTACCGGCCCGGTGCCCGGGTATTGATTGTCGGGACCCATGGCTGCAACCTGGACTGTAAATACTGCATGAGTCAGCATCTGCTGAACGAACCCGCGTATTATTTTGATTTGAGTCCTGAACAAATCGTCAAAAAAGCCGTTAAGGCAGACTGCCGCCTGATCAGTTTTACGGCAAACGAACCGGCGGTCAGTTTCGATTATTTCAGGGATATTGCCGAAGCGGCGGCCGATGCCGGCATTCCGGTGGGCTGTTCCTCCAACGGCCTGTTTTCGGACCCGCAGCTTCGCGAACTTGTGCAGTTTCTGTCCTTTGCAAACATCAGCATCAAGGGACCCGACAAGGCATTTTACCGGGAGATTTGCGGTGCCGGGAGTCCGGAACGCGTATTTGACTGCATTCGACGGCTCCGTGAAAACGGTATTCACGTGGAGGCAACCACGCCGTATCTGCCGAGGATTACCGAAGCGGGTATGGCCCATATTGCCCGAACGCTGGGAGGAATCGATGAAACCATTCCCTGGCATATATTCAGGTTGCTGCCCGAATACAAACTTTCTGAATCCGCCCGGCCCGGCGTTTCGAAGCTGGTGCGATTCAAGACCGGCCTGCAGGATTACCTGAATCATATCTATCTGTTGAATTTTCCGGCAACCCTCTGGATCGATACATGGTGCCGGCAGTGCGGGCGTAAATTATTGTCTCGCATCAGCAAGGGTTTCGGGGGCGTTCTGGTGGATGTGGACCTGGTTGACGGCAAGTGCCCGAAATGCGGGACGTCGGCGGACATCAGCGGAAATGCCGCCGTGGATATCGATTGCACGGTCGAAAGTCCCGATCCCCGGACCGGTTACATCGAAGCGGACGGGTGGAAGGCGACGGTTGCCATGGGCAGCGGGTGTCCGGTCGACAATGCGGACCGGGTGCCGGAGATCCGGCGCCTTCAGCAGTTCCCCTATCCGGGCGATATGGATACGGCAGCCGATAACTGGGTAACGAACTCCGCGTTGTCGGTACTGGACGGGTACCATCCGGATTTTATAGTGATGACCTATGCCCAGGCGGCGTTGACCGGGCGTCATCAGCGTGAAGACGACCGCTATGAAACCATCGCGGCCAATGAGTTCAGGGAAATTGAACGATTCCGGCAGACATCGGGTTACGATGTCATGGTGGTGGGTCTGGGCGATCTGGTGCGGACTGAGGGCGTCGTCAATCTGGAAAAGCATATCGAGGGCGTGGCCTCTGCGGATGAGGGCATCGCCTGTCTGTATCATGCGGAGCCGGACGATGCTGTCCGGGTGTCAGGTCTGGAAGGTGTTCAAGAGGTGATTTCGAGTTATGAACTACGAAATAGAATCGGAGTTGAATGGGAAATAAAAGAACCCGGACGGTATTTTGTGGTTCCCGAACCCGGCTACCGGTTTCTGGCTTTAAGTTCCGCCAGCCGCTACAGCTACCGCACCGACGGAATGCATACGCATATTCCGATATGGGCCACAGTCGATATCCCGGATTCCATCACGGGTATCCGGCAATGTCTTCGCGACCAGGTCATGGATGGGAAAAAAATCGCGCTGATGCTTCTGGACGGTATCGGTTTTAAGCATTTTGATTTCAAGGCCGGTTCCATCGCCAATACCGTTGGCGGCATTCCCTGTGCCTGCACCCCCCATCAGATGGCGATTATTTCCACAGGCAGGCCCGTCTTCGAGCCCTTTTTCGCTTACCCGAGATGGCGGATGTCCCGGCGGATCAATCCGTTCTCATTGAGCACGTCCTACCTGCCGGAATGCCTGACCCGAGATATCACCCGTGTCGGGAAAATCGCCGTGAGCGTCGGTAACAAGAGCATCATTACGCATTCAATGTTTCCGGGAAACCTGAGTCTGGAATGCCACTGCATGGCCCTGCATAATTTCGGTTCTCTGGCGGTGATATGATGCGGCAGATGATTCGACTGCTTTCGGCGGTAATTTTTTCAGCCGTTATTATCGCACGCCCGGTTGATGCACGGACCGTCTGCGACATGATCGGGCGTCAGGTTCAGGTGCCGGAGACCATGAGCCGTATTGCCTGCCCCTATCGGGTGGCAAAGGACATGATATTCGCGCTGGGCTTACAGGACAGGCTGATTGCCATATCGACACGTTATCCCAATGATGTTATGAAACGCTTCTGTGAGGGCATCGATCGCATTGGTTTTGCATACCGTGAATCCAGTATCGAGGAATTTTTGAAACTTCGACCGGATGGCGTGTTCATGCGACCGGGCGCTCTTGTTTCACAGCTCGGGGAATTCAGTATTCCGGTATATTGCCTCAAGGTGGAGGACCCGGATTCCATGATTCGGGGATTGATAATGATGGCCGACATTCTGGGCCGGCGGGACCATGCCGATCGAATCGCCTCCTATTACCGGGAGAAACTGGCATACATACAAAGCGTTACGGCAAAGATCGCCCAAAAGAAGACCGTATACATGGCAGGGTACCAATCCGTTTTTGCCACGATCGGCGGGGATTTTTACCAGGACCATCTGATACGGGCCGCCGGCGGAGTCAATGTGGCCCATCATCTGACCGGGGGATGGGTGTCGGTGTCCAGGGAACACCTGGTGGCGTGGGACCCGGATTTTGTGCTTCTGGCGCCTTACAGCCATATCGATGCCCGGGATGTCCGGGAAGAGGCGCTCGAATGCGTCAGCGCCGTTCGCACCGGGCGGATCTGCACGTTTCCAACCTACCTGGATGCATGGGACCTGCCGACGCCCGAGTCCATCCTGGGGATCATGTGGCTGGCCAACACCCTGTACCCGGATGAAATCCGGTTTGACATGGAAAAGGAAGCCGAATATTTTTATCGCCAATTTTACGGCCGCTATCCGGTACCGGTTCACATCAAATAGGGGTCACATCTTAAAAGTTAAATATTCGTTATCAATAAACGAATATTTAACTTTTAAGATGTGACCCCATCCCGGTTTTAATCGGATTCCTGCAAGTATCGTATGATCGTTCGGCCCACCCCCGTATTGTCTCCAATCCCCGCGAACGCGGCACTTCCCGGACCCTGAGCAAATACCGGCACCATGGCGCCGGTATGATAATCGCTTGTAAATCCCGACTCGGAAACTTTCCGGTCGTTAATGGAGCCGTCATGCAGAGCAAAACCGCCGGTTTCATGATCTGCGGTGACGATAACGAGCGTCTGCGGATCTTTTTTCGCAAAATCCAGACCGATGCCCACGGCGTTGTCAAAATCGATCGTTTCCGAAATAATAAACTCCGGATTGTTTTGATGCCCGGCCCAGTCGATCTGAGAGCCTTCCACCATCAGAAAAAATCCGTTTTCGTTTCCGGACAGTATGTCGATCGCTTTCCGGGTCAATTCACAAAGGGACGGTTTGCGTTCAGTTGCCTTTGGAGGATGCACCATTGCAAAAAGACCGGCCGCTGAATCCACCTTTCCAAGCGTTTGAAATTCGTTTTCGGATTGCACGACCGGCATGCGGTTTTTCAGTTCCGCCAAGAGATTCTTTTCATCGTTCCGTCTGCTGCCGGCAGTTGATTCGGGAAGGAAAAATCCCAGGCCGCCGCCAAACAGGACATCGACACCGCTCTCTGCAATCTGTTCGGCGATGAGCGTATTTTTTTTTCGACTGTCCACATGGGCAACAAAGGCCGCAGGGGTTGCATGCGTGATGGAACACGACACCACAAGTCCGGTCGACTTGTGCATTTCCTCTGCATATTCAACGGCCGTTTTCAGCGGCTTTTTGTCTTGTGAAACCGAAATGGCGCCTTTAAACGTCTTGAAACCGGTTGCCAGGGCCGTGCCGGCGGCCGCGGAATCCGTGACGAGGTCAGTCTGTGAATGGGTGGTGAGTAAACCGACCACCCTGAACCGTTCCATGTTCAGATGGCCGTTCACTATTTTGGCTGCCGTAATATGAGACACCCCCATGCCGTCTCCGATGAAAAGGATGATGTTTTTCGGCACATCCGAAGCTGCGGCATAAGTCGGAATTGTCCCCAGAAGTAAAACGGCAACCAGCAGGAAGCCTGTTATATAATTTGCCTTGTTTCGTATTCTCATGACGCCTGTCTCCAATCTGACGCTGAATTATTCTTTTTTGTCTGTTTTTTCAAAATTTATCTCTGCTCAACTTCAGGAAGCATAACCGGCCGGATTAAGGAAGAGGGGTCGGTTTTATGAATTATATAGAATCGACTTGTATAAAAAACGCATGCGCACTTTCCACTCGGAAGAACCCGCAAACCATGTTTAAAATTTTATATAAGACAAAGGTTCCGGTGTCAATGACGGGGGGCTTTGTTTTTTTTCGGCTCAAGGCAAGCTATCCGCGACGGATATCTGGTTGCGGGAAACTTTTGGTCGCAGCCGGGCAGGCGTTTTCCCTATAGGTGTAAATTGAGAGTTGATCTATTTTAAATGTAAAAAAAACAGACCCTTATTGAATTTATGCGTGGGTTGTGGTATGGAAGTAAAATTCCGGATGATGTGAACGTGTTTTTTCGTCGATCCCGGATACGCACGAGGCGTTTTTTTGAAAAAGTTCTGAAGGTATAAAACGTGGCGGAATTCAAAACCCATCTGACGGTAACCGGCATATTCAGCGGCATCGCCTCGACGGTACTCATGGCGTCGTCCATGGCTGCCCCGCAGGAGGTACTTCTCTATTTCACCGTGGGAGTCATCGGCGGGCTTCTGCCGGATATAGATTCAGACAGCTCCCATCCGGTCCGCCTTCTGTTCACCTTTCTGGCTACGGTCATCGCCTTTCTCGTCATGTTCAAACAGACGTACGTCCATTCTGCGGCAGAGCTTTTCCTGGTCTGGCTGGTCAGTTTCGTCGTGATAAAATGTTTCGTTTTTTCGCTGTTTACTAAAATCACCGTACACAGGGGCATGATACATTCGATACCTGCCGGCGTACTGTTCGGGTTTATCACCACGATATCTCTTCACAGGGTATTTCATTTAGGTGAGTTCACCGCATGGATGTCCGGCCTGTTCGTTTTCTCCGGATATATACTTCACCTCCTTCTGGATGAATTCAGCAGCCTGACGTTTTCGGGCCGAGGCCCGAAAAAATCGGCCGGGACCGCGTTCAAATTCGGAAATATTTCGGATTTCAAGACCACCGCTTTTTTATATGTTGCCGCAATAATGCTCTTCCTCATTACTCCGGATCACGGGGCGTTTTTCACTATGCTCACCGACACCGGCACCTACGACCGACTGGAAATTTTACCTCATGGGAAGTGGTTCAGGGAGCTGTTTACGAACTATATCGCTCTGCTGAAATAATCTGCCTGTTATGCCATAAATACGAGCCCGTTTATAAGTTGTTTTTTTCGACTTGACTGTAATGGACAGCAAAGTTTTTTAGCTCAAAAATCAAAAAATAAATGATTCATTTTTGATGGCTTCGTAAAAATTAAAGCGTGCTGAATGCGATCATGGATATCATTCAGCCAATTAATAATTCAAAATATTTGAATACGCCTTTAATTGCGGCGTTCTGCTCTTTGGTAACAAAAAAGT
>Ga0272441_10012267_pt1 | contig 12553 bp, 16 predicted proteins | sample SSMProp6N_FD_193582 | JGI IMG/M metagenome (GOLD analysis project Ga0272441, IMG submission 193582) | Marine sediment archaeal communities from Little Sippewissett salt marsh, Falmouth, MA, United States - SSM-Prop-6N | ecosystem: Environmental > Aquatic > Marine > Wetlands > Sediment ...
CGTTATCACGCCGCAGCTGCTCGAGGCCGTACTTCCGCACGCGGCCCGTCAGGGGGTCACCGTTGCGGTCGATCCCAAATTCACCAATTTCCGTCATTTCAAAAACGTTTCCATTGTCGTGCCCAACCGCAAGGAGGCCAGCGGGTTCGTGCGCTACGAAATACTGTCCCTGCAGGATGCGCTCACTGCCGCGCACGACATCCTTACCGGCCTGGGATGCGAAAACGTGCTGATCAAGCTGGGTGAACAGGGCATGCGCCTGGTCAGCGCCGACGGCATCGACATCAGCATCAACACGGCCGCCGAGCAGGTCTATGACGTGACCGGGGCCGGCGACACGGTTATCAGTACGCTGACGCTGGCGCGCACCGCCGGAGCAACCTGGGAGGAAGCCGCACGCATCGCCAACGTAGCTGCGGGTGTGGTGATCCATTACATCGGCACAACGGTCATAACCCGCGAGCTGCTGCGCCTGGCGATTGTCGAAAAAAAGATCGGGCCGTCATGAGCCGTCCGCGTCCGCCGCAGCCCGTCAAGCTTATCGCCAGCATTCTGGGACGGGACACGCAAACGGCCGGGCGGGCCATTGAACGCATGCGCCGGGGCTTCGGCGAAACGGACTACATCAGTGACGAGCTGAAATTCGATTTCACCGATTACTATGAACCCGAGATGGGTTCGGGTCTGAAACGCAGGATTATAAGTTTTACGCGGCTGATCATGCCGGATGAACTGCCCGACATCAAACTGACGGCCAACAGCATCGAAGCTGATTTTACGGCTCCTGACGGCAACAGGCGTCTCAATATCGACCCCGGCTATATCGCGCTGTGCCACCTGATCCTGGCAACCGGCAAGGCATTCACGCACCGGCCGTACCTGCGCGACGGCATCTACGCGGACATGACGCTTGTCTATCGCGGCGGCCGATTCAGGACTCTTGAGTGGACATTTCCGGACTACGGCTCCCCGGAAATACTGAAGATCATAACCATGCTGCGCGCGCGCTATTTCGAACAGCTGAAACAGCTCCCGCGCACGGACGAACGAGGCAGACAATGCTGCTGAGCATGACCGGTTACGGCAGGGGTGAGCATTCCATCAATAACATGAAGGCCGTCGTCGAAGTGCGCTCGGTCAACCATCGCTATCTGGACATATCGCTTCGCATGAGCCGAAGCCTGTACGGACTCGAGCAGCACATCCGCAGGGACGTTGCCAACTCGGTCGCGCGCGGGAAAATAGAGGTTTCCATCCAAGTCGACTTCACCGGCGAGCATACTGCCGACGTACGCCTCAACACGCGGCAGGCAGCACAGATAGCAGACCTCCTGCGCGAACTGCAGCAGGCGGCCGGCTGTGCCGGCAACCTTGACACGGCGTCCCTGCTTGCATTCAAGGACCTGCTGTTCGAACAGCATGAATCCGAAAACGATCCTGAAAGCAGCCAAAAGGTGGTCGGGCCGGCCCTGAATGCAGCGCTGCAGGCCATGCAGACCATGCAGGCTGCCGAAGGTGCCCAGACCGCACGTGACATGCAGGCACGCATCACGACGGTCCGGGAATGCGTGGCAGCCATAGAGCGGGCCGCCCCGCACCTGCTCAGCCAGCGCCAGCAGAGCCTGCGGGAAAAAATACAAACCCTGTGTGACGGCATCGCACTTGACGAGGGACGCATCAACCAGGAGATCGCCATGCTGGCCGACAAGAGCGATATCACCGAGGAGCTGGTGCGCCTCAAAAGCCATATCATACAGTTCCGGCAATGGCTCGACGCCGAAGGTCCCATAGGCCGCAAACTTGACTTCCTCATGCAGGAAATGAACCGCGAAATCAACACGGTCGGTTCAAAAATTTCAGACAGCGACATTGCCCTGAAGGTTGTCGAGGTCAAAAACGAACTTGAAAAAATCAGGGAGCAGATCCAGAATATCATGTAGCAAGCCATGATATTCTGCTGCATGGATACGCCATGCGATATCACCCCGCACTCGATGAGGGAAATGTCATCCCGGACTCCGATCCGGGATCCATACAAAAAACCTGGATGCCGGATCAAGCCCGGCATGACAGATTGCCGTCCGGCCGGATGTTCCTTTTCTACACCGGTCACAACAGACGGTAACGTTTGTCAGGAGCACAGCCAGCCATGCAGCATAATTCGCACCGCGAGCACCTGCTGTTTGTCGTTTCCGCGCCGTCGGGCGGCGGCAAAACCACGCTGTGCCGGGAGGTTCTGAAAAGGGTGCCCGATCTGGCCTTCTCAATATCGCACACCACCCGCCGGCCCCGTGCCGGCGAGACCGAGGGGGAAAACTATTTCTTCATTTCCCCGCAGCAGTTCCAGGATGAGCTTGACCGGGGCAGAATGGCTGAATGGACTGAAATCTACGGCAACCGCTACGGGACCTCCCGCCAAACCATAGAAGAACTTTTTGCACGGGGCTGTGACGTGCTGTTCGACATCGACGAACCCGGCGCGCGTCAGCTCACGCAGGCATATCCGTCCGTGATAACCGTGCTCGTTCTGCCGCCCTCGCTGCCGGTTTTGCGCCGGCGCCTTATCGAGCGCGGAACAGAAGAGGGCGAAACTCTTGAACGCAGGCTCGAACGTGCCAGGGAAGAAATTCAGTCCATGCGCTGGTACGATTATGTCGTGATCAACGACACCGTTGCCGCGGCGGCTGACCAGCTGAGGGCCATAATCATCGGCGAACGCTGCCGCCGCAACCGGCACAATATCGAGGAACTGCTCGCATGAACAACGCCGCTGATAAAATCATTGTCGCGCTGGATGTGGAATCGCTCGAGCAGGCCCGCGGACTGGTCAGTTGCCTGTCAGGCACGGTAGGCGCCTTTAAAATCGGCAAACAGCTCTATACCCGCTACGGGCCCGAGGCGGTAGCGATGGTGCATGCAGCCGGCAGCCGGGTATTTCTCGACCTGAAATATCACGACATACCCTCCACCGTGGCCAAAGCCGGATGCGAGGCCGTACGCATGGGGGTTTTCATGTTCAACGTACACGCCCTGGGCGGCAGCGCCATGATAGCGGAAACCGCCAGGGCCGTGCGTGACATGGCGCACGCCCTGGGCACGCCCGCCCCGCTGATCCTGGCAGTGACCGTGCTGACCAGCATGGCCGAAGCCGATCTGGCTGAAATCGGCATACGCGAGCCGGTTGAACAGGTCGTTGTTCGCCTTGCCCGGCTTGCGCAGTCGGCCGGTGCTGACGGCGTGGTGGCCTCGCCGCAGGAAATTGTCCCTATAAAAAAAACCTGCGGCCCTGATTTCGTCGTGGTCACGCCGGGCATCCGCCCGGCCGCCGCCGCGCAGGATGACCAGAAACGCATTATGACCCCGGCTCAGGCGCTTGCATCCGGGGCCGACTTCATGGTGATCGGGCGCCCGATAACCCAGGCCTGTGAACCGCGTGAATCTGCCCGTGCTATCGCGGCCGACCTGGCTTCCGGTACAACATGATAACCCTGTACGGCGTACATCCGATTCTGGAAACCCTCAAAAAAAGGCCGCGGGCCGTCAAATCGATTCACCTTGCCCGACAGGGCAACGACAGCGCCCTGAGACAGATCAGATTGCTTGCTGAAAAATACCGTATTGCCCTGCGTACGGGCACACCGAACGAACTGCGCCAGATAACCGGCAGCGCCCAGCACCAGGGTGTGGCAGCCGAGGCTGAACCGTTTCCCCTGAGCGATATCGACGATGTCGTCGCCCGCGTCCGCCGCAACCGCGAACGCTGTTTCATGCTGGTGCTGGACTGCGTGCAGGACCCGCAAAACACGGGATCCCTGATCAGAAGCGCGGTGTGCTGCGGCGTCCAGGCCGTGATATTCCCGAAAGACCGCGCGGCCGGACTGACCCCCGCGGTTGCCAAGGCTTCAGCCGGCGCCGTCGAACACATCAGCCTGTGCCGTGTCGTCAATATCGCCGCCACGCTTGATGAGCTGCGGCGTCAGGACATCCGGGTAGCCGGAACCGTGCCCGAGGGCGCTCAGTCGATCTACGATTTTGATTTCAACCGGGACATCGCCCTTGTTGTCGGCGGCGAGGGCCCGGGCGTGCGGCGTCTGGTGCGCGAAAAATGCGACGTTTTGCTGTCGATTCCCATGCCGGGCGGATTCGAATCATTAAACGCCTCAACAGCCGGGGCTGTAGTCATGTTCGAAGCCCTGCGGCAGACACAGCAATAGAGCGTTAAAAGACCAGGGTCATAGGTCCAAGGTCCAAGGTCCAAAATCAAAAGTCCGGCATATGTTTCATCCGCTACAAATTTTTCACTCTGAATGTTCGACCATGTCGTAAAAAGTTTTCGATGTCAATGACGCGGGGGTAGCCTGCGATAACAGCACAGAGTCATTGCGAGGAGTGAAACGACGAAGCAATCTCGGGGTTGCAAGGAGCAGCGCATACGAAAAGCGGGATTGCTTCGCTTCGCTCGCAATGACTTTTTGGGAGACTTTGTGCGAGACCGTCAAATAGTTAAACATTGAACCCTTTACTAAGGTCTGCTCCATGTCAGACAATAGCGACGATTTCAACGAATGGGCCGCGAACATAATCAAGTGCGAGAACCGCTTTTGCCAACGTGCGGTCGTAAGCAGGGTTGATGGCACCTGCCCTTTCGGGCACAAAAAAGGCGACACCTTTACCCTCACTGCCCTGCATGCAGGCGGCATGTGCGGGGCCCTGCTCACAGCAATCATGCCGCCGCTCGTAGCGCAGCATTACGGCGGCAGCCTGGTGTGGTCGGACCGCACGGGCTGTTTCAGCGGCTGCTGCCCCGAAAACGCACGGGTCACGGTCGATGTCCAGCGTCAGGACAACACCAGCGGTGCAATGCTCAAGGAAAATTTCCCCTGGCACGACATGACCGGCAAAGGCTATGCGGGCATTGATGCGCACCGCGTCTTTGTCGACGTCGAACATATCGAGGGCAATTGCATGTGGGGTCACAGCGTGGGAGACCGCATAGAGATCGATCCCTTCAACGTGAACGGCATGTGCTGCCTGCTCTACAACCAGCTCTATCCCTATTTGCACGTGCTGCTCTCGGGTGAAACCCCTGCCTGGGCCACCATGCCGCACAGCATTGCCGGCGAATGCCCGGATATTTTCAACCGCCTCGCTTTCAGGATACACATTGTACCCCGGCAGGCGCGCGACCGCTAACCGGGCGTGTTGACCTTACCTGTCAAAAAACATACAATATTACCGGATTGCAGCATATATCCACACTATCATTCACATCAGGAGTACCTATGGAAAAAATCAGGCTCGGCAAGACAGAAATGATGGTCAGCCGCATCGGCTTCGGCGGCATTCCCATTCAGACACCGCCCGAGGAGGAAGCCATAGCGCTTGTGCGCGACAGCTTAGAGCGCGGCGTCAACTACATCGACACCTCCCGGGTGTACACCACCAGCGAAGAGCGCATCGGCAAGGCCATAGCAGGCCGCAGGCAGGACGTACTGCTAGCGACAAAAAGTGTCGGGCGTACTGAGGATGCGATTCTGGCCGATCTTGACCAAAGCCTGAAAAACCTGCAGACCGACTACGTTGACCTGTTCCAGTTCCACAATGTGAGCACGGCGCAGGACCTGAAAACCGTGCTCGCGCCGGGCGGACCGCTCGACGCTGTGCGCAGGGCCCGTGACCAGGGAAAAATCCGTCATATCGGCATCACCTCCCACCGCCTCACCGTGGCCCAGGAAGCGGTTACAAGCGATGCGTTCGAGACCGCCATGATCGCTCTCAACTTCGTCAACACCGAAGCGGCCGAGGGTCTGCTGCCGCTTGCCCGTGAACGCGACATGGGCATTATCGTCATGAAGCCCATGGCCGGCGGCATGCTGGACAACCCGGCCCTGTCGTTCAAGTACCTGAACGCCTTCGAAGACCTGCTGATACTGGTAGGCATTGCGAAGATGGGCGAGATGGAACAAAACATTGGGCTGCTCGAGTTCCGCGGAGAATTGACCGCGGATGAAAAACGCGAAATGCAGCGCATTCGCGAGGAACTCGGCAACGGGTTCTGCCGCATGTGCAACTACTGCCAGCCCTGTCCACAGAAGATATTGATCTCGGCCGTGATGTACACCGAGGTCGCCCTCAAGCGTTTTGACCCCAAACGGATTTTTGAGGGCGAATGGGACACCTTTATGGACAAGGTCCCGGAATGCATCGACTGCGGCGAATGTGAAAAACGCTGCCCGTATGAACTGCCGATCCGCGAGCGCATCCGCGCAGCCTATGAGCGCTACAACAAAGCCAAGGAAGCCTACCGGCAGGGCAGGCCGATCAACCCGTGAGCTTTCTGTTATTGCAGGCCACCTGCGTGTCATTGCGAGCCGAAGACGCGACAATCCCAAGCCCGTCATTGCGAGCGCAGCGAAGCAATCTCGTTTTTATGTGCTCCCCTGAGATTGCTTCGTCGCTGTGCTTCTCGCAATGACTGAAGCGGTACAGTTACAGCTGATCATATAAGTCAATCCAACCCTCATTAAGGCTCTCAATAAGTTCGATTTTCTTTTTACGAGACCCTCCTTTAATCTGCTTCTCCCTCACAATTGCGTTTTCAGGATCGCCAAAAATCTCATAATACACAAGCTTTGTAATGTTATATCGTGCAGTAAATCCTTGCATGCATTTTCTTCTATGTTCATAAGTCCGGCGTTGTAAATCATTCGTTATGCCTGTATAGAGGACTGTATTATTTTTATTTGTCATAATATAAACATAATATTGCCTATCCATTGCCCCTCCTTTTTTGTTTACTCGCCTTCCTACCTGAGATTGCTTCGTCGTTTCACGCCCCGTAATGACCCTGTTTTGTCATTACGGGCCACCCGCATGTCATTGCGGGCGAAGCGAAGCAATCTAAAAATTACGTACGCACCTGGGATTGCTTCATCGTCCCGCCAGGGCAAGACTGTTTGCAATGACTCTATATGAACAGTAAATCAGTAAACGTCCCAAAATAAAAGCGCCGCCCCTCATTCAAGGGAGGCGGCGCTTTGCAGTATGTACATCAAAAAAGGGAGTCCGCGCTTACCACTCTTCTTCTTCCGGATAGTAGCCGAGGAACTCGTCGTACAGGTCGGTACGGCGATCGGTATGCGGATTGTTGAAATCCGACCAGTGGCGGTAACGGCACGCCATGACATTGATCTCGGCAATGACCACCTCGGGCTTGTCCGGATCGGCCGGTCCGGCAACAAAACCGCCGCCGGGGTCGGTTATGCAGCTGTTGCCGATGTAAACGCACCCGCGCTCTTCGCCCACGCGGTCGGCACAGATGCTGAACACAGCGTTCATCAGCGACATCTGGGATGCCGAGGTCGCCGCCGTGGGCTTTTCCTTGGTCTGCAGCGGATCGACAACCACCCAGTTGGTGCAGTCGCAGATAATATCGGCCCCCTGCGCGGCCAAAATGCGGGTCACTTCCGGAAACCAGACATCGTAGCATACGCGGCAGCCGATCTTGCCGAACGGCAGGCTGAACACGGGATAACCCAGGTTACCGGGCTCGAACCACATCTTTTCTTCATTCCACAGGTGGGTTTTGCGGTAGGTACCGATATAGCCTTCCGGACCCACAACTACGACGCTGTTGTACAGGTGATTGCCCTCGCGCTCATTGATGCCGGCGCAGATATAGGCAGTATGCTTCTGGGCTGCCTTGATCCACTCCTGCGTCGTGGGCCCCTCGGGCACCTCTTCCGACAGGGCAAAGGCTTCCTCGCGCGAATTGAAAATATAGCCGGTGTTGCACAGCTCGGGAAGAACCATAAGACGTGCACCCTGTGCTCCGGCCTCGTCGATTATCTTCAAAGTCGCCTCAACATTGTGGTCCTTGTCGCCGATGCGGGGTTCCATCTGCAGCGCGGCAACTTTTACAAGGCTTTCCTTGCCGGGTTCGCGCTCACCGGGATACGGCGGTACGGGAATCTGCTGAAATTTTGACATGGTAGGTCTCCTTCCGTGAATTGTTTAATGAAACATCCGCTCAGCGGCCGGACGGGTGGTAAGCATGCCGCGGCCCCGGTTAAAGGGGTCCTGCGTAAAACGCTGCCGGCACTTGTTGCAGAGCATGAAGGACATTTCCTGGTAAAGTTCATCGTCGTAATCGTCAATATCGCTGTCCTGACATTCCCGCATAGTGAAGCAGGCCTGTTCGCACGCCTGTTCATCACACACCATGCCGGCAACATCGGAAACGACCTGCACATGAACCGTAAAGCGCTCTGCTCCCTCGGGCAGATACGCGCCGCAGCGGTCGCAAAAACAATCTGACATATATACAGCCTTTCTCGTTAAAAAAGTACCTACAGTGAATATATTTCCTTGCCCAGCGTCTGCACCCAGTTCTTCTGCAAAACCTCCTGGGCCTGCTCGATCTTGTCGACCCCCAGGATGACAATTGCCTGATCGCTCACGCGTCCCAGGTATGGATACAAATAATGGATATTGACCCCGGCATTGCGCAGCGGCCGTACCACCGCGTTGAGCCCGCCCGGGTGGTCCGGTGTCTCAACTGCCAGTACGTCGGTATCGTACGCCGACAGATCATGACCTTTTAAAATATTCATGGCCTTCTCCGGGTCGTCGACCACAAACCTGACCGTACTGACCTCGGAGGTATCGGCAACCGATATCGCGCGAATATTGACGCCCTCCTTGCCGAGCAGTTCGCTGAGATCGGCAAGCTGGCCGGGTATATTTTTTAAAAGGACTGAAATCTGCTTAATTACCATGATTATGCTCCTCGATAAAATGATATCCCCGTTCGAACGCCACCTGGTTGGCCTTGAGCAGACGGGCCTTGCCCGCCCCCAGGATCTCGGGCAGCTGTTTGAGCATCCGTTCGAACGCCAGCAGGTTGCTGACCGCAATAAAGGACCCCAGCATGATCATATTGGCCACCTTGACGTTGCCGATCTTTTGAGCAAGTTCAGTTATCGGCACCCCTTTGGTCTCGATGTCGCCGCGCACAAACGCGGGCTCGACCAGTGAAGAATTATACAGCAGAAAGCCGCCGGAATGAAGCAGATTCTGAAACCGGGAGAATGAAGGCTGATTGAGCGCTACAACGAATTCGGGCTCCGAGGCGATCGGCGAGGCGATCTCCTCATCCGATATCGTTACCGTGCAGTTTGCGGTTCCCCCGCGCACCTCGGCGCCATAGGACGGCAGGTAAGTGACGAACCGGCCCTGCAGCATAGCGGCCCGTGCCAGGATCTGGCCGGTTGACAGCACGCCCTGGCCGCCGAATCCTGAAAAAATGGTTTTAATCAGCATGATACCTCTTTTATCACTCCAAGCGGGAATTCCTTTGCCATGACATCGTCGATCCACTGGCAGGCGGCCACGGGGTCCAGGCGCCAGTTGGTCGGGCACGGCGACAGGATCTCGACCAGGCTGAAGCCCGCCTTTTTTTGCTGGTAGTGGAAAGCCTTCTTGATGGCCTTTTTGGTCTTTATCACGTTCGCGGGCGTGTTGACGGCCGTGCGTTCCAGGTACACGGTATTGGCAAGCCCCTGGAGCAGCTCACAAACCTTGATCGGCGGCCCCTCGCTCTTGACATTGCGCCCGGCAGGCGTCGTGGTGGTCTTCATGCCGCAGAGGGTAGTGGGGGCCATCTGTCCGCCGGTCATGCCGTACACGGCATTATTGACAAAAACAACCGAAATATTTTCACCGCGATTGGCCGCGTGCAGCGCCTCGGCCGTTCCGATCGCGGCAAGGTCTCCGTCACCCTGGTAGGAAAAAACCAGATTTCCGGGCCTGACGCGCTTGATGCCGGTGGCGACGGCAGTGGCCCTGCCGTGCGGGGCCTCGACCATGTCGATGTCGAGATAGTAATAGGCCAGCACCGCGCAGCCCGCAGGGGGTACGCAGATCGCGTTCTCGCGCAGTTTCATTTCATCGAGCAGCTCGGCTATCAGCCGGTGAATGATGCTGTGGCCGCACCCCGGGCAATAATGCATGGGCACGTCGCGCAGCGACCGGGGCCTCTGATAGACTTTTTTCATTTTTTGCGTTTCCTTATGGATTGATAGTAGCGCCGGGCGATGCTGCGGCCAAGTTCACGGGCCGAGGGGACCACGCCGCCGGGGCGTCCGTAGAAATGGATGGTGCCCTGCCCCTCGAGCGCCAGGCGCACATCATCAACCATCTGGCCCGTGCTCATCTCGAACACGAAAAAATCCCGTACCGTCTGCGCGGCTTCACGGATGGCAGCAACCGGAAACGGGCTGAGCGTGATCGGCCGGATCATGCCCACACGCAGGTTCTCGTCCTCGCGGCGCAGACGCTTGATGGCCCCGCGCGCGATGCGGGCCGCGGTGCCGTAGGCGATCACGACCATCTCGGCATCGTCGAGCATATACCCCTCCCAGCGCGTTTCGCGCTGCTCAATGCGCTGAAACTTGCGGACCAGCTTCCAGTTATGCTCTTCCATGTCCTTGGTGTCGAGAATAAGCGACTTGACCAGACGTGCGGGACGGCCCTTTGCGCCGGTCAGGATATAATCTTTCTCCGCTGTTTTCTTGCCCTTGCGCGGTCTGGGGATTGTCACCGGCTCCATCATCTGGCCCAGCATGCCGTCGCCCATGACCATGACCGGCGTGCGGTACTCATCGGCGACATCAAAAGCGTGAAATGTCAGGTCGGCCATTTCCTGCACCGACGCGGGCGCGAAGACCACCAGCCGGTAATCGCCGTGGCCGCCGCCGCGCGTTGCCTGGAAATAATCCGACTGCGCCGGAGCGATGTTGCCCAGGCCGGGACCGCCGCGCACGATGTTGACAATGACCGCCGGCAATTCAGAGCCCGCCAGGAAAGAAATGCCCTCCTGCTTGAGGCTGATACCGGGACTGCTCGAGGAGGTCATGGCGCGCGCACCGGCAACGCTTGCGCCCAGCACCATGTTGATGGCGGCAAGCTCGCTTTCAGCCTGTATGAACACACCGCCGGGGACCGCGGCCAGGTGCTGCGACATGTATTCGGGCAGTTCGTTCTGGGGCGTGATAGGATAACCGAAATAGCAGGTGCAGCCGGCCTGGATCGCGGCCGCTCCGATTGCATGTGTGCCGTACATCAGTTGTTTAGTCACGGTACACCTCGATGATCGCCTCAGGGCACATCAGGGCACAGGTTCCGCATCCGGTACACGGCGTGTCCGGGTCAAACTCGGCGTAGGCATAGCCTTTTGCATTGAGTTCCGTCGAAACCCGTATGGCCCCCTTGGGACAAAACGTCATGCACAGGCGACAGCCTTTGCATTTTTCATGGTGGATAATTATTTTCCCCGGCATCATTCAACCAAAAGATAAAATCAAAAATTGTAACAGCAAAGACCATGCTGCGTCAACGAATATATTCGAAAACACGGGAGTGTTGGCTCTGCCGCCGCGATTTCCAACAATAAAATGCGCGGCGTCGGGCTGCGCCCGGGCGCCACGCAGGGCCGCATGCCTGAAAGGGATACTATGACTGGAGCTTCTGGAGTTCCTGCCGGACAACGGCACTGACCGCAGCGCCGTCTGAACGGCCGGCGACTTTGGGCATACAGCACTTCATCACCGCACCCATCTGCTGCATGCCCTGCGCGCCGCTCTCGGCAATGGCCTCGCGGACAAGCGCACGCAGGGCCTCGTCGCCCAGCTGCTCGGGCAGGTAGGATTCGATCACGCCGATCTCGGCAAGCTCTTTTTCCGCGAGATCGGGACGCGCGCCTTTTTCAAACTGCTCGGCAGCCTCGCGCCGTTTGCGCACCATGCTCTGCAGAATCCGCACAGCGGTCTGGTCATCAACGGCAAGGCCCTTTTCCTTCTCCTTGTGCTGCAACTCGGCCAGTATCATCCGCAAGGTGGAAAGACGCGCCGTGTCCCGGGCCTTCATGGCCGATTTGAGGTCATTGCGTATACGATCCTTCATACCGATATCTTTCAATGGACCGCGCTATTTCTTCTTGTCCCTGCCGGCCAGCGCGCGGGTCTGGCGTTTGAGCTTTTTCAATGTCCTGCGGGCGGCCGCGACCTTCACGCGGTCCTTTTCCTGAAGGGCGCTGTCGCGCTGCTTGAGCGTCTGACGAATCTGGGACTTTATCATTGCAATGGTCCGGGCGTCCTTGGTGACCTCCTCAATCGGCTCCCCGCGGGCCTGCAGAATCGCAACAACCAGGTCCTGCTTTCTCATTGCCGACGCGCCGGTAATCTGCTCATACTCCTTGGCAATTTCACGCAGTTTGGTTGCGGTCAGTTTTTCTAATTCGTCGCGGCTGCTCATGTACGGAATCCTCCAGTAAAAAAAATATATCAATTGTGAATGTATAAAAAAAAAGCATAAAACAAATCCCCGCACAATGTCAAGCACAAGGGCCGTATGCAGCTGTTTTTATACAAACAGCGATTTTCAAATAAACCTGCGGGGCAAACAAGGCTTTTTGTTAAGACTGAGTAGCAAATAGTATGTTTACCTTGAAAAAAGGTAAAAAAATGTTATAATTTTAGTCAAACAAAATGTACGA
>Ga0272441_10012268_pt1 | contig 12551 bp, 11 predicted proteins | sample SSMProp6N_FD_193582 | JGI IMG/M metagenome (GOLD analysis project Ga0272441, IMG submission 193582) | Marine sediment archaeal communities from Little Sippewissett salt marsh, Falmouth, MA, United States - SSM-Prop-6N | ecosystem: Environmental > Aquatic > Marine > Wetlands > Sediment ...
CAATAAGTTCATATCTACTAATGTATCGCTAGTATTCGCAAGCTCCGTGCTATACTCCACCTCCCGTTATTCACTCAATATCGCAAAACACCCCCTCTGTGGCCCGCTGGTCATGCGCCCTTTCAGGCATCACTTCTTGTTATGCGTCTGAGGGCCGCTGAGAGCGCACGGGGAAAGGGAAGAAGGGCCTACTGCCATCGTTTCGGGGGGGGGGATATGGACCCGCGCGTGAATGGTTCAATGGGACTCCTGACCCTCTCGCATGATAACCCGTAAAATTGGGGAATCGGTCGCCAGCAGCATTCTGACAGGGGGGATGGAAGTCAGGATTGTAGGTTTAGTAATCCCCATATTCCCCAATAGAAATAAGCTTAATAATTTTTACTGGTTTACTATAATACTTGAGCTAAGTTTGGCGAATAAGCATCTGTTGTCTGTGGATAGCTGGAATCCTTACCTATTAATTTCGTACATAACAACTAGACTTGGAATTTCATGCGCTGGCAGCTTTGGTTTTTGCCGGATCCTGATAAAGCATCGATGCAATTCTGGAATAGAGGATCCCAAGATTATGTATAGCTGTAAGATCGTCTCCACTGTCGCATATGTCGGTTGCGTTCTTGAGTACCACTTCCACACTGTGGCTGATCTCAACCATTCCACTGAATTCATCCCACAATCCTGCCGGAACGGAGTTTATTACGTCGTTCTTACGAAGGTCACCCTCACGTTCCCGGGACCACTGTATCAGTTGTTTTCTTAGTTCATCACGAAGCCTTTCCGTCGGCTTGAATACGTGCAGGCACATTTCGAACAGCTCGGGTACCTGATCGGTGAACCGGTCTGTTTCAGATTCCCTGAACATCGGCTCACCTGCAGCCCTTACGAGACATGTCCAATCCCCTTTCGCGAGCAATCCCCGGGCTGTCAGATAGCTCTGCATCGAATCATGGAAAAACTTGACCTGCTTTGGGGATTTCCTGGACATTCTCGACCCTTCATCCGCAGATACAACGACTCCTGAATCCAGAAGCCTTTGAAGAATTTTCTTTCGATTGACTGGCATCGACGCAAATGCCAATGAACGGTAACCGTCCTTCCAGTAAGTATCAACACACAACTCCGCTGCATCATCGATAAGATCCTCATCGATCTTATCTTCATCTGTCGACTTCGCAAGCCTGTTGAATGCATCCTCGTAGATATCCGACACGCTCTCCGGATTCTCCCTTGCTGCAAGTATCGCAAGTCTCACGAGGATCGGTAAATAGGTCCCATCCGATCCACGGCACGTATCTTTCAGGTTTTTAGTTAGATGTCCTTCATCGATTTCCAACCTGTCAGTCCTGCTGTACGTTTCGATGAACAGATCGACATTTTCATTAACCAGTCGCTGAGGTATTACAACCGCCAGGCTCTCTGATGCCATCACCGCCTGTCTGTATTCATTACTCGGGCGTGTTGAAATCACCACCCTTGTCCTCTCACCCTCAACACTCCTGACAAACCTCTCGATCTCCTCTGGCTTGAAATCCGATTCACTCAATCCATCCACCACTAATATGTAATCCCCAGACTTCAACTGCAATTCCAGTACTTCATCGGAAATCTTATGCTTACCAAGAGCCCTTTCAATCATGTCTTCAAAATCATCCTCCGATGGATCGCACATAACAGGAAGCGGCGACTTCGGATCGATCCTGAATCGTTCGATTGCCAGCCGTACAACCTCTCGGACTATAGCACTTTTACCACGCCCGCCTGGTGATTCAATGTACACATTCCCAGAATTTCCGGGATCCCCCGATGCCAGGAACTTAAAGATGAATTCGGCCGGGTCCGAAATTAACTGTCCCGATTCATCACCCTCAAGATAGATGCGGGCAGGTATTGAAACATACGACTCGCAGTTAGCATCCTTCTTTGCTCGCTCTATCTTCCGCTCAAGCTCATTTGCATAATCGCTGAAAAGATGTCGCCTGATATATGGTACCCATATCCCGTACTGGGCAAATATGTTGTAAGGAATTACATCCGCAAGATTCCGGAAAGTCCTGGGAGATATAATGCCTGCCGGAATCAGCAATATTGCGGTACCTACAATGAACCCGGTGTACATGGGGAAATTGATATTCCAATCCAATCCCTGAAGCCATTCGATAGATTGCAGGAATTCACTTGATTTGATATCCTCCAGCTTGATCGCTCCCGTACTGATCAGATACATCACAAGTGGAAGCCATCTTTTAAGCGCGGGTTTCAGTATCGGGATTTTCAAAAGCCCGAATAATCCTGCAAGAATTAAAGTTACCAGCCAGGCGATAACTGTCTGCGTATTCGCACTCTCCCAGAATTCCGATGGTAATCCTAAAAAACCTGGCGGACTTGTAATCAGCACATTCGGCCATCTGATCTCAAAATAGCTGCCTAGATCATCTTCATAGCACAATGCGACATCGTATTCTCCCTCACAAACCACAAAGTCCGGATCTAATTTAACCTCGTCTCCATCCTGAGTTAAATATTGTATTTCCGATTCTACCCCGTTTATTGATAGAAACACCCTTCCCTTAATGCTATCATCTTCAACCTGCCCAAGCCCGGGCCAGTTGATTTTTACTGATATTTCATCTCCAAACTGCAGGCCACTATTAACGTTATTTTCCCCGTATTCATACTTTAATGATGATAATCCTGTGTCAATTTCAGCATATGTGACGTCTTCAACTGCCTTGCGTATGATGAAGCTTGTAGAACCCTCGGTTGATATAAATCCCATCCCGGGAAAGTTAAAGGATTCTGTCGATTCATAATGAACAAGGATATCTCTTTCTATATATCGATCCCCTACCTTAAAATACAATTTTTGATATACCTTATGGCCCGTAATATCAACCGGGTGGTCGCCAAGGTAATAATCCATATAAACACTTTCCCCATCAAATATTGGGCGGAGGAAGTGGTTCCCATCAAATGGGATCTCATCCTCGCAACTGGCTATCGTTTGGCATTTCGGGTCCGGTACCGAAAGATCCAGTGCGTATATTCCTAGATATTCATTACCCTCAGATATTGTGGTTCCCCATAAAATCGGGATCGAACCAGAATAAAAAACGTTGGAAATATACTCTCTACCGTTATTTATATTTTCAATATTATCAATTGTTAAGATCGGCTCCAGAGTTTCATCTAATATGTAAATATCTTCAAGTGTCTGTATTACGACCTTTCCAGCGTACGAATTCGTAAAATATATTTCATGCAATGGGGTCAATAAAAAATCCCGAGCCCTTTTTACTTTAACGCCATTTAATTTCACAATCTGAAGGATTTCAAATTCCTGCAATATCCTTTCCGCTGCACAGTTATTATCGTCCATGTCCAGAGTATATATATTAAATGGTTCTTCCAGTGACGCCCAGGGAAATGGATTCCCTTCGGCAATTATGAAAGTATGGCCATCGCCCAGAGGAAAGCTCGCCAATGCCATCCGTTCGACTTGAAATTCCTTCGTTGTGATGCTGCCGTCATCGCTTACTCTGATAACAGTATTGAAGGAATCTGGTGCGGTCTCCCACATCCATAGGTTCCCCTGTTCGGGAATCCACTGTATGTTGGAAAGCACCTCGGTATCCAAAATAATTTGGTCCGATGTACTAAAGTCAAGAAAAGCAATGACCGGATCCCCGAATCTGTAAAAAGTCATTTCTGGATAAAATATGCAGATCGCTCGATTGCCGTCATATGGCCCCAGTCTATCAACATATCCATTAACAGAGTACGTGCCAACCACATTGAAAGGAGGGGTTATCTGGTAGATATCACTTCGGTTCTGCTCGCCACCATCATCATCTTCGTTCTCTACTGATAACCAGATGGAATTGTCAAAGTCTGAAACCCTGTATTGCGATATCTCCAAGTCTGAAAAATAATTTTCTGAAAGCGTCCCATTATCGACATCAAGAATGTAACATCCTCCCGGAGATCCATAAGGATCACTTTCCTCATCCGGGATATATTCCGCGATTATCATGAACAGATTGGATTCGCGAAACCGAACTATGTCTTGTATAAAATGGCTATCCGGTAGATTATAATGATCAAATAAGCTACTCGGATTCCCATACTTGTCGACAAGTGAAAACCATTCTTCAGACCAAATGATGTAACTATCATTGTCGATGCAGGGTCGAATTGAGGACCCTTCAGTCATATAAAAGCAGAATCCCTCGACTGCTGCGCAGGAATTCTGTTCCGATCCCGATTGCACATTTGTGATATCTGTTCCACCCGACGATACCCCTTCCTGGGCTCCGACTCCGGGACCCAACAGAAGCAATAAAAACAGTATAACTATGGAAGTTTTTAAAAAAGACCCTGACACGATTGAGTATTATGACATAGATTTTAATTCCGGTAAAGCATTGCAGGATAACCTTGTCAATATTTATCAACTTTGGGCAACTTAAAGCGGATGTCAAATGTAATCTAACCGCTTAAGTTATAAGTTTCCATTGGTGCGTTAGATTGGCCGATCCGGTTTCTGGTCCAGATCACACGGCGTTTTGGCATTTCCGCGGCCAACGTTAAGGTGAAAGATAACTCTGGTGCTGGAATGATAACGACTAGAATCCTGACGAAAAGCATAGCCAAGACAGTGATGTGAAATTCCGCAACAGGTCTGACACGTGATCGTTTTTTCGGTTACAATTGCGCGGCGAGTGTGGATGCGCACAGCGGGATTCTCACAGAGGTCAGGGGAGCCCCCGGGAAATGTATCCGATTCGACAATGTACCCAGAAAGACCTTTTGGGATCTGCTGCCTGAACGTGAATTCCTGCTGCAGTAATCGGTGAAAAATCATACCAGTAATTAAGTGGATAATAATGACACGGAGCTTCCTATTTGATTGAGGTGTAAAAGGGGCCAATGATCACCTGTAGTCAGAAGCTTCAAAACCGCAAGATGCCTTATCCGTTCGGGTTTATTAAAATATTTAAAAAATAAGTCGACACGTTCGTCTGAACTTAAAATCTTTTTGCACAGGCTGCACGTATCGCATGGATCTGGATCATTAGGAAGATCATCTTCGAGGTTGTTGTCGCGAGCGATTTTTAAGAGCTGAGTAATTCCAGCGACTTCGAGAATCAGAGATATAAGAGAATTTCGCCACTGGTAGTAAACCTCAGAGAATGGCCGATCTCCAGGATGGCCAAGTACTAGAGGAGATAAATCCGTTGGGTAACCACCGCAACATGAAAACACAATATCAGGTGGAAAAATGGTCAATGAATAAGCGGGGCAAAGGCGAAGAGGTCCTTCCTCGCTTGTGGCTATGCCGGATTGTTCTAAATGACAGGCCCTTCCCAGAGGTTGCGTGCCACCAACAGTAAAGTGGCTGATCTGGGAAATAGTATCCCCGAGGGTATTTGACAGGAAATTAAATGCTGCCAGGTTGTCGCAGGATCCGGTAGATCTATAAGAAATACTAATGTTGAGCCCGGCATCTTTTGCAGCTGTTACGGCATTTCGGATGTACGATGAGGGTATGTTCTCTTGGTGGAACTCATCGGAACTGAAACTGATACCGGAAATCCCTGATTTGATGAGTGGATTTAACACTTTTTTTGCAACACTTTCAGAAGATGCCCAATATGCACTTGTGACTATATCCGTACGTAAACCTGCATTGGAGAACGATTTGCATAAGTGTTTCAGAATCTTGAATCTAAAAAAGGGTTCACCACCGGTTAAGCAGATGGTCTTTACGGGTGTAAATTTAATATCCGGTAGGAGCCATCGCAAAACGGAATCATAATCAATATCGCGGCCTTTTGATACATCGCAAGCAAGGAGACAGTGGCTACAACCTACCGGGCACATAGTAGTAACCAGCACACCTATGTATGAACCATGCGCTGATAAAGCACTAATATCCCTGATTTTATTGTAAAATTCCTCGTAATTCATAGCAGGCAATGAGGAACCGTGCAGAATGCTTCCGCTCTGGATTATACGGTTGTGAGGTAGTCGGTTTTAAACATCTGGGGGATCGGGGGGCACGGGTTGCAAAGTACAAATCAGACCCTTAGCCGTCTGATCTTTGATCCTATCAACAAGGTCTTTCTCACTGACCTTATCCCAGTCATCAATTTTCAGCTCCTTCAAGGCTTTATGCTCATCATCGCTGAGTTTATAGCCAAGCTCATCGATTATCTCCTCATGACCACCTGCCAATTTTGAACGGAAGCCCTTGTCTTTCACGGCTTTTTCAAGCAATAGATCAAAATCTCGTTTGGGTGTCATAGAATTCCTCCCTTGAATGTTGTTTTTCCATTGGATTGTATAGGAAAAGTATTGGAAATACAAGAACGATACAAACCCATTGCACTCATATATTATTGGAATTTAACATGTTGAAGTCATTGCGAAAAACGGGTTTGAGGCAACGTAGTCTGATGCGGTAATTTTACCATAGTACCGCGCCGTTGTTGCGTTGATTAAGCCTTCAATTCGCTATTTTTAACTCGTTTCTGTTGTGAAACACAACTGTTAAGCATGCATCGGGTACAATGATCTTTCGATCTCATACACCTCGGACGTCCTGCGAGCACTTCCATGCCAGCGTTTTGGACTGATCACCATTTCCTGCTCTCGCTCCCCGCAAAGTTCATAATTGCCAGGTGAAATGTAACCTGTCCGCAGTCAGCGTCCACACTCGCTGCGCATTTGTATCCGAAAATCTGGTTCCTCTCAAATCTGTGTTTGAATTTCTCATTGCTTTCCGAGTTATTGTTATCGCTGGGAATCATGTCGAACTTCCAGCGCCATATGTTCACTTTCCTGTTCACTTCAGTCTCATCGATGATATAAAGCATGTCGCTTAACAACCCCTTTTTCCATATCTATCCCACGACATCATTCATCATATCAGTCATCGTGGTTGGGCCAAGGCGGTAATAAAAAACGGCAAAACGCCGTGCGATCTGTACTTGGATCCATACCAGCCAATCCCACAAACCAACAGAATTTGATGCGGCATCGTTTACATGTGTAACGTCTGATTGGCCCATTCCCCTTTGAGATCCAGTGCCTTGCCCCTCCGCAGTCCGGGCAGCGTGTCTGACCTCCGAGGCGCCGCATCCTGCACAGGATGCGGACACATTCCATCTCTGTCATTCTTTCATGGTACAATGTCTCTCGTCCCATTCGTGGGTTTCTCCTGAGTACGTGTTTTTGGTGAAAACTACATTGTACCCAGTCCCACGAATGGGATAATTACGTTCCATTTTAAGCCATATTTCAACGAGTTTAGTTGCATTCAACATCGATCTTAAGTTATAATCACGCTTCGCAATAAAGAGTAGGGGCACCGATTATGGCTGCTGAGGAAAGACACCTTAAGGAGATTGAGGATCTTCTGGGAAAGGATGATACTAAAGATCTTTATGCCAGATTAAAAGGAATGCATGATCAGGGTTCTTCATCTTCAGAGTTACAGGAAGAAGTAATTAGGACAACAAAGGCAAAGGACCCAAACTTTAAGTCTACGATAGCGCTTACTGCAGCGGCAGTCGCAATAGCAACAAGAAATAATTGAACCATGTGGAAATTTTATCCATGGTTCTGAAAACAGTAAAGTTTAACATGCTATAAACTCATTCAACTCAAATCATTAGGAGGCAACAAAATGACCGACGAACAAAAATCCCTTAAAGAACTCGAAGACCATCTAGGAGCGGATGGTGCAAGCGAGTTAATTGGCAAGCTTAGGGGAATGCACAACAAAGGTGCATCTTCGGAAGAACTGCAAAAAGAGATTGTTAAAGCTGTTAAGGATAAAGGCGGCGAAGATATGGGGGACGCTGTTATTGCTGTTGCAGCAATCGTAATTGCAGCTAAGAGTTAGCACCATTTTACACCTGCTTTGTTTTGTATTATAAAACCGTTGGAGGAACAGTGATGGTTGATAAGGATAAACTTATCGAGGATTTGCAAGCTCATTTAGGTAAGGATGAAACCGGAAAGCTTTTATCAAAGTTGAAGGATATGCACACCAAGGGTTCATCGACTGCAGAATTGCAGGAAGAGATAATCAAAGCTTTAAATGAAATAGGGGTAGAGGCCAAGGGAGTACTAGGAGTGGTTACTCCTACAGCCCTCCCAGTTTCAGTAGTCCAAATTTAGGCTTGTTTTGCTTCTGCTTGCGTATTATTACGAATCTATGGAGGAACATTGATGTCTGACAAGGATAAACTTATCGAATATCTGGAAGGCCATTTGGGTAAGGATGATACTGGGAAGCTTTTATCTAAATTGAAGGATATGCATACCAGGGGTTCATCGCCTGCAGAATTGCAGGAAGAGATATATAAAACATTAAAGGAACAAGGGGTGGAAGAAGATATGGTGGGAATTGAAGCCTCACCTGGCCCCCCCCCTCCCCAAATTGTAGTCAACATTTAGGCCTGTTTCGTTTCTACTTGTGTATCATTACAAATCTAAGGAGGAACAGTGAAGGTTGATAAGGATAAACTTATTGAAGATTTGGAACTTCATTTGGGCAAGGATGATGCAGTGAAGCTTTTATCCAAATTGAAGGATATGCACACCAAGGGTTCATCGCCAGAAGAATTGCAGGATGAAATAATTAATACAATTAAAGAAAAGTGTGGTTCAGGTTCCGACGAAATGAGAATCATTTGCGTCAAGAACCCACCTCACCAGTTATTGATCTGACGATGATTGTGATCTACAAGGTTAGTTAAGCAGCTTTATTAGTTGTTAATATGCGAGATATATTATTCATATTTCCACCTGCTTTAAACAATCCAGGATTGTTTAAATATCATCTTGGTAGCGCCTATCTTCAGGCGATCCTAGAAAATGAAAATATCCTAAGTGCTCAGTATGTCTGTAACGAATCGAAAAATATTATTGAAACAACAAAATCCATATTTGAATATTCCCCCAAGATTGTGGGTTTTACTGTCTATGATTCTAATTTTGGTATTAGTTTGAAGCTGGCCAAAAGTATTAAGGATTACGATTCCAATACACACATAATTTTTGGTGGCCCCACAACTACATTTTCCGCGGATTACATATTAAATAAACACCCTCAGGTCGATTTCTGTGTTCATGGAGAGGCTGAAAGCAGGATAAAAGATATTGTCTCCGTTCTCCTTTCCAATCCAGTTAATCCCAGAGAGGGCCTTTCGTCTATTCCTGGGATTTCCTGGAGTTATAATGGTCATATACATTCAACTGGAGGAATTCCACTTGCGGAAGTTAATGCAGATGCAAATCTGGATGATCTGCCATCCCCTTATTTGACGGGTATACTTCATGATGGCGAACCCGGTCTTCTTACCGGAAGAGGATGCAATCAAAAATGCATATTTTGCTCTTTTGCAGTTTTAGGTGGCAACCGTTTAAGGGTTCATTCAATTGAACGCGTACTTGAAGAGCTGGATTACATTGAACATCAGATGGCCACTAATGGTAAAAATGGGATAATTTCCATATACGATGACACATTTACATTGGTTCCCAGTAGAGTGTCTGCAATTTGTGAGGAGATTATAAAACGAGGTATAAAGCTAGATCTATCATGTATTACTAGGGCTGATAAAGTCGATAAAGAACTTTTAACATTAATGAAAAATGCGGGCTTTGGAACAATAGCATTCGGATTAGAAAGCTCTAGTCCAAGAGTCCTGAGAGCTATTGGAAAGGTCCGCCCCCCCGACTTTGATGATCCCGATCTATTCCCTGAAATAGATTTTGTTAATAAAATGCGCCAAAACGTCAATATAGCAAATGACCTAGGCTTTAATGTTACAATCAGCATAATATTGGGATTGCCTTCCGAAACGGAAAAGGATGCGATTGAAACTTTACGCTTTGTTGACAAGCTTCCTATTAAAACTTATATGCATAATATCTTAAAAGTATTTCCGGGTACACCCCTTTGGGATATTAAGGACGACTATAAAATTAAAACTAAATTGGATACACTTGGCCTGCCAATCACGTACGGTTACGAATATGATCCATTTATGATTGCAGCTAATAATAATGCATCAGAAAGATTTAAGATAAAACATATAAAACTAGCATCTATCGAAGCGCTATTTTCCTGCTCCCCAAATCCCGCATTGAAATCCAGCGGATTGTTTTATGTAATTCTTAAATCACCTCGATTGAGTCATGATGTCGCACAATGGCTATCGGACAACCTGGACATAGGTGGGTATCTATTACAAATATATAACAACAAGAACAATAACGACATCTCTCAGCAGATTAAGACAGATCAATGGACTGCGAGCAAGTATCTAATTCCTGCTAGGAATTATATACAAATACTTAATAAGTATAATGAAGAAGGATTAGATATATTTAGCATTAATTTGAAAACAATAAAATTCAGGGATGAACAGCTAAATCGTTATAGCTTTATTAGATCCTCCCGAACAAGCACCGTTCTCATTGATTGGATATTAAACAAACACAGAGAGTGCGATGTTTTTCATCCCGATGACCTTAATGCATGTATTGGTGTAATAGAAAGAGAAAATGAAAAAAGGCATTCGGAAAATTATTATGATTACATGAATTGTGGCCTCCCACCAATGATTGTGCATCATGAAAGGCTAACTGATGATGATGCACTATGTTTAAAACTTAACAGGATTGAAATCGATTATCAAAATAACATTCGGGTTTGTTCTCATGGAGAAGTAATAGGGAAAGTCGGAGATAGTATTTCTGATCTTAAAGCAAGATTACTTGCTTATGCTATTGATGATGAAAAAAGAAAATGTCCTTTCAATAATTTACTAGCCATAAAACACAAAATAGATCATTCAAGTAAATTAACAAGAAATATTATTAGCTGGATTGTAGCTTTTGCTAACATAGAATATCTAATCATGTCAGCGCGGCATTAAATTATAAAAAGATAATACTATCAAACACGAAAAAGGCATGCTTGCAGATATACCTATAATTACAAAATAATGCAATTACAGAATCACTTAACATCATAACTATACATCAATAACGCGTCATCTTTAAGGCCCTGAAAACGACGAAAAACAGACCGGGTAAGTGTCCAGGTGATCCGGGGGGAGATAACAACGCTACAGGCAGCCCATAAAACTCCCTTGTTCTTCAGAATCCACAGCCGGTATCGGCTACTGCAGGACGCTTTTACACACTCAGATACCTTTGATCGAATCTGAGGTTTTTGGTATCATATTTACCTGCCTTTCGATCAGGAGGAAGTCATGAGATTGCCCCAGATTATTCGGAACCTGTTCCTGTTACTTGTAACAGTATCGGTCGCGGTTGGCTGTGCAGGTGGTGGTGATTCCAGCCCGGTTCTGCCTGACCAGCCTGTGGTTGTTATCAACCCGGACCCAAGCAGTGTCATTGTTACACTCGACCTGCCCTTTGAAACTCAGCCGGAAGAGACAAAGGTGTTTGGCGGAATCCAGGAAGCTGAAGAGACCGCTGGTGGCTACCTTGTAAGCACACAAGAAGGACAGTCTCTACTCGTCTGGGCCACGCACGAGGACAGCCTGATCGGCCTGGCAGTCATTATTGACCCCGCGATTGTCCCCGAGATCACAATCGATGCGGAAAGCACAGCTAAGACGTTACTTTTCCTGTCACCTTATATCTTTCAGGGCGATCTGACCTATGACCTTCCCATCTGGGAGAGGATTGGGTCACTGCCATCCCTGCAGGCCTGCGCGAACATCGTTCATACGATTCAGGAATCAGCCGGGCCTGACTATTTCGACGCTTTAAATGCTGACGAACGTGTGAGGGAACCGTTCAGGCTCGCCATGAGTGAACTGCTTGAATCGGAACCTGTTCGCAACGCGAACGGGTATCAGGTACTGCCTGATGAACATAAAGGGTTTGAACTGGTCGATAAATACTGGACCGAAGAGCCGTATGATTTTGAGCTAAGGAATTATTACCACCGTTATGGCGTGATCGCATTTGAAGATAGTCAGGACTACGAGCACGTTATAAATAAGGGATCACCGGACAATCCCGCACAGGAAACATTGACGATAGATTTCAATGGCCAACCAACAAGCACAATAAGGGTTTATAGCTGGGGACCTGATTACACTGGTATGAGCTGGGCACCCTACGATATGAGTCCTGCAATATCAGCAGCAGGAGCCAATGCATTCTGCGGCGTTATTGTTCCGTTAATAGGCTTACTTGGGGTAAATACATTAGAATCTGTTGCATGCAAATGTGGGATAGATCTGTATTTTCTTATGTCCAGCGACCCCCTGCCTCCTGAGGATAAGCTGGAATATCCGCAATATAACCAGAAACTCGAATTACTGATGCATTTCCTCTATACGGAGCCGGATTTCGCTCAACATCTTTCCTATTCCGTTAAGTACCTTGGTGATGCCCTTGTAAGTACTGATGAGGGACACCAGTGTCTTCAGAGTGTAATCGAAGGGGTATTATCTGATTATATTGATCTCCTGGCAACTGCAGTTGGATTGCCT
>Ga0272441_10012269_pt1 | contig 12550 bp, 7 predicted proteins | sample SSMProp6N_FD_193582 | JGI IMG/M metagenome (GOLD analysis project Ga0272441, IMG submission 193582) | Marine sediment archaeal communities from Little Sippewissett salt marsh, Falmouth, MA, United States - SSM-Prop-6N | ecosystem: Environmental > Aquatic > Marine > Wetlands > Sediment ...
CTTGTGCCGGACCCGAATCCCGACGGCTCGTTCAACGGGAACGGCGGCGGCACGGCCATCTACCGGCTGCGCGAGGGCATCGAGCGGTTCATGATCACGGACATCTTCGATCCGGCCGGCAGCGCCCAGGCGCAGAGTGAAGTCTGGATTATGGGGGATTTCGTGGTCTCACGCGCCGAGTATTTCAACCACATCCCCGGCGGGGCCAACATACTCTACATGGACGGCCACGTCGAGTTCCTCCGCTACCCGGGCGAGCCGCCGGTCAGCGAGGAAGTCGCGATAACGCTCGAGGCCATCCGGGAGCGTTTCATGCCCGAGATCTGAAGCCATCCGCCGACTCCTCACAATGCGAACAGAGACAAAACAACTCCGCCGGGCTGTGGTTGGCATCCCGGCGGAGTTGTTTGATATCTCAGGAGGGCTTACGCGCAAAGGCCGGCGTGATTACCGGGCCCTAGCACGCCCCCACGCCTAATTCTGCTCCAGGATTATCAGGAAATCATTGTAGCTTTGCCCGTTGTTTGCAGTGATCGACAAAACGGACCAGCCGTCCGAAAGCAGTGTATCGAGCTTGTCCTTCCCCGAACCGTTCGATTGAATGATGACCGACTTCTGCATAATGTTTCCCTTTCTATTCTCCTTCAACCCACCTTCATCGCAGCTTGGCCGCACCGCGCTGCCCCGGCGCGAAGAAACGCTCTGTGAGAACCCTATCCTCTCCGCGACCGGCCACTGCAGGCCGATATCCTACCATCCCGCCTCGCCAAGACACAAGGATGAGGCCGGATGAGGCCGGATAGGCCCGAATCCTGTCCCAGACAAGTCATCTCTTGAATCCTGTTATCTCGGCTCACGAGGACGCTCGCCCCACCGCGCTGCTACCGCCAAGGCAAATTCAGTGGGACTCAGTAGTCCTTCTTCCAGAATAGGCCGAGGCCGCTGCGGGCGTTTGCGCCGACTTCGCTTTCGAGCGTGATGTTGGGGAACAACTGGACCTCGACCCGGACCTTGCTGCTGTCCTTGGCGGTGCCCTGTTCCAACTCGACGCGTATGTCGTCGCTCAGATACTTGCCAATGCCGACGGTGGCTTCGCTCGGTTTGTCTGCCGACTGGCGGATGTCGAGGCTGTCCACACCGGGCACCAGGGAAGGCCGGCCCAGGAAGCCAAGACCGCCGGACCGGCTGGTGAGCATGGCGGCGACGCGGGCGAGTTGAACCGCCTGTACCGGGGAGATCTGGGTCAGGTTCTTGTTGAAGAGGAGGCGGGAGATGATTTCGTCGCGCGGCAGGGGCGGCTCGGAATTGAGGTTGAGCTCGAGATCGGACAATACGCCGACGATCTGAAGCCGCGTGGTCAGGTCCCGGTCCTGCGTGACCGCCAAGAAGTTCAGATACGGCGAGGGCGGGTAGCTGCCGTCGAGGATAATGCTGCTCTTTTTCAGGTTGAACCGCCGCCCCAGAAACGCCAGATGCCCTCGGACGAGCGCAAGTTCGCCGCTTATCTCGGGCCTTGTCGCGACGCCTTTGATTGTGAGCGCGCCCTTCCATTCGGAATCGAGGCCCGGGCCACGTACGAACACCCGGCCGGGGATGTCGCAGCCCAGGTCGAGATGGAGAATCGGCGCGCTTGACTCCTTCACGGGCGGCGCCGGGCCGCTTTCCGTGGCGCCGCCGGCCTCGGTCGCGTGGAGGTCCGCGAGTTCGGGCGGCACGTGCTCCGGCATGGATATCGTCGCGGGCCCGACGGTCACGGCGCCGCCCAGCCACGCCTCCTCGATCGAGCCCGACGCCGTCAGCGTGCCGTCGACTTGCCCGGACAAGTCGTCGCGGTTCACAAGCCGGGCCTTGTCGAAGGACGCCTTCGCATCGAACGGGAAACCTTTGTCCGGCTGAATGTGAACCCGGCCCTCGGCCTGGATCCGCCCGTCGGCCCCGTCGCCTGCCTGGCACCGCGCGAGTTCGATGACGTCGTTCTCGGCCCGGACCGAGACCTCGAGGTCGCTCAGTATCGTCCCGGTTTCTGTGTTCTCGTACCGGCCTTTCTCGACCACGGCCTCGCCCTGGATGGCCGGCGCGCTCAGCGTGCCGCCAACGTCGAACCGGGCATCGAATCGCCCCTCGACGACGTGCTCCGTCACCTCGAGCAGCTTTGGTATCGCGCCCAGGTCGACGTTGCCGTCGAGTTGCCCATCGAGGGCGGCTTGCTCCGCGACGATCAGTTTCCACGGAGACACACTCAGGCCCACCGGGAGCGACAGCGCGGCCTTGGCGGTCGCCAGGGCAGGGACTTCCACGCTCACCGACGTCGCAAGCTGGCCGTCGACCAATGTGGCGTCCTGTTCGAGGTGCATGGGAGGCAGCGCGCTCGCGGATGCCGCCGGGATGCGCACGCCGTCCAGCCGCAACGAGGCCCGGCACGCCGGGGCCACCGGCGGGCCTGCAACGGTGAGGTCGCCGCTGGCCGTACCCTCGATTGCGGGCGCCCCGGCCAACTCCGCGAGGGCTAGTGGCAGGTCGCGCCACGCGCCCCTTGCGTCGACGAGGTCCTCCCCGTACACGCCCTCGATCCGCGCAGTGCCGTCGGCAAGCGTCACGTCAAGAGGGCTCAGGACAAACCCGTCCGAGCTAGCCTTCAATGTAGCGGCCTTCGTGACGCCAAACGGAAAATCGCCCACGTTCCCATCGAGTTGTTCGAGGGTGAAGGCCGTTTCTGAAGGCGACAGGGCTGCGGCAAGCGCGGCCTTGAAGGGCGTCACGTTCTCGATCGTCCCTTCGGTTTCAATCGCCACGCGGGCCTCGGCCAAGTCGCCTTCGGCGTCCGCCTTGAGAGAAGCGATCTGCACCGCGCTGGCGTCCAGGGATTCGAGCCCCAGGTCGAGTGTAAAGGCTGGTTTGGTGAACGGGTCCGCGACATGGGCCTCGATCACGGCGGACCCGATGCTTCCGAACCGCGTCTGGATCTGTTGCGCATCGAGGGCCGCGGCCAGGTGGTCCTGGCCGTCCTTGGCGCCCAGACTCGCACGGACGTGCACGCGGCCGGCCAGCGGCTCGTCCAGCATGCGCCCGAACAACGCGAGGTCATTCAGGTGCGCCTCGATATCGCCTTGGCCGCGCAAGGCGGCAAGGTCAACCCTTCCCTGTCCGTCAAGGGTGTTGTCACCCGCCCGGACGGATACGTGCCCGACATCCAGCACCGGCCACTCAAGACCGAAGTCACTATCCGCCTCGACCGCTTGGCCCTGCTCGATAATGCTCAGGTCGAGATGGCCCCTGGGCGCTGAAGGCAGGCCCTCTGCAACGACACTGAGCTTCGCCGCCGGTGTGGTGAACTGCGCGATGGCGAGCTGGGTTCCCTCGACCGCCCCCTCGAGCTTCAGGCTATCGAGGGGACCGCTCACTTCGACGAAGATATCGAGGCCGCCCGCGAGTGGCACAGGTTCATCGACCACACCCAAGTCGGGCGCCGCCAACTGTGCCATTGCGGTCAGCCGTTTTCCTGTGAGGTCAAACGTTCCGTTTGCTGTAACCTGTGCATGCCCGGCGCGCACGTCGAGCCCCTCGACGTTCGCCGTCGTGGCATCGAGGGCGAGCAATGCCGAGACGAGGACCTGTGAACCCAACAGGGCCGGAACCGGCGCAGGCAAGCCGCCCGGCTCTATGAGGCGCCCATCGAGCTTTGCGGTCAAGGAAGGCGCGTCGGCATCCGTTTCGAGATGGGCCGTAAATTCAGCGCCACCCGAGAAATCCTGTCCATACACGCCGCTAATCTGATGCAGTTCCGCGACAGTGAGGGTGGCGTCCAGCGTTGCGCGCAACGCTTGCGGCGCGATTTGGCCATGGACGCCCAGCGTCGTGTTGCCATCCGTGACTTCGAGCTTCGACACCTGGATACTGTCCAGTGTTGCGGCTTCGGCCTCGAGCGCGAGCCGGACTTCTTCCTCGACAAGCGGGCCGAATGCAAGGCCCGCCACGAGCCCTGAGCCCTGGACGCGTAGGTCCTCCAATAGCGCGTCGGGCCAGCCGCCTGTGGACGCCTCGATGTGCACCTCGCCCTTGGGAACACGCCCTCCAGCCAGTGCCACCTCGGCCGCGTCGAGGTTCAGCGCGAGGCGGCCCTGGTTCGCGTCCGCGTCGAATTCGAGGCGCGCCGTGGCGCTGCCGCCAATGTCGATCTTGGTGAGCGGGGCAAGCAGGGCCATGTCCTCGACGTCCAACGTGCTCGCCAATCTGATTTGGCTGCTTTCCGTATCGAGCCGGCCATCGAGCGCCAGGTTCGCCTTGTCCATGCTGATCCGGCTGGGTTCAACCGTGAGGACGCCCGGTGGTTCGTAGCGCAGCGCAAAGACCGCGCGCAGCTCGTTCGGGATGGCCGCGGCAAACTGCTCGGGGACAAGCTCGAGCGGCGGCCAGCCACGCAGATCGGCGCTCAGTGCGACGCCTTTCGACACGTCCAGGCGCAGCCTACCTTCAACCAAGCGTTCCTCTGCCACGTCGCACGTGAGCACGCCGGCCCAATCCGCGCGAGGACCGGCCCCCTCGATATCGAGACGCACCGGTTGGTCCAGTCCGAGCAGGCCGGTCAGCAGCGCGGCATCTTCAGCCTGCGCAGAGATCGCCAGGCCGCTTTCGGATAATGCCGCATCGAGGTCGAGGCGCGTGGTGGGCTGATCGGTGCGGGCCAGATGCAGGGCCAGATCCAGTCCATCTTTCCCAGGAGTGGCTCGAAGATGGCCCTGAATGCTGAAATCCGCGGGCGTGCCAATGATCGCTTGCCCTAACGAGAACCGGGTGATTTCAAGATGTTCGACGGAGATGCGCGAGAGGAACGAGGGGATCTCGGGCAAGGCCCACTCGCGCGGCTCCGGTTCGGGTTTGGGTTTACTGGGCGGGAGATGGTCGAAGACAATGGCGTCCGCCTCGATATCCCGCAGGTGAACGCGCCCCTCGAGCAGGGCGCCGGGCGCGAACCGCACGTGCGCCTGCTCTATTGAAAGCCACGCCCCTTGCGCGTCGCTCAACGCCAGGTGCGCAACGTGGATATCCACCGGCAGGAACCCGCGGATACCCTCGATGCGCACGTCCATCTTCAACGCGCGTGTCAGGACGTCCGAAAGCAGCGACGCGGCCTGACGCTTGCCCCAAGGCGTTTCAAGGTACGCGACGAACACGCAGAGCGCGGCAACCGGAACGATCAGCGCCACTCCGAGACGCCTGAGCCAGGTGCGCTTTCGCGGCTGTTCGGCCATTAGAACGCCTGCCCGATGCTGATGTAGAACTGAAACGAGTCGTCGACGTCGTCCCGGCGATTGAGCGGCACGGCCACGTCCACGCGGATGGGCCCGATAGGCGTGAAGTACCGCGCGCCGATCCCGGCGCTCCACCGCAGGCTGTCGCTGAAATCGGGCCACGCCGACGCGAACGCGCTGCCCGCATCGACAAAGGCCACGAGCCCGATGGTTTTGGTCAGCCGCCTGCGTAACTCGATAGACGTCTCGGCCACGGATCGGCCGCCGAGCGGATCGTCGTCCACGAGCGGACCGACCGACTGGTAGGGGTACCCGCGGATCGACGTGCTGCCGCCCGCGTAGAACCGTTCATCGGCCGGCACCCCCTCAAGGTCCTCGCCCGCAATGGCGCCCAACCGCAACCGCAGCGCCAGCCCCCAGACGCCGGCGTCCCCGAGCCTGTAGTACTGGCTGTGCGCGATCTCGCCTTTGATGAAACTCGTCTCGCCGCCAAACACGTCGACGAAGGGTTCGAGCCGCGTCTTCAGCCGGAGGCCCTGGTTGGGATTCAGCGCATCGTCGGTCCGGTCCCACTCGAGTTGGATTGGCAGGGACAAGAGCTGGTACGTGTCGGTCTGGTCGAACTGCTCGACTTCGTCAAGCTTGAGCGCGAGCCCGGCGCCCAGCGTCAGCGTGTCTCTCAGTTTGCGGCTCACCCAGGCCGCGCCGCCCACCTGCCTGCTCGTATAGGCGTCCGGGCTGATCTCGCCTGCCCCAAGGGTGAGCAGAAGCGACTGGTCGTCCCGCCGGAAGCGATCCAGGCGGTAACTCACCGCCGCGTCATACACGGTCTGCGATAGGTCGGCTTCGAGGCGGAGTCTCCTGCCGAGGCCACGGACGTTTCGGTGTTCCCACAGGAACCGCGTGCCAATCCCTTCATCCGTCCGATAGTGGATGCCCGCGCCCACGGTGCGGTGTTTTCGTTCCGTGACTTGAATCTGGATGGGCGCGCGTCCATCCGGGGCGGCCTCCTCGGCCGGATCGATCCGCACCAGCGCGAAGAGGCCCGTCTCGTAGAGTTGCTTCTGGGCCTTGCGGAGGAGCCGGCCCTGAAACACATCGCCTTCGCGCCACGGCAGTTGGCTGAGCACGACGCGCTCCTGCACCGATTCGAGCCCGGTCACTTGGGCCGGCCCGAAGAAGGCCTTCGAGCCAACCGCAGTGTGATACGTGACGGCCAGGGTTTGCGCGGCATGGTCCACCACGGCTTCGCGTTCGGTCACCTTCGGGAAGGGGAACCCCTCGTCTTGCAAGAGCTCGATCAGTTTCTTCTCGGCGTTGATGACGGCACGTGCCGCGGCAGGTTGTCCGAGCTCGATGCCCAGATCGGCAGCGGTGGGGAGGCGGGGCGGCGCGATCGCTTCGTCTGTCGAGACGACCGTAACGGCGTCCAGCCGATACACGGGCCCCACGGCGACGCGGAGTACTACGGAGATCGGTTCGGCGTCAGGGTCCATCTCAATGGCCACGGACGCGCCGTAGTAGCCTTCCGCTTTCAGCGCCTTCAGGAAGCGGGTCGTGTCGTGTTCCGCACGCCGGCGCAGATGGAGCAGACTCGCTGGCGGCGCTTGGGGTCGCGCGAGCGTGGCAGACAAGCCCTTGAGGGTCGCACGCAACTTCGCGCCGGACACGCCTTCAATGACAGCGCGATACGTCAGGTCGCCATCGCCCCAGGCGGGCCCGGCCGGCCCCAGGGCTGCGACGACTGCGAATGCGAGACACAGGCCAACACGCCAGCATGCCTTTACGCGGCAAGCTGTGTGCTGCGCAATCGGGACCTCGCTGTTTGTCCTCAAAACGCATCCACCATTGACGAGGTTCACTGCTTCGCCCCAGAGCGCGCGCTCAGCAACGCCCGGATATGGGGCTCGTACGTTCGAATCAGAATGGCACGGCCTTGCTCATTCAGATGACAACAGTCGTCAAAGAGCGTTTCGCCGGGCACATGATGGGGTTCGGTCTCGATGATCGCGGCCTCCACGTCCGCAAGCGGGACCTCAAACTCCTTGGCCAAGGATCGAATGATGCCGTTTTCCGCGCCGGACGATTGACAACGATCCAGGCCGCTCAGGACCTCTCGTCCGAGGACCATTCCCTGCTCGTACGCGCCCCTTTCGAACAGATCCCACACCGGCTTGTAGCGTTCGATGTGCTCGGAACGGAGTGATGGCTCCATGAGATTGGAGGGTACGGTTCCAATGACTATGGGGACCTGGTTCGTCTGACACAACGTCATAATGATCGCCAGATTGTTCCTGAAGGCCTCCATCCGGAGTCCGATCTCCCCGGCGGTGTACCGGTGCTGGTAGGCTACGCGCAAATTCGCGTGCGGGTTTGTTTCGGACAAGATACTCCTGTTGAGGCGTCGCTGAAGCGCAGATACCTGCAGCGCGGCCATCCGGTCTCTGACGAACCGGCAGAGCGCCGAGCGATACACTATTCGCTGAAGCGGCACGCCTCTCAAATGCGCAAGTCTCAATTGCTCGACTTCCTCGAATTCATTGTGGCCAGAGTAGACGAGCACCAGATCCGGCTCGTAGGCCATGATCTCCGCCGCGATCGGCACCAGCCGGTGCGAACCGTAGCTCAACCCGCCTGCATCCAGAATCTCGAGGCGTCCCTCGGGCGCAAGGTCCTCCTCCAACCGAATGGCCAGCATTTCCAGATCGCCCTGAAGGTAGTTAACCGAGGAGCCGCCGAGCATGAAGATGCGCAACGTCCCGAAAGGTTTGGGGACGGCAAATCGCTGCCTGTGAAAGTTGACTTCCTTTGCGGGACTGGTGACCATAACGCCTTCTTCACCCTCGGAAGGGATGAATAGCCGGCTGTCCGGGGTGAAGCCCCACCCGTAATCCACCTTCCAGGGAGGAATCCAGATTTCGACCACGCGTGCGCTCAGTTCAAGGCCGGCAAGAAGGATGGTCACCGGGAGCAGTGAGTATAGGAGCGCCTTCTTCCACCCGACGTGTGGACCTGTCTGTCTGTCGGCCACTGGTGTCAAGTCCTTACCCTCGGCGCATGTCGGAACGGCCACGGTTGCGAGCATAGCAGCCCCAGGTTCGCGGGCACAACGCAGCCAGCGGGCGCTCCCCTGTTATCGCATCGTTGCGGGTTCGGGGCCCCACCGGGTAGGCAGACGAGCAATGCCTCGTTCAGGGCCGCGCTTGATGTCACGGTGGCGGAACGACTAGAGTAAAGTCGAGATTGACGGGGCTACAGCAGGCCACGTGCTCTGAGCGTGGTCACGCCGTTTCAAGCGCCTTGTTCACCCGAGGGACCATGTTATGAAGCACACCCTTTCTTGCCTGGTCAAGAACCAGCGCCGCGTCCTCGCGCTGGTGAGCGAAGCCTTCGCCAGTCAGGGCATCAACATCGAGAGTCTGGCCGTCGGTGAGACCGAGGACACCAAGGTGAGCCGTGCGACCATCGTGGTCGAGGGAGACGATCGGACGGTGGAGGAGGCCGAGCGGCAGTGCCAGGCCCTGGACGTCGTCCTCGAGCTCGAGGACCTGGCGAGCGAGGAGTTCTACGCCAGAGAGCTGTTGCTCATTAAGGTGCGTGTCGAGCCGGACACCATCCCGAGGATTATGCAGGTGGCCGAGCTGTTCCAGGCCCGCGTCATCGGCATGAGCGATCACACCATTACGTTGGAACTTGCCGGCGAGCACCGTGCGGTCGACGGGCTGCTCAAGATGGTCCGGCCGTTGGGGATTGTGGCGCTGGCCCGGAGCGGTCAGATCGCCGTGCCGGTGGGAGACGAAGACGAGCAGGAATAAGACTGTGACGCCTGAACCTGTCCGAACGTTTGACGAACTGCTCAGCCGGGCCCGCCGCGTACCGACGCCGCGCATGGCGGTTGCCGCGGCCGGGGAGCCCGCTGTCATCGCGGCCCTCGCAGACGCGGCACACGAACGGTTGGTCCGTCCGATCCTCGTTGGGGACCGCGACCGCATTCGCGCGATTGCCGATGACCAGGGGGTGGACCTTGCCGATGTGGAGCTGATCGAGGCGGGGGATCCGGCGGCAGCCTCGGCCCGGGCCGTCAAGCTGGTCCACGAGGGCGAGGCCGAACTCGTCATGAAGGGCTTGGTCAGAACCAAGGATTTCCTGCGGGCCGTCCTCAATCAGCAATTCGGCATGCGGCGCGGCCGCCCCCTGAGCCAAGTCGCCATTTTCGAGTCGCCCGATCGCTCGCGGCTGATGCTCCTCACCGACTCGGGCATCAACATTCGCCCGCGATTTGGACGCAAGGTCGACATTGTCCGAAACGCGCTTCAGTTGGCGGACGCCCTGGGCATGGACGAGCCGAAGGTGGCCGTCATTGCCGCGGTCGAGACCGTCGAACTCCCCACAATGCCGGCCTCGCTGGACGCGGAGCTGTTGCGCAGAATGGGCGAGGCAGGCAAGTTCGGCCAATGCATCATCGACGGCCCGCTGGCCATGGACAACGCCCTGGACAGCCACACCGCCGAGACCAAGGGGCGCACCAGCCCTGTTGCAGGGCATGCGGACATCATCGTCGTACCGGAAATCGAGACCGGCAACGCGGTCTACAAGACCATCCGCTACATTGCCGGCCGCGACATGGCCAGCATCGTGGTGGGCGCCGCGAGCCCGGTCGTCATCACCAGCCGGTCCGATTCGGCCAACACCAAGTTGTACAGTATCGCGTTGGGCGCCCTGATGGCCAAACCCACGTAACACCCGCGAAGCCTCGAGCCACTATTGAGAAAGGCCTTCGGCTTTTCCCGCCCGCAACTGGCTTCGTTAACCCGTGGATACGGGTTGGAAACGCCCTTCCCAACTGCGAGTGTGGTTGCGGCTATGCCGCGTTAGGAACCTGCTAAGACAAGTGCCTCGTCATGTGGAAGGCGAGAACCTTCCACAAACGGTGTGGCATAGTCTTTCATCTCTACTTGGACGTTATCAATGAGGGCCCTTGCTTTGGTCTCAGGGTCGGGCTTGAGCACAACTTGTGCGTACCAATCGGTTGCGTCGGGTGCCAAGTGAGTCTCGGGAACGAAAGGAAAAGACAAGTAATGCCAGTCTCTAGTTCCTGCGAAGGTGTGGAAGGTATGCGTCATCAGTTTTCCCTTCGAAGGACTATGGTAAAGGAGCCCAACATATCCTGGATCCATGACGTGTTCGTATTTGAGCATCAGCGACAACCTGAAGGCCTTGTGACGGTTTGGAGTGGGCTTTGCAGCCTTGGGCAGTACGCGAACCTCCACATCGTCCATCAGCACGGTCTGGCCTGACCCGGGACTACGGCGTATTTCCAGGGCCAACGAACGGGTGTCGGCGTCACGAGGTATCTCGGCCGTGAGAGAGAGGCGGTGCCACTTCGCACCGCCGGGGTGCGCTGCACGAGCGCGGACGGTAGATCCCGGCACATTGCACATCAACTCGAGGGTGAGCAGGTCTCCGCCTTCAGCTTTTGCCATGGCCTCAACTTGGAGTTTCGCTTCTTCGCCTGGGCATGTGGGGAAGTTCTGCCCGATTTGCTGGCGGAGCGCCACTGCCCTCTGAGAACACTCGATTGCGAGGGCATGCCGGCCAGAGAACCCCGGTGATTCTGCATGAATGTATTGGGGCGTTTCCTGAGAGATCATCCACCCGAGGGGAACACCGTTCGCCCATATCTCAAAACCTGGATTCCGGATCCTATACTCTGACGGCGTAATGGGCAGTGATAGGCCGCGGGGCGCGTCAGGCCGAGCAGAAAGCCGTACACAGTAGCTTCCTTCATAGGCTTCTTGCGGTCCAACCAACTCCATACACGGTTCTCCACTGCAGTCGAACTCCCCGGATTCAAATCCACCAGATCCTACCAGGTTAACGGTCGGCTCCCCCAGAAACCACAGTTTGGGGTAGCGAGCGTTCGGGAATGCTTCGCTTGCTCCAAGCGACTTCAGAATGCTTGCGTTTTCTGCACTCCTTTCAGGATGCAGAAGAAACCAGATCGCAGAATCCGGGTGAAGAAATAAAGTGTTCCTGGCGCGCTCATAGGTCAGGGCTCGAACGATTTCCCTGGGGCGCAATGAGCACATCAGGACCTCACCCTCAGGTAATCCCCAGTCCAAGGCCATTCTCGTGTCGAAATGAACGGCCTCTGCCAGCCGGCCTTCTCCCGCGTAGTACATCACATCATTGGGCCTAAGGGTTCGCCTCATGAATTCAACGGTTTGTTTCCAGTTCGTCATACTCGTTCTATGTGTATACTGTCGAAGCAGACTTCGATGGGTTGAGGGAAAGAGACCCAAGAGAAGCAGCGCCAGGAAGGCGCCCGTCCCCACGTTCGTGCGCCAAATCGGTTTTTCTGACAAGCCCGTCTTACCGAGTCCCAGCCACCAGCCTGGCACTTCCTCAAACAGCACGCGCGCCAACGTTCTTGCCGTGACAACCATGCCCGCCGAGATACATATTATGCCGATTGGAACCATGTAGCATGTCTGCTTGGCTTGGTACATGTAACGTGTTTCAAGAAAGAACAAAGGCAGGGGAACAAGAACGGCTGGGAATGCCAGCATCAGTGCAAGTGCTCGCTGCGTGTGCAACAGGCTAAGAAAACCAACCAAGCCAAAGAAAACAACCGTGAGGCCGGCGATTCGTGAGTCATAGTGGAAGTATTCAGAGAATGCGGATAAATAGTCAGATGGCGTCGTCTGATAGAGTTCTCCTTTACGCTCTACAATTAACGAGGTGGTGGGATCAACAGAAGTGCCACCGAAAAACGCCATAGGGTCATAACCACTTGCAGCAAGCCAGTACGCCAAGCCAGTGCTCCCCAAGAGGCCGCACAAGACCACCGCAACCAATCGCACACGCCTGGCTTTGCGGGAGGGCAGACTCTTGGTGAAGCACAACCAGGAAAAAGCCGCCAGACTTACCGCACCGACGAACGGAATCAGAAAAAGCTGCAAGGGCATTGCCCAAAAGATGGCGCTTGCATAGAGAACCCAATTCAACCACCCTGCCTCGTTCACTGCGCGATGAAGAAACCACAAGACAAGCAGGCTGAAAAACATTTCGGGGCCGTACATACGGACCTCTTGGCTATAGTAAACGTTGTACGCCGATGTCGCTAGCAACAAGGCCGCAACAAGGCCTTCCAGGCGCCCGCGTACACGCCCGATGAAAAAATATATCACCAGGACGCTACATATACCACTTAGAACACTCGGTAGCCGCATCGCCGCCTCTGTATGGCCCAACGAGGTGGATACATAGGGCAGGATAAGGTAGAAGAAGTTCATGGATAC
>Ga0272441_10012270_pt1 | contig 12548 bp, 8 predicted proteins | sample SSMProp6N_FD_193582 | JGI IMG/M metagenome (GOLD analysis project Ga0272441, IMG submission 193582) | Marine sediment archaeal communities from Little Sippewissett salt marsh, Falmouth, MA, United States - SSM-Prop-6N | ecosystem: Environmental > Aquatic > Marine > Wetlands > Sediment ...
TAGTAGCTGTTATTGTAGCGAGCATTATTACAGGGTTCTTGTTCTACCAGCTCAATACACTTCAAAGGCTTAACGATGAGCTACGAAACCAAAATGTTGCGCTTGAAAACAAAAATGGTGAATTCGAAAACAAAATTGCCAAATTTACCAACAAAGTAAACATCACTGATTTTTCAATATCAGGTTTAAGACCCGACGCGAAGTTTATCATTTGGGAATCCACGGTTCACGTGAAACTCTGCAACTTCGGAATTAATGATGTGGAAAACTTGACGTTGAAGATAGTAGGGTTTGGCGATGAACGTTTAACTGAAAGTCTACAAGTTGGCACTCTTCATATTGGAGAAGAAAAGGAAATTCAAACTAATGCTTACTGGGCATACGGTTCAGAAGGAACAAGTGTAGCTACTGTCCTGTTAGGTGACACAGTGTTAGATGAATATCTTTTGCCGTTTTCTGGTATGTAGCCCTAATTTCGAGCTTCACATCGCTGAATGTGAATACTTTTCATGGAGTAACGCTGCTCGTATGTTGCGGTTGACTCATGTTTGGAGTCGGTTTTCGAGAAAACATTTTATAGGGGAAGCGATGATAACTTTTTCTGCTTTCAGATGACGCCCAGTATAAGCATAATACTCCCGACGTTAAATGAAGAGAGGGGTATTATCGAAACACTGAAACAGATCAACAAGTTAGACCTCAACAAAGAGGTTTTGGTAGTTGACGGTTTATCAACCGATAATACAATCAAGAATGCTGAGGCGTATGGCGCTCGAATTGTTATTGAGAAAAGGAAAGGCAAAGGCGTAGCAATGGCTACAGGCGTGAAAGCTGCGAAGTCAAACATTATTTGTTTCTTGGACGGCGACGGAACCTACCCGCCGCGATTCATACCGAAAATGTTAGAGTTAGTGAAACACTGTGATGTCGTGGTTGCATCCAGATTAATGAAACAAGAGGGCGCTTACGACTGTATGAACACTTTTATTCACTACAAGTTTTTCCCCCTGATATTGCGTTCGTTTCTGAAGAAATTCAAAACTTCTGAGCCGATAACGGGCATGCGGTTGATGAAGAAAAAGACCTGGAAAAAACTGCATCTTAGTTCCCACGACTTCCTGATTGAAACTGAGATGGAAGTCAAAATGGCCAAAAACAAGATGAAGGTTATAGAAATCCCAATCCCTTGCATCAAACGCATAGGTCGCAGCAAATGGGATTTAAGCTGGGGAACACTTTTCAAAATCAGAAACTACGTGAAAGCATACGAGAAGTACCTGCAAGACTTAATTGTCATCAGGTACCCGCATGTCTAACTCTCGCAAAATCCTTATAGCATCCAGAGCTAACGACTGCTGAAAACCCAACGTTTTTGGAGCCTTGAACCGTTCTGAGGACTGTAAAAATTTGTTTAGCTTTTGCGTTTCCTCAGGTAGATAAGTAGGCCTAAGCCTGTTATGGCGGCTCCTGCAACAGCTACGACAACTACTGTTGGGAAACCTTCTGAGTTAGGAGCAGGTGTGGAATTTGGTTTCTGTTGTAGCCAATTGTAATAGTCTTCTGCACGTTGCTGTTGATACTCGTATGGCTCACTGATGGGGTATTGTAAAACCCAGTTGTAGGCTTCTTCTTCTGTGTGTCCTTCGTGAATGTACCACATCATAGCCATAGTAGGCGCCCTATTTCGTCCCAACTGGCAGTGAATTAGAACTTTTTTGCCCTCTGCAAGTTTACTGTTTATCCACTGGACTCCCTTGTCAACTTGCTCTTCTGTCACATCCCACACACTAGCAGTTACGCCATTAATTACAGGAAGATAATGGTATTCAATTCCAATCGACTCGAGATACTTTTCATCGTCCTGTGATTCGCCTCTCAAATTCAATGTTGCGTTAACACCCCAACTCTTGACTGTTTCCCACTGCTCAGAATTTTCGGGTTGACCACAAAGCGCCAACCCCGTGTCACCTAACCACCTGAAATTAACTAAAGACATCTGTGCCCGAACGAAACCTGCAAAACAGAAAAAAACTAGTGAAAAAACAAAAAACATACAAAATTTCTTGCTGTTCACTGATCTTCTCCTCTTCTCGTTTTTGGTTCTCCTCTCGTTATACCGACTGTTTTTCTCGGTAAACCATCAATGTGGGCATTCTCAACTAAGATATGTGTTAATGCACATATAGCTGTACCCGTGTACGTGCGTGTGCTCATTGATTTTTGCTAAACTTTTTCATGAAATATTCTTTTTCTGTTAATTAAGATAAGTGATGCTGCCACAAAAAACATTGATACTGCGATTATTGAGGATATTTCTGGAATCATGCTGGTTCCGATAACTTCGATTTTGTGGATGCTATGAGTGTAACTGAAAGCCAAAGAGGTGTGCGTGGCGTTGGAGCGCTGTGAAAAAGAGCGCGCTGAATCATCAAACATGACTGTGTAGGGTCCGCCTAATAATTCAGTTGGAAAAGTGATGTTGCAAAAGCCCGCGGTGCCTGACATGCCTGTAGCGTTAGACGCGTAAAAGCTGATAGTCTTTGAGGCTTGGTCGAAATGAAACTCTGAGATGAGCGAGTTGGACTTAATTGTGACCGGATATTCTACGCCTCCAATCTCCACCGAATATGTGACCACGGGTGTCCCAAAAGCGTAGACCTTTTTATCCATGGAGCCTATGAAGACCATCTCTTCTGCGACAGCTAGCGAAGAAAAAATAGTGTATCCCGTTCGGTAGCTCCAAAGCTCCTCGCCTGTGAACGCATCTAAACAGTAAACGTTTTCGTCATAAGAGCCAAAATAGACTTTATCGTCAGCTACAGCAGGGGAAGAAACAACGTAACTTCCCGTAGTACACATCCAGACCATGGTGCCTGTGGAAGCGTCTAAACAGTAAAGCTTTCCATCATGAGACCCCACATAAACTCGACCGTGAGCAACCGCGGGAGACGAACAAACGGTATCTCCTGTTGTGTAATTCCAGATTGAAGCCCCTGTAACGGCGTCAAGACAATAAACCTTCTTATCGTTACAGCCCACATAGAGTTTACCTTCCGACACGGCGGGAGAAGAATTCACATGCCCATCAGTCCTGTAACTCCAAAGCTTTACACCTGAAGCCGCATCAAAACAGTACACAGAATCAAGATACATAGACGAATTATAGTTGTAAGATCCTATGTAAACTCTGCCGTCAACAACCACAGGAGACGAATCATCAATATTACAGCCTATATGATAACTCCAAACAAGATGACCATCAACAGCATCCAAACAGTAAAACTTGTCATCCCAAGAACCAACATAGACCTTACCATCCGCGACAGCAGGCGAAGAATCAACATAATACCCCGTTTTGTAACTCCACATCAAACTTCCTGTTGTCGCATTCAAACAGTAAACCCGATCATCATTAGAACCAATATACAACCGACCATCTACTACCGCAGGAGATGAACGAACAGGCGCTTCTGTAGTGAAATTCCAAACTTGTTCACCACTGGAAGCATTCAAACAATAGACCTTCCAATCATTGCAACCAAAATAAACTAAATCATTTCGCATGACAGGAGAAGAAAGAATCGGTTCTTCAACTGTAAATATCCACCGTGTAAGGTTGTTTTCTGGTCCAGCAAAAGTGGTGTATCCTTCGTTGGTTAGGCCCTGATGAAACATTCTCCAATCAGCCAAACAGTCAACAGTGACCACAACGGTAGCATTCCCGACTCCGCCGTCATCATCACTCACAGTCAACGTCACCGTGTACACGCCGTCCTCCCCGTAAACATGAGTTGGAGTCAATGTACCTGAAGCAGTGGAGCCATCACCAAAATCCCACTCCACAGTATGCGTGTCGTCAGTCCCAGAATCAATGAAGCTTCCAGAAAAGCTAGCAACATCCCCCAAATCCACAACTTGATAACATGAAACATCTACACTCGGAGCCTCATTATCTACCATAACCACTGTTGTGGCAGTATCCAACAAATGTCCATCATACACCTGCACCGCAACCTGCACAACACAATCATCATACCACGTTTTTGAATACGTGGCACTCGTAGACCACTCTGTATCCCAAACACCATCATCGTCAAAATCCCATCTATAATGAAGAATATCCTCATCTGCATCAACAGAACCAGAAGCATCCAAAACTATGGCTACGCCCTCAGTCCCTGAATAAAGGGGTCCCGCAGACGCAACCGGTCGATTACTGGGGAACGGCTTTAGAGCCATTACCTCAACCATACAATAACCCGCATAATAGGACGGCATACTCCAATGGGTCCCATTCCAACTCACTTCATAGTAATGCAGCGCATCTGGAGCTGGAGGACTAACATTTTTATTGTCATCAGAGTCAGTCAACCAAACACCAAAATAGTAATTCTCAGGACTCCACTCTTTATTGACCATAGGATCATAGTTGAAACCCCAACACGTCACATAATGACCGCCACTACCACTTGACGGAACAATACCAATAACCGTGCCATACCCGAGATTGAGCCACTCATCTATCTTAGGCAACAAGAAAGTTTCATTTCCCTCATAAACCACGTAATCACCAAAACTGTATGAACTCCAGTATTCTCCCCCGCCAAGTACATCCTTGTCTGGAAGCCCCGGGTCAGTGCCATCAAACCACCACTGCCAAGAAGCCACTGGAGATCCGCCTTTATCATACCAATACTCTTTAAACTCGTCAAACATTTCATCTGATGACCAAAAAGAATCGACTAAACCCCAACCCGTCCACTCTAAAACATTACATGCTGCCGCCGCCCAACACATCAAATCATCCTCATAACTCATATTTCCAGGAAAACTATTACCCTCGCCATCACTTGGGGGCACTTTTTCTACATCGCACCATATCCCACCATACTCTTCCCATAGCAAATACTCGCTTCCGCTAGGAGAATCTTGAGCATACACGATAGGCACAGAAACCTCTCCATTCATAGAAACTAAAGGAACAAGATAGCCGCCAGCAATCAACAGGATTAAAGAAGCGACAGTGATTTTCCGGTATATCAAACGTGACATTATAATTTCAACAACGAATAATATCCCTGAAAGAATATAACACTAACCATTTAATACAGAAGCTGCGCGTTTCAATCGTTTGTGCCCAAACTGGTTAATGATTATCGGTAAGAATAGTCGCAGAAAAAGAAAAAAGGGTTGAGTTTCGTAGGGGGCTACTTGAGTAGTGTTTGTCCTATTTCGGAAAGCGCGTATTTTCCTGCTTCTTCCTTTACGAACCCGGCGTTTTTGAGTTCGCGTAGGCCGCTTCTCACTCGGAATAGTGTTTGTCCTGTTTTGGCGGCTACTTCTTCAGGGGTCAACTCGGCGTCTTTTAATGCTTTTAAGGTTGTCATTCCTGTTGTTGGTTTTCCGTCGGGTGACACGCAGGGCATTTTATTGTCCTTCTGGGATTTTTTTGGTGCACAGATACCAGTCTTTGCAGGTGTAGCCTTCTTTTAGTCGTTCTTCTGCTTGTTCGGCTGTTGCTGGCGGCGGAACCACAACGGGGTCGCCTGGCTTCCAGTTGGCGGGTGTTGCTACTTTGTGTTTGTCGGTTGTTTGTAGCGCGTCGATTAACCGTAGAATTTCGTTCATGTTTCTGCCTGTGGTCAGCGGGTAGTATAGCATTGCGCGTATTTTGCTTTCTGGGTCGATGATGAAGACGCAGCGGATGGTTTCGGTTTTGCTCTGCTCGGGGTGAATCATGCCGAATTTTTTGGCTACATCCTTGTTCAGGTCGGCGATTATGGGGAAGGGTATTTTGATGCCCATTTTTTCTTCGACGTTTCTTATCCACGCGATGTGGGATGTGACGCTGTCTACGCTTAACCCTAAGAGTTCAGTGTTTCGTTTTTTCAGGTCGTAGTAGATGTTTGAGAAGGCCATGAATTCTGTTGTGCATACTGGCGTGAAGTCTGCGGGGTGGGAGAACAGAACTAGCCATGTGCCCTTGTAGTCTGAAAGTCTCAATGTACCTTGTGTTGTTACAGCTTCAAAGTCAGGAGCTTCCTTGCCTAAAACGGGAAGCCCTATTACTTCATCTTTAACCTCGTTACTCAATGGTTTTCACCTACCAAAAATATACAATTCACAGTTTTTTATACCTGTTTATTTCTTGCAGTTAACGTTGAGTTTAAACTGGAAAACCTGTGTATAATAAAAAAGAGGGGGAAACCTGTTAGGTTTCAACAAGGTTTATTTTAGCTTGGGCGGTTTCAGGTAAATTTGAAGTTGACCTTTTTTCACCTTGAGCTTTATCGCCTTGTCCACTTTTCCTATTGAGGATACCGCTAGAAAGTTTCGGATGCCACCTTTTTTAGTGCCAAACGCTAGGTCAGCTGCTTCGCTGGTAAGCTCAACCTCAAGATGTGTAATTTTCCAGCTTGAGGGGTCGATTATGACTTCTTTCACTTCGCCTACAGTTAAGTCTTCGCAGATAACTTTCTTCCATCGAATGTCCTTATACCTTTTTGACATCTAACCACCATATCCTTCCTTTTTATCGCTGAATACATAAAAGAGTTATCATTTTTAACCCAACAGTTGTGCTCACTGCCACAAAAAACTTCGAAAATTTCATGTAACAATAGGATAAAAGACAGAATTGAGACTTAAGGCATGTATTGCTTGAGTTGGGGAACAGTGTGTAATAGTGAGGGCTGCATGAAAACTTAAATTGTAAAGGGTGTATCCTTTCTCTTTATGGCAGAAGAATTCGGTGCGAGCTATTTTTACGGAATGAGTAAATCAAATTATTTAAATTACGAAAAGTTGGATCCACCTAAACTTTTTGAAGGCATACTGTATTTCGTGAGAAAACACGACATCAAAGTAAATAAAGTGTTAGATGTTGGGTGTGCTTTTGGTTTTCTCTTGAAAGAACTTTCTTCATTTTTCGACGAACTCCACGGTTTTGACATATCCGAATTCGCTATTAAAAAAGCACGAAAAGTAGTACCTGAAGCAAGTTTACAGATTCACAGCTTGGAAGACCCACTTCCCTACCCTGACAACAGTTTTGATTGCATCACTGCGGTAGATGTTCTGGAACATACAAAGAACTTCGAAAAGAGCTTTGAAAAAATAGTGCCAAAACTCAAAAAGGGCGGTTACTTGATTGTGTCAACACCCCTTGAAGATTGGCCTAGACGGTACTTCGGTTTCTTGGATAAAGACGAGACACACATCTCTGTTCTGACAGAAAACGAATTGATAAGAATCATCAAAAAGAACAACATGAAAGTTATTGATAAAAGGTACTACGCGCCCTTTCCATTCATTTACAGAATTCCCGGAATCCCCTTCTCCCTTGAAATTCTTCTCAGAAAGCAATAATCAATCATCTGAGAACATTCCCTATTGTTAATCATTGCAGAAAAACTATGGGGGTAGGGTCTGTATTGGCGCTGAAAACGTCCAATGGCATGTTGAAAACGGTTCACCCTATTTAAAAGGGAGGGGTCTATTTCCGTGAGCGCATTAGTCCTTTGGGTTTTGTGGCCATCTTCTGGAGAAGAATTTTCGGATTTCTTCCGCGAACACAACTATCAGTGCAAGCGAAGCCAGAAACAGCCAGTCTTCTATTTCCAGTGCTGTTGTTCCAAAGAATGACTGTGCAAATGGAACGTAAATCAAGAAGGCTAAAACGGCAAGCTGCGCCGCTATGCCCCAGAAAATCCACTTGTTGGTTGAAAGTTTCGTTTTGAAAATGGACACTTTGCTTGTTCGGCAAGCTAGAACGTTGCCCACTTGAGCTACAACTATACCGGCGAAGGTCATTGTTACACCCTTTATGTAAACTGGGCTATCCGCAGGCAAAGCAATGCCAAGTTGCCATCCACCATCTATCCACGCGCTTAAACAACCGTACATGGCGCCAACCGCAATTATCACGCCAATGTAGAACGACCGCAGGAAAACTTTGGCTGTGAACAAGCGCTCTTTAAGGCTTCTTGGTGGTTCCTGCATGATTCCAGCTTCTGGCGGTTCACGGCTGAGAGCTAACGATGGAATCACGTCTATGGCAAGGTCTATGGCTAGAACCTGAACCACAAGCAACGGCAAAGGTATTCCTAGCAACGCGTAAAGCATGTAGGGGATAAGTTCAGCCCAGTTATGTGAGAACACGTACACGATGAACTTGCGTATGTTCTCGTAAATCGCCCTGCCCGACTCCACCGCTTTAACAATCGACTCAAAACTGTCATCAAGCAAAACAATGTCTGCAGCTTCACGCGCCACGTCAGTTCCAGAAGCACCCATCGCTACGCCGATATCGGCCTCTTTCAACGAAGGTGCATCATTCGCACCGTCACCAGTAACAGCCACAACCTCACCGCTCTCCTTCACAACCTTAACAATTCTCAGCTTCTGCTCTGGAGAAACACGCGCAAAAATCACGTTGCCCCGCCGAACCGCATCCACAATCGCAGCGTCATCCAATCCATCCAAGTCTACGCCACGAACAATATTGCAGCATTCACCGTCCACAATGCCCACTTCACGCGCAACAACCTCAGCTGTAGGACCATAATCGCCAGTAATAATCACCGTTTTTATTCCAGCCTGTTTAGCCTTTGCTACCGCATCCTTCACCTCAAACCTCGGAGGGTCACGCATGGCGGCTAAACCAACAAAAACCATATCCTTCTCAAGCACCGCGTCTTTTGAGTACTCACTCTTAGGCAGCTTCCTGTACGCAACCGCGATGACCCGTAAGCCCTCGTTGGCGAACTCGCGAATCTTCGCTTCCGCAGACCGCAACCGTTTACGAGTAGCCTCCTCAACTTCACCGTCAACAAGGATTTTGCTGCATACAGACAAGACGCTTCGCGGCGCACCCTTCGTGTAAAATAACACGTCACCGTTAAGCTTGTGCATAGTAGTCATTCTTTTCCGCGTGAAATCGAAAGGCATAATGTGAACTACAGGTTTTTCGGCAAGACGATTCCTAACATTCATCCCGTACTTGAGCGCAGCAACAATCAACGCGCCGTCAGTGGGGTCGCCAATTACACTCCAAACAGCAGTCCTGTCTGAAGGCGGATCAATTTTGGCGCCATTACAGAGCGCAGCAATCTCCAGAAGCTTTTCAACGTCAACCGACTCTTGCGGTTTCAACGCGATGCCGTTCACGGTGAAGTCGCCTTCAGGACTATAGCCTACTCCTGAAATCTCAATAACTTGGTCTTTAACCCACAGTTTCTTAACGGTCATCTCGCCTTTCGTGATCGTACCCGTCTTGTCAGTGCATATCACCGTGACGCTGCCCAAAGTTTGCACCGCAGATAACCGTTTGACAAGCACGTTCTGCTTAACCATCTGCAAAACGTTAATTGCCAAAGCGCTGGACACGGTGACTTGCAAGCCTTCTGGAACACACGCCACCATAACGCCAATCATGAAGAGGATGCTGCTGTAAAAATCCAGATTCAGCCAAACCAGACTTGCTAAGAAGAAGACGGTGCCCACAACGACTGCTATGCTGAAATCGTACTTCGCCATGTTCGCGATTTCCTTCTGAAGCGGACTCTTCTCTTCCCTTACAGTCTGAGTCAAATGAGCTATTTTGCCAAACTGCGTATCCATACCCGTGGCTAAAACAACTGCTTTTCCCCTGCCCTTAGCAACGCTGGTGCTCATAAACACGAGGTTAGGCGAATCCAAATACGCCTTATCAAGCGACTTCGCAGGCTTAACAGTTCTCGGCTGCGGTTCCGACTCACCAGTTAACGGAACATTATTCGTCCACAAATCAAACGCGACGATTAAACGTGCATCCGCTGGAACACGGTCACCTGCCTCCAAAACAATGATGTCACCGGGAACTATTTCCTTGACTAACACTTTCTGAAGTTCCCCATCACGAACAACTTTAGCGTATTCAGGCATCCAATGCTTCAGGGTTTGCATTGCTTTTTCGGCGCGAGACTCTTGAAATAAACTGAAAAAAATGTTGAGCAGCACAACGCCGAGGATTATTAAGCTAAGTTGCCAAAGTCCGCTGACGGCGGAAAGCGCACTCGCGAAAAGCAGCAGTATACCAAACAAGTCTTTGAAGTGAACCAGAAACTTGTACGAGAAGCCACGACTTTTCTTTTCAACCAGCGTGTTAAATCCGTGCTTCCTAAGCCGCGCTTGAGCCTCATCACTGGTTAACCCGTTAGGTGACGCATCCAACGCGTCGAAAACCTCTTTGAGACGCATAGAAGCCGCTTTTTCCAAGTAATCCCAGCCAAAACTCTGCTGTTCTCAACTCAGCGCTGATGTCGTGAAGGAGTTTTTCGGCTAAGGTACTATATGTTAGATTTAAACTAATCGGATACGAAGCACGATTCTGACCCAGAGTTCCCCGAGTTTCCATCCAACATTTCCAAGGATGGTTGCCATAAAGTTAATAGGCGACAGTTTTTATTTCCATGTAGCTTATCTCCTTTAGAGAGAACCTGAAAATGCTTAGGTTAACACCTTCCACATCAAAAAAATGGTTGAGTAACAATTTAGGTAAATTGGAGAATGTTTAGTTATGGCACGATATAAGCAAGTTGAAGATATAGTCAAACTGATGGACAATCCTGAAGTCATCAGGAACACCAGTATAATTGCCCACGTAGACCACGGAAAAACCACCCTTTCAGACAGCCTTCTGGCTGCAGCTGGAATAATCAGCACACAAACAGCAGGGCAAAAACTGTTCCTTGACTCTTGGGACCTTGAACAAAAAAGGCAAATGACCGTTTTCGCTTCAAACGTCAGTTTAGCCCACACATTCAAGGGTAGGGATTTCCTAATCAACCTCATTGACACTCCAGGTCACATCGACTTCAGCGGAGCAGTAACCAGAAGCCTCAGAGCCGTTGACGGTGCTCTTGTTGTGGTTGACGCGGTTGAAGGACCCATGACTCAGACAGAAACAGTGCTGATGCAAGCTCTTCGCGAACGCGTAAAACCAATCTTGTTCATCAACAAAGTTGACAGACTCATAAAAGAAATCAAGTTAACCCCCGAAGAGGTACAACGCAAATTCGCGAAAATAATTGTGCGCATTAACTCGCTCATACAAAAATATGCGCCGGAAGAACACAAGAAGGACTGGCAAGTTAAAGTTGAAGATGGTCGTGTAGCTTTTGGTTCTGCCCTTCACAAGTGGGGTTTGAACTTGCCTCACATGAAAGCTAAAGGGCTCTCGTTTGCTGACATTATTGATGCGTATACTGGTGCGCCAGAAGACGTTGGGAAAAAGGTTGATGCTTTAAGCAAGAAGGCGCCTTTGCCTGAGCCGATTTTGGACATGTTTTGTGAGCAGCTTCCTAATCCTTTGCAGGCTCAGTCGTATAGGCAGAGTCAAATTTGGCCTGGTGACGCGGAAAGTGCGACTGGGCAGGGTATGGCGAAGGTGGATCCGAATGCTCCGCTTTTGATGTGTATTTCAACGATTGAGGTTGATCCGCATACTGGTACAGTAGCTATTGGTCGTATCTTCAGTGGTTCGGTTAGAAAAGGTAAGGTGGTGCAGCTTGTGAATGGTCATCAGAAAGGGACGATTCAGCAGGTTTACATGAGTATGGTAACTGACAGAGTAATTGTGGATCATGTTCCTGCGGGAAATATTGCTGCGATTTCTGGGTTGCCGTCGCTTCACGTTGGCGAAACTGTTGCTGAGGATGGCGTGGAAACGCATCCTTTTGAAGGCTTGAAGTACGTGTCGGATCCTGTGGTTACGGTGGCGGTTGAGCCAGAGGACGTTAAAGATCTGCCGCTTTTCGATAAGGTTATGCACAAGTTGACTACGGAAGACCCTAATTTGCATTTTACCATGAACAAGGAAAGCGGTGAATTCCTGTTAAGCGGTATGGGTGAGCTTCACCTTGAAATCACGGCGTACCGAATGCAGGAGGCAGGGTTGAAAGCTAAGCTTAGCAAGCCTATTGTGATTTACCGTGAAACCATAAGCCATGATTATGAGGGTCGTCCAGTTATGGGTAAGAGTCCTAACAAGCACAGCAAGCTTTGGATAACTATGGAGAAGTTGCCCAACGAAGTTATTGAGGCAATTAAAGAGGAAAAAATCACGGAGATGCAGACTAAAGATGAGCGGCAGAAGGCTCTTAGAGCGTTAGGTTGGTCTACGGATGACGCTAAAGGTGTTATTGCTATTGAAGAAAATAATCTTCTGGTTAACAGGATTAAGGGAAGGCAGTACGTTGACGAAGTTATTGACCACGTGAAGTCTGGTTTCCGCGAGGCAGTGCACAATTCGGTTTTGGCGAAGGAGCCTGCTTACGGTTTGAAAGTTAACTTGGAAGACATTACGGTTCACGAAGACCCAGTTCACAGGGGACCAGCACAGATTTTGCCCATGACTTGGCGTCCAATATGGTGCGCGTTCCTGTTGAGTGACCCGAAACTGTTAGAGCCTTTGATAAGCTTCGAATGTAAGGTTCCGAACAACTTTGTTAGTCCAGTTATCGCTTTGGTGCAGAAGCGCCGCGGAAAAATCTTGGACATGACAAACG
>Ga0272441_10012273_pt1 | contig 12543 bp, 6 predicted proteins | sample SSMProp6N_FD_193582 | JGI IMG/M metagenome (GOLD analysis project Ga0272441, IMG submission 193582) | Marine sediment archaeal communities from Little Sippewissett salt marsh, Falmouth, MA, United States - SSM-Prop-6N | ecosystem: Environmental > Aquatic > Marine > Wetlands > Sediment ...
GCGCTGCTCTTCACACTCTTCCTCCGGCTTCCCGTCACCGTGGTCATGGTGCTCTTAAGCATCTTGCACATCGTTGCCTATATCGCGCTCTATTGGCGCTGGGATCAGATATTCAAACAGCTAGATCTCCAGCATGCACGCGAGACCCTGGCCTGGCTGCTGCCAATCTGGTTGATTTTCTCACAGTTCTGGGCCGATCTAGGCTATCTCAACGTCTACATCTTCATGGCGCTAGCAGCAACCCTGCTTATCGACGCAATCCTTAAAGAGCGCCTGGGCTGGGCCCTGTTGTGGCTTTCCCTTATTCTCCAAACAAAACCGCAGTGGGCTTTTCCCCTTGTGCTGCCCCTGCTCTTTGGACATCGACGCTTCTTCTTCAAACTGCTGATCGGAGCAGTCGCTGCCTATGCAGCGATACTGGGTACCACCATGCTGCTTGGCGGTCCCGACTACATCTGGCAGCAGCAAATCGATTATGTACGGCTACTTGGTACCCTCAGTTCTGGCAACTATCCCTGGCGCGGACCAAATGCGCCCTTCTTGGGGTATAATAATTCTATTGCACAAATTGTCGTATACTTACTGGGCATTTCACAGTATAATCTAAACTTAGCGACAGGAATCCAGGTCCTGCTTCTAATTCCTTTGGGAATCATAAGCCTGCGTTATCTGCTCAAAACCAATGAGCAGACCAAGCTGAACAATGCTGAGGCCGAATTAGATCTTGCGTGCGCCTTCTACCTGGGAGCCTTTATCTGGCTGGATGTCGTTTGGGAAATCACGCTTAGCATCGCAGTCTTTACATATCTATTAGCAACAACAAAACAAAAAAACACTAAAGTTCTGATATGGATCATGTTTATGGCCTACGCACTGATAGATATCTGGCAGTTGATAAGTTTCATCGTTTTCGGCGAGGATGTATTGCTGTCCGGCCTATATGTAGCGACCGACCCCAGCATCTACATACCTCTAACCATGATGGTCATTTTGACGTTCTACGCAATACTGGTAAGGCGGTTATGGGCAAGACCTATCTATAGCATGCGAGGGAAAGAACAAGCATGAACTTCGAAGAATTCTTAAACCTCCCTACCAGGGATGTCGCGGCGCTTACCCGGGAAAATGGGACCAAAGTTGTGGTCTTTCCCATTAACGGAACCAGACGCTGGCTCCAGCTTGAATATCCCGAACAAGCAGCTGCCGATTTTATGGAAACCTACTTTAAATTAGGTGGGGAGAGACATATTGCCTTATATAAATTATTTTTCGATCACGGTATCGAAACCCTCCTAACACCGATCTTCGGACCTGATCTCCTTAAACGCGGCGAAGCTTACCAGCAGATGATGATCCCGGCGCTTTTATGGATCGCCAAAGACCAGGAATTTCTGGATTTTTACGACGCTTACGACGTGCGCGTCCACATCTATGGGGATACATATCGCTACTTAAAAAATACAGCGTACGAACCAGCTTTAGCAGCTTTTGAAGAGCTGGCGTCCCGGACCGCGGGCCACAGCCGTTACCGGCTCTTCTTCGGCGTCTGTGCACACGATCCGTCAGAAAAGATAGCCGACATAGCTGTCAAATTCCACAGGAAACACAGCCGCTTACCCAACAAAGATGAAATTGTCGCAGCCTATTACGGAGAACACGTGGCGCCGGTGGATTTTTTCATCGGCTTCGATCAATTTTCGGCATTTGACATGCCACTCATCGCAACCGGCAACGAAGACCTATACTTTACCATCAGCCCCTCCCCCTACCTGGACACATACGCATTACGATGTATTCTCTATGATCACCTCTACACACGCCAAGTCGATGAAGCTAGCTATACGCTTTCCGATGAAGATTGGCACACACTGAAACGTTTCTACACACAAAACCGTCATCGTATACTCGGCGTAGGGCAGCGATACAAGGACAGCAATATTTGGTATCCCAACACCCAGATTGAACTGCTGCCCCAAATGGAAAATGATTGAATCTGCTATGCGCAAACCGCAGCAGATGAACTAAAAACAGGGAGAAGCATTTATGAATTACCTAGAAGAAGCCAAAGAGCTGGTCAAGAACCTAAACCAGCGTATGGGACCCAGCCCTTACGATATCGCCTGGTTAGCCAGATTGAAAGATCCTAAAAGTGGCGAACCGCGCTGGCCCCACCTAATTGATTGGCTGTTAGAACACCAATACCCTGACGGCAGCTTTGGAGGCAGTATTGTCTATTATCATGATCGGATCATCTGCACGTTAATAGCCGCCATCGCACTCCATGAAAATGGACATGCTGAAAAGACGCAGCAAGCGGTAAAACGAGCAGAACGATACTTATGGCAGCACCTGCATTTGCTGGCACGCGATCCCTCTGATCTGGTGGGATTTGAGCTGCTCCTCCCTACTCTCTTAGGCGAAGCACGGGCCTTGGGATTGGAAGTCCCCACGCATGCCTGCGGGTACGAAGGGCTTCAAACTGCGAAACTCAAGCTCATCCCCTACGAGATGCTCTACTCCCCCCATGCTACAACAGTGCACTCCCTAGAGTTTCTTGGAGGCACCGGAGATCCGGTCAAATTGCAGCGTGCTTTAGCCGTCAATGGATCATTGGGCAACTCCCCTGCTACAACAGCTTATTATCTGCTCCTTAATGGTGATGATGAACAAGCCCACGCCTATCTCGAAGCGGTACAGCAGCATGTGGGGCATGTTCCCATTGTCTATCCCTTCCGCACATTTGAACTGACTTGGGTGCTAAACAATCTGATCTTCAGTGGCACACCCATCAACGAGTTTGCGGGAGACGATACCTGGAAAAAGCTAAAAGAGGAAATGGGGACGGTCGGCGTGGGTGCTGATAAAGAATTTGGCATCCCCGATGGAGATACAACCTCGGTCTGCGTCCGATTGCTCATCGAAGCGGGGTACGACATCGACGCAGCCGTCTTAGCTCAGTTTCAGGATAAGGAGAAGCAAATATTCCGAACCTATCACTATGAGCGCAATGCAAGCGTCAGCACCAATGTACACGCCTTGGAAGCACTACGGTTGATGCCCAACTACCCAAATCAACAAGATGTAAGAGAAAACATCACACTCATGCTTCTAAACAAGCGCACGTTCAAGATGTATTGGACCGACAAATGGCACACATCTCCCTACTATACGAGCGCGCATGCCCTAGTAGGCTTGCTAAAGGAAGGCTCCTTCGTTGTCAGTGCCTGTCAATACACGCTCGACTGGCTTCTGCATACCCAACGCCCGGACGGGTCATGGGGATTCTTTGAAAATGGTACAGCCGAAGAAACAGCCTACGCGCTAACCGCTCTGCTTCACTTTTCTCAATACAAACCCATTGATCCGGACGTCCTGCATCGTGGCGCAGCTTACCTGGAACAGGCCTACCAAGAAAAAGACATAAGCAGCCATCCTGCCTTATGGATCGAAAAATGTCTTTATATTCCTTATGATATTGTGCGTTCAGCTATTCTGACCGCACTCATCTTATATCACAGGACATTCAACTGAGCCACCGGCACAATGGAATTTAGCCCAGGAACAAATTAAAGGGGAATAGATGAACACTATCGAACGTCTGCTAAATGTTCCCTCAACGGATCCCGATGATGCGCGACATCGCAAGCTGCTCAATATCATGCTCATTATCATTGGATTGGTCACGCTTATCTCTATCATTTACATTAACACAGTTCCTTCCACCGGCGAAGTAGAACAACAAGACTATACTTATGTTTACTTGGCAAGTCTCGGCGTCTTCATTGGGGTTCTGGTTATTTTTGCGATCAACCGCTTTTGGTCCGGGAAAGCAGCAAGTGTACTTTTCTTACTGATCCTGATCGTTGCCGTGGCTTTTGGGGATGAACCCAAGGAAGTTGTGGAAGGACGTACCCTCATCATGTTTGCAGTCCCTATCATGATGGCAAGCGTCTTGCTGCGGCCGTACGCTAGTTTTGCAACTGCGGGATTAAGCAGCGTGACTATTCTTATAGTGACACAGTTCATGCCAGAGGACACCCAACCCAATGTTCCAGGCATCCTTACCTTACTTGTTTTAGCTGCGGTCTCATGGCTTTTCTCCCGCAGCCTGGAGAATGCTCTAAAAGAAGTACGCACGGTCAACGCAGAATTAGACCAACGCGTAGAGAGACGCACACAGGAACTAAGCCAAGCCAACCACCAGCTTGCTGAAGCCAACGAGCGACTGCAAGAACTAGATCGTCTGAAATCAAAATTCGTCTCGATGGTTTCACATGAACTCCGTACGCCGCTCAATGCTATCCAGGGGTTTGCTGAAATGATCGCAGCCGGCATCTACGGCACGATCTCACCGCAACAAGAAGGCGCATTAGAACGCATCACGGCCAACACAAATCGTCTCTTAAAAATCGTCAATGATCTTTTGGATCAAGCTCGTATCGAGGCCGGAGAACTCTCCGTCCGCAACGCACCTTTCTACATCCAAGACCTAGTTGATGGTTTAGAAGCTACCATGGATATACTCGTTGGAGCCAAAGGCTTGGAATTAAAAACTGAAATTACGGATGATATTCCACAACCGCTACTAGGAGACCAGCACAGACTGCAGCAAATTCTCGTCAATCTAACCAACAATGCGTTGAAATTCACGGAGAATGGGTATATTATGGTACAAGTATACCAACCCGATAAAGATCATTGGGGTATCAATATCTCTGACACCGGCAGAGGCATCCCTAAGGATGCACAAGCATATATTTTTGAGCCTTTCAGGCAGGTAAATGGCTCTGAAACAAGCACACAAAAGGGCGTCGGTCTGGGACTCTCGATTGTCAAGCAATTGATTCAGCTAATGCAAGGAACCATCACGTTAGAAAGTGAAATTGGAAAAGGAAGCACGTTTAAAATTGTGCTTCCCATACTCACACCAAATGAGGAAGAAAAATAATGGATAAAAAACTGGCATTTGTTATAGAAGATGAACCCGATCTGGCGACCATTTTTTCCGAAGCGCTGCGCTCAGTTGGATTTGAGACAAAGGTCATCACATTTGGGGATGTCGCGCTTGAAGAACTGCAAACGAGCATACCGGCAGTTGTCGTGCTCGACCTGCATCTCCCCCACATATCCGGGACAGAAGTCTTAAAACAAATTCGTGCCGATGAACGCTTATCGGAAACCCAGGTCATCGTTGCAACTGCAGATGCAGCTTTAGCAGAAAGCATTGAAGTCAACGCAGATCTGGTACTCCTGAAACCGATCAGCTTCTTACAATTGCGCACTTTGGCCGAGCGGCTAAAAACCTTCCCCAATCAATCGGAGTAATACAGACGCAGCCCGCCTCGAGTCAGGGAAGATCCCCCCAAAGCTTTCCTGACTTGAGGCGCATAAGCAAAACTGGCACCGCCGCATCGGATCTGCCAGCTGTCAGTAGTTCACTCCGCGCCTCATTCACAGCCAGATCGGCCATCCCGTGCTCCATCAAGCGGCGGTAGAACGTGGTCGCAAACCTGCGCGCACTCTCAATCGAAACCACATCCTGCATGGCCAATACAGCCGGGACGCCGGCCAGTACCAACTGCGGTGCCAATCCTAGGAATGCGTCCGCGGTCGCATGAGCTGCGCTCTGGCACGCAACCAGAGAGACCAATCGAGGGCGCACGCCCTGCCGTGCCAGCATAGCGCTCAAGGCAGCATCTTTAACAAGGCTGGCCTTCCCCTTTTCATCCTGCATATACAAAACTGCCTGTTGAACTCTTGGACTAAACGCACCATGCCCGACGTAGTGCAGGACATGATATCCCTCGCGCAGTTTTTTCTCCAGCCGCGTCAGGGTCACAGGCGCCTCCAAAAAATCCAAGGCGATTGCAGCGGGATCAAGCCCTGAAAAAGACTCCTCCAAAATATGATGCTCCTGGACAGCATCAACAGGAGCTAAGTCATAACTATCTTGCAGATCATTTGGATTGGAAATCACCACCAGCACGCGTACAGGACGCCGCAGCACAGGCTGCCCCCACGGTTCGGACACGGAAAGATAACGCGAGAAAGGCGTCTCCGCACTTGCCGACACCATGCGCTTGTCTGCATACAGCAACTCCCAGGGCAAAGCGTGTAACTCAGGCGCCCCTGCATCGATCCGCAGACGCACACGGCGCTTTCGCGAACGCCCACGCGCCTCATACCAGGCACGATGCGTGCCTGGCGCCGCAACCAACCATTTAAAAAGACATCTCCCATCTACAGTAGAATCACCCGATGAAATCCACGGGACAATATCCCCGGCAAGGTGGCTACGGGGGAACTCCAGCTCATCATCCAAAGTCATCTCAACCGGATAGCCAGACTCCTCACGACCCCAAATACGGATCTCCAGATCTGCAAATTCTTTTTCAGCGGCGTCAGGACCGGCTTGAACCACAGAAACAACGGATTCCTCAGGCGTTTCTGTTCCATCCGCAACCTGGATATACAGTGTAGGCGACTCCGTATGGAAGACCCCGTTGCAGTCAAAATACTCGATCCGCAGCCGCAACGGCACGCGACCGTGCGCCAAAGGGCAGACATCGAGAGACTCCTCCTTGCTGCGTCCCGGCTGCAAGGTGACAATGCGGCGTGTGGACATAACCTGCCCCTCGAACTCATCACCTGTGGCATGGACGATCAAATTCTTCATCGGGCCATACCCCTCATTGCGCACCACAAACTGCAGGACCGACCATGAGCCTTCCACCAAAGCTGCCGGCTTTATATCCAGCTTAACCACAGGCCGTTGAAGGCAGCGTGCCACCCCGCGGCGACAGACATCCGCGGAAGCGCTTTCACCCGCTTCTTCATACAGACGCGCCGCTGTCTCCCATAATTCAGCACACTTTTCCGCTTGCCCAGCCTGATCTTCAAGAGAACGCGCTAACTGCTCCAATGCCTGCGCCTGTTTCAAGGGACACCCCAAAGCAGCCCACACCTCGACGACATGCTCCCAAGCACCGGCTTTTGCATACGACAAAGCGGCGCGTTCCCACTCACCGGCGGTCTTCCACAGCTCCGCCGCCTTGAAAGGCTCACCATGCGCTTCCAAGAGCTCGGCGCCGCGCGTGAGCTCTCCACGCTGGGCATAAACCAGCGCGGCTGACACCCAATCACCAGCCAGTTCATGCGCTTCCGCGTTCATAGGTCGGACAGCCGCCCGCACCATCCCCACCCGGTCGACGGCGAGCACGCAAGGAGATGCAGGATCACCACACACCGCCAAGACCGGTCGATGCTTGAAGCCGTGCTCCCCCTCGTCACACCAGAGCACCTCTCCGGTTGTCGTGTCCAAGGCGTAAAGGAAATGGTCGCGGCACGCAACATAGACCACGTCACCCGCCACAACCGGTACAGCAGAGATGCGCTCCGACGTCGTATAGGTCCACACATGCTTCCCCGTATCGCAGTCCAAAGCATACAGGCCATCGCGCGCGCCGATGTAGAGCCGTTCCCCGTCCGTCGCGGGTGGGCTAAGGCGCTTTCCTGATGGCCCGACAGCAGCTTGCCAGAGCCGTTCGCCGCTCTCCAAGTGCAGCGCAAACGCCATCCCTGTGCTGAGGACTGTGAAACAACGGTCCCCGGCAGCCACAGGCGTCCGATCCAGCCACGCACCAGGGGAAGCCTCATCAACGACAAAACGCCAGCGCGACCGCCCATCAAAATCTACAGCCAGAAGATGCGGGGCACGGCAGGGCACCAACAGACAATCACCGGCAAAGCAAGGCGATTCCAAAGAAGCTGCCCGACCCAGAGCAAAATGCTTCCGCATCTCCCCGGTATGCACATCCAAAAGCAGCAACGTGCTCGCATCGACCGTCACACAGATAAGGCCCCTGGAAACCGCAGAGGCAGAGACCTGCTGCACACCGGGGGTCCAGCGCCAGCAAAGCCGCCCTGTCTCATCCAACGCTGCCACAGATCCCTCACCATAGAGCAAATCGGTGCTGGTCAAGGAGACCAAAACAAGGCCATCATCCGTCGCCGTGAGGCCGCTCACCAGCGCGCGCTCAAAGGTCTGATGCCATCCGAGCTGCCCATCCGTCAAGCACAGAGCATGCAGCACCGCCTGCTGTACATCTGTACCCTCAACCTGGGTAGCGACAAACAGCAGGTCGCCCAAAGCCACCGGGTCGGTGACCGGAGCCTGGTTCAATGCCTGAGACCAACTATGCGACCTGGCAGGGCTTTGCGGCTGAAGTGCCCCACAGACAGGGCACTTACCCGATGCATCATCGATATAAGCCTGGCAATCCTGGCAAAACCTCACACACGCCTCCGTTTTCTTTCCTTAAAAAATCTAGAGCTTCGCGCTTGTAATTTAGGAATCCACAGCCTCTAGTCACTCCAAACTTTCTAACACGCACCGGAAACCCAGTCCATCCTCAATGTAAGAAGGAACATGCCGGAAGCGCGAGCTGCTTCGCACACGGGGCGCATCGCTCTTCCAAGATCCACCGCGCACCCCCCTGGACGTGCCAAGCTCAGGGCCGAAAGGATTTTGGGGATCTGAACTCGCATAATAATCCTCCGCATACCAGTCCCCCACCCACTCCCAGACATTACCGGCCAGGTCCAGCACACCGCACCAGCTCACCCCTTCGGGGAAACTCCCCACAGGCGCCGTTTCGGCATAGCCATCACAGCTTTCCTCGGCCCCATTGCAGCGTGCGCAAGCAAAGGCATCTCCCCAGGGATACAATAAACTGGATTGCCCACGGGCAGCATACTCCCACTCCGCCTCTGTGGGAAGCCGTCCGCCCACCCACACACAATAGGCAGCCGCACCATGCCAGGAAACAGCAACCACAGGATGCTGCCCATAACCTTCCTCTGGTTGGTAGACCGCGGGGGTATCTGGACCGCCCGTCGTCGGCTCCACAGTAATTTTGGCAGCCGCATCCGTAAGATAAAACCAGGACGATCCATCCGCAGCAACTTGATTGCCTTGGTCCATGAGGAAATCGGTAAATTGCACGTTACTCACCTCGGTCTGATCCATCCAGAAGGCATTGAGAGCAACCGTGTGCACAGGCTGCTCATCAGCATCACCTTCAGAACTTCCCATCATAAACTGGCCGGCGGGCACGTAGACCATGGTCATCTCATCAGCAGGACGGACCCGGGTATCCCCAGCAGCCAAAACCAGAGTCGGTGTTGCGACCGGGGTCAGGGTAAGAATAACCGTCTCCGTAGGAGAAACGGGAGAGGGTAAAGCCAGCGCCAGAGGTTCATTCCCAATGTCCCACCAGTCGCCATTTCCCAAACCAACAAACAGCAACACCAATACAGCAATGCCACCCACAAGCCAACCCCAAAACAGCGTATGCACAGGTTTCCCCGAAAGATGTGCCTGCGCCTGCGCCATACTGCGTGACACACCCTGGTCATCAGGATGCGCAGCCAAAATCTGCCCACCCAGTTTCAACACGTCCGCCCAACGCGCCTCTTGCTCAGCATCCTGAAACGCTTCATAAAGCGCAGCAAACACCGCTGCCTGCTGCGCTTGCTCATGCGCATCCCGCAGAGCAGTCACAAACTCCTTGGCAGAAGGAAAGCGTGCCTCCGGGGCTTTCGACAACATGGTGAGCAAAGCTACCGCAACCGGCTCCGGCAAATCCGGGCACAGATCCTTCGGGGGCGGCACCGGCTTGTGCTCATGCGCGTTCAACGTGGCAGGTGTATTGCCGGGGAACGGCACACGCCCGGTGAGTATCTGGTAAGTGACAATGCCAAACGCATAGCGGTCTGCTTCCGGTCCCACATCCAGCGCACGCTCAGGATCCGCCTGTTCAGGCGCCATATACTCCGGCGAACCCAACAAAGTACCTTGCGAAGTGAGGACGCTGCTTGTTGCCAGCGCCCTCACCAGTCCGAAATCAGTCAGCACCGCCTGCACCTCACAGCCGGAGCCCTCTACAATCACATTCGCGGGTTTGACATCACGATGGACCAGATCCTGCTCATGGGCATAATCCAACGCGGAGGCCACCTGTTCCAGGATAGGCAGAGCCTCTGCCAGTGCAAGCTGTCCCTTCTCCGCTAAAAGCGTCTGCAGCGTGCGCCCCGGCAGGTACGCCATCGCGATGTAGAGCTGCCCCTCCACCACCCCCGTCTCGTAGATGGTGACAATATTCGGGTGGCGCAGCTTTGCCACAGCTTTGGCCTCCCGGCGAAAACGTACAGCAAAGTCCGGATCAGCGCTCCAGTATGGATGCAGGACCTTGAGCGCGACGACACGGTCCAGATCGGGGTCATGCACCTTGTAAACGGTTGCGAACCCGCCGCGACCGAGTTTCTCTAAGAGTTCGTACTTGCCGATGTGTCTGGTTTCTACCATGAGTCACGTCTCCCCACAACCAGATAAAGAATCAAGATTTTAGCTAGACAACCCTTAATTACATCAAAAAATGACATCCGATACTAAACCAACCCCTTGCAGCCATCAAAAGATAGTAGCCCATGGTCTGTAATAGGGCTGCGACAGCACACACCGGAATCCAACATTGTGATTCCTGCCCGTAGGTTCGTTCACCCCACGGAGCGTACCACGTAGGTCCCATTCACTAAACCCCCACCACGAGCCGCCGCGCAGCACCTTGAAATCCCCTGCCGTCGGCCCGGTGGGATTCTTTTGCCAGCCATAAGAATAGGTACCCTTATACCAATCCGCGACCCACTCCCAAACATTTCCCGAAAGATCCAAAGCGCCGCACCAGCTCGTTCCCTCAGGGAAGCTCCCCACAGGAGCGGTCATGGCATACCCATCACATGCATGCTCAATATCATAAGCATTGCAGAGAGAACAATCAAACACATCTCCCCAAGGATAAATCGTCCCTCCTGATCCGCAGGCGGCATACTCCCATTCCGACTCCGTAGGCAGCCGAGCGCCAACCCACGCACAATAGGCCGCTGCATCGTTCCAGGAAACCCCGACCACAGGATAAGTATCCCCGTTGAAATTAGCATCGTCCGCATAGTCTGATGGCTCACAAGCACCTGCGGCAACACAGCGCGCATACTGAGCATTGGTCACCTCGGTCTGATCCATCCAGAACTCATCCAGGACAACTGTGTGCACAGGCAACTCATCACTATCGCCATCACGGCTCCCCATCTGAAATTCCCCTGCCGGAACCCGGACCATGACCATCGTATCTTCGAAGCGTCTCCAGGTGCCAAACGCAGCCGGGACAAACGGGACACTCGTGGGCGTAGGGGTAAAAGTAGGCAGGGGAGTGCTTGAAGGCGCATGCGTAGGAACATGCGTAGCTGTAAACGTGGGAAAAGGAGACGAAGATGGAGACGGAGAAAGAGCAAGCAAAGGGTTACGAATAGGGTCAAACATAGGCATGGGGCTCCACCATCCCAAACCAGTGCCAAGCAACCCTACCACCGTTCCTGCTACCAGGAACCAACCTAAGGGAGAAACAAGAGCTTTAAGCTTGGATAACCATCGTCGCTCCGATTTCTTCACCAGTGCCGGTTGTGCAGTCCTCTTTTTATCATCCTCAGCCACACCCACCTTTTTAAATTCGGGCTTGCTGAGCCGTTCGCGCGCCCGCTGTACAAGCATCGTAACAGCGGGATCCTCAGGTTCAAGCATAGTGATCCGGCTGCCCAACTCCAGCACAGTGGCCCAATCCCCTCTAACAGCGGCTTCTCCCAATTTAGCCCGTAGCGGTGCAATCTTCGCGATATGTTGGCGCATTTCCATTTCAGCGCGCAAACAATCCACAAATGCAACGGCAGAGGGAAATCGGTCTTCCGGCGCTTTAGCTAACATTTTAAGCAGCGCTGCAGCAACCGGCTTAGGCAGATCAGGACACAGTTCACACGGCGGTGGCACAGGCTTGTTTTCATGCGCATTCAAGGTAGCAGGGGTATTGCCAGGGAACGGCACACGTCCGGTGAGCATCTGGTAAGCGATAACCCCCAACGCATAAAGATCCGCTTCTGGCCCCACATCCAGCGAGCGCTCAGGATCTGCCTGCTCAGGAGCCATATACTCCGGGGAACCCAGTAAAGTTCCATGGGAGGTCAAGGCACTGCTTGCTGCCAACGCTTTCACCAGACCGAAATCGGTCAACACAGCCCTGATCATACGACCAAATCCTACGACAAGCACATTAGCAGGCTTAATATCACGATGCACCACACCCCTGGTGTGTGCATAATCCAACGCATCGGCGAGCTGTGCCAAGATAGGCAATACCAGCTCCAAGGAGAGCCGCCCCTCCTCCTCCAAAAGCGCCCGCAGGGTGCGCCCGGGGAGATATTCCATAGCGATATAGAGCTGTCCCGTCTCCGTCCCCGTCTCATAGATGGTGACAACATTGGAATGATGGAGCTTTGCAGCCTCCCGAGCCTCGCGGCGGAAGCGCGCCGCGAAGTTTGGATCAGCAGCATAATGAGAGTAAAGTGTTTTAAGTGCAACCTCACGGTCCAACACAGTGTCGCGCGCCTTATAAACGATCGCAAAACCACCATGACCAATTTCTTCTAAAAGTTCAT
>Ga0272441_10012275_pt1 | contig 12542 bp, 7 predicted proteins | sample SSMProp6N_FD_193582 | JGI IMG/M metagenome (GOLD analysis project Ga0272441, IMG submission 193582) | Marine sediment archaeal communities from Little Sippewissett salt marsh, Falmouth, MA, United States - SSM-Prop-6N | ecosystem: Environmental > Aquatic > Marine > Wetlands > Sediment ...
GCTCGCATTGCGTGAAAGGCTGGCCGGGAAACTCCATCAGTAGAGGTTTGTTAACATGAAAAAACAACGTATGTCATTTGAACAATTCAAAGACCTGTTTCAGCGTGCTTTTGAATCCGAGGAAGAATTACAGAAGGAATACCGTGCCTTCTTCTCGATGTTCGAACAATTGGACCGAGCACCCGTGCCGGAGATGACGGATGACGATAAAGCAACGATTTTCAATCGGGCATGGCTGGATCGACCACAGAAGACCTCATTGATTTCAACATGGATGAACTTTTTCAAACAACCGGCCGTGGCATTTGTCCTCGGCATTGTCATTGGATGTATGGTGATGTCCAGCGCGAAGAATAAGCGTCTCGATCTGGCTCAACCCGTATCGGCGAATCCGCTGATCACGGTCGAGCGTACGAATTATACGCAAACCTACAAGGGTAGAATGATCGAAGAATTCTATCCGGAATTCGAGAATCCGCGGATTGTGCTCGAACAAACGGACGAGGCCTCGCCGCCACAAAAGACACTTTACGGAACGTTGGATAATGGTGAGATTACTGTCGTGTGGAATTTATAAAAGAAGAAAGGAGATCAAAAAATGAACATCCGAACCGTATTAGCCGTCATTCTGGGAATTGCATTCATGTCGTGTATATCGTTGGCGCAAGAGTCGGCGTCACCGGAACCCGCATTGGAAGAACCTTTGCTGGTAGAGACACCATCGCCTGAACCTATGCAGGAAGAACCGACGTCAGCGGCCTTTGCTTCCGCGGAGTCTCGAAGGGTAAGGTCCGTTTCGAGAGCGCGCTCTTCGAGTAGTGAGACGATGGTGAGAATCTTTGTGCTCGAGTATTATCCTGTGGATGAATTAGAGGAACTTATCGAAAGTATTTTTGATCTCGATGGTGATAAAATACATGCTAATCGTAGCACCAATCAACTCATTCTTCAGGCGACGAAAGGTCAGATGGCGAATATTGAAACTCTGATTGCGGAGCTGGATGCCCCTGTTTCGAGATTAGAATCGAGTCAGACGGTTGAAAATCTCCTTTATCGTGTGTATATGTTTGAAATTGACTCTCAAGATCGGGATATGAAACCGTTTTCCATGATTTTGCAAACACCTTCGCGAGTATCTTCGCAAGAATTATTAGATGCTGTTACGACTGAGGATCTGAGAATAAGTGAGTTTCTTCAAAGTGGTGATGTCAACGAGCCCCTGGCTGAGATTATGATTCAGGGTAAAGCCGCCTCGAACGATTCTCTTAAGCGTCTGGTTGACATGTTTCCGGAATCTCATATCACGGAACTTCAATGGGAAGATGAATCATCTACAGATGAAGTAGCAGCCGCGCACTATTCACGGTTGCCGGAGCGGTTATTAACACATATCCAAAAGTTTTTAGGCGAAAACATCGTGACCGTCGGTTATTGGTTCGGCAGTTCGTCGATTCCCGGCGAAGTTGAGGCGCCTATTGGTCCCTGGCGGTTGCATCTTGAGCTTAATAAGGAACCCGACCGTGCGTTAGAGTTTCAGGTTGAAGTGGAAGCGCCCGAAGAAAGATCGGATTTCGACCGACAGCACAGACGTGAAGGATCCGTCGAAATCCTGTCGAATACCATCCAGGCGAAAATCGGCAAGCCGATTATCATCGGTTATAACCGCCAATCCTACGGGACGCGAAAAATGGGCGCGATGGTGATCCTTCCGGAAGTGGACACGATTGAAGCGAAAGAGAACTGATCAGGGCCGAGAAACTCATGGCGGCAATCCGAGGATTAGCCGCCATTGTTTTGCAGCCATTGGTCGATGGCCGCGGCGGCCCGGCGACCGCTGTCAATGGCGCGGACGACCAGCGAGGGGCCGTCGACCGTATCGCCGGCGGCGAAGATCTGTGGATCGCTCGTCTGATAATTGTTCACGATAATGTTGCCCTTCGAATCGAGCTTCAGGGCCGTATCTTTAACAACGCCCTCATGGACGACGTGTACGAAACCCGTCGCCAGGATCACGAGGTCCACTTTGAGGAAGAAATCCGTCCCCGCGATCTCTTTAACCTGCCAATTGTCGTTCTTTCTGATCCATTCGACCTCGCAGGCGTGCAGTCTGTCGGCGGTGATACCCGCGCCGCCTAAGAATTCTTTGGTCGATACGGACCAGCGCCGCTCGACCCCTTCTTCATGCGAAGAAGACGTCCGCATCACGCGCGGCCACATCGGCCAGGGCGTATCGACCGGGCGCGATTCGGGCGGCTTGGGTAAGATTTCCAGTTGATAGATCTTTTTCGCCTTCTGCCGGCGGGCCGTGCCGACGCAATCGCTGCCCGTATCGCCGCCGCCGATAACGACGACCACTTTGTTTTCGGCCGTCACGATCTCGCGTTCGTCCAGGGGTTCCGAGACATTGAGCTTATTCTGGATGGTCAGGTAATCCATTGCAAACAGTACATTGTCATACCCCCTGCCGGGGATATTCAGATCGCGCGGCTGACCGGCCCCCATCGTCAGGCAGATGCAGTCGAACATCTTCTGCAGATAACGGGCGGAAATATCCTCACCCACATGTACGCCCGCCTGAAACTGGACGCCTTCAGCTTCGAGCTGCTGGAGTCTGCGGTCGATGACGTGTTTTGCCAGCTTGAAATCCGGGACGCCGTAACGCATTAACCCGCCGATTTTCTCATCCTTCTCGAAGACAACCACCTCGTGGCCCATTCGTACCGATTGCTGGGCAACCGCTAAACCCGCCGGGCCGGACCCGATGACGGCGATGCGCTTTCCTGTCTTTTGAGAAGGCCGCTCCGGCTTGATCCAGCCTTCCTCGAATCCCCGTTCGACAATCTGGTATTCGATATGTTTGATAAGAACCGGCTCGTCACTGATGCCGAGGGTGCAGGCCGTTTCGCACGGCGCCGGGCACAAACGGCCCGTGATTTCGGGGAAGTTGTTCGTCGCGTGAAGCAGCCGGCATGCTTGCTCCCAGCGGTCTTTGAAGACTAACTCATTGAAGTCGGGAATGAGATTCCCGAGCGGGCAACCCGATCCGTGGCAGAAGGGGATACCGCAATCCATGCACCGTCTTGCCTGCTGCTTGATCTCGTCCGGCGTCAGAGGTAAATCCAACTCATTGAAGTCGTGAATCCGCTCCTCGACCGGTCGATAACCAACGGGCCGGCGTTTCTGTTTCAAAAAGGCTTTCGGCTCAGCCATAGAAGACCTCCTCGGTCGGCGGCGTCGTTTCGGTGTGGCGTTGTTCGGCGGCGCGCATCTTCTCAAGGGCCTTGCGATAATCGATGGGCACCACTTTCACGAACTTACCCACCGCGTCCTGCCAGGTATCTAAAAGACGTCGGGCCTGTTCGCTTTGAGTCCACGTCAAATGACGCCGGATCAAATCATACAGCAGGTCCTTATCCTCTTGCTTCCAGACGCTTTCCAACTCCACCATGTCGAGATTGCACAGCGTGTCGAACAACTGCGCTTCATCGAGCACGTAGGCAATGCCGCCGCTCATGCCGGCGGCAAAGTTACAGCCGGTCGGGCCCAGCACGATGACGGTCCCGCCGGTCATGTACTCGCAGCCGTGGTCGCCGAGACCTTCGACCACCGCAACGGCTCCGCTGTTGCGGACGGCAAAGCGTTCGCCCGCGGTGCCGTTAATGAACACTTCCCCGGAGGTCGCACCATAGAGCAATGTATTGCCCACGATAATGTTTTTATGGGCGGCAAAGTGCGAACTCTCGGGTGTTTTGACAATAATCCGGCCGCCGGACAGACCCTTACCTAAGTAGTCGTTGCTTTCGCCGATCAGTTTGAGTGTCACGCCCGGAGTAAGAAAAGCACCGAAGCTCTGGCCCGCCGAACCGTTGAAAGCAATTTCGATTGTTCCATCGGGCAATCCCTGGGGGCCGTGCCGGGTTACAATACGATGACTGAGGATGGCGCCGACCGCGCGATTCGTATTGCGAATCGGCATCTCGAGGACGGTTTTTTCTTTGTTTTCGAGAGAGGCTTTGACCTTCTTCAAAATTTTCCAGTCGATGTGGTCGTCGATCTTGACCGGTTGTTGAGAACTCAAACGGATCGCCTTGCGGTCGGAAACGGCCGGTCGCTCGAAAATGCTGGAAAAATCCAGCCCTTTCGCTTTCCAGTGTTCGATAGCCTTGCGCATGCTCAATCGTTCCACGTTTCCGATCATCTCTTCGATGGTCCGAAAACCGAGCTGCGCCATGATCTGCCGGGCCTCTTCGGCGACGAAAGCCATGAACCGCTGGATATACTCCGGCTTGCCGGCGAACCGTGCTCGAAGCTCCGGATCCTGGGTGGCGATACCGAACGCACACGCGCCCTCGTGGCACTTGCGCAACAGCGTGCATCCGAGCGTCACCAATGCCGCCGTGCCAAAACCGAATTGCTCGGCGCCGAGCAGTGCGGCGATCACCACATCCCGCCCGGTCCGTAACTGGCCGTCCGTCTGCACTCGGATGCGGTCTCGAAGGCCGTTCATCACAAGAACCTGCTGGGTTTCCGCCAGGCCCAGTTCCCACGGGCAGCCGGCGTGCTTGATCGACGAATAGGGGCTGGCGCCCGTTCCGCCGTCGTGGCCGCTGATCAGAACCTCGTCGGCGTTGCCCTTGGCCACGCCGGCGGCAATCGTCCCCACGCCCACCTCGGCGACAAGCTTGACCGAGACTTTAGCTTTTGGATTGCTGCATTTGAGATCGTAAATCAGTTGAGCCAAATCCTCGATGGAATAAATATCATGGTGCGGCGGCGGTGAGATAAGCGTCACCCCCGGCGTCGAATGCCGCATCGTCGCGATTTCCTGCGTGACTTTATGTCCCGGCAACTGCCCGCCTTCGCCCGGCTTGGCGCCCTGAGCGATTTTAATCTGTAATTCTTTGGCATGGGCGAGGTAATGGGCGGTCACGCCGAATCGTCCGCTTGCCACCTGCTTAATGGCGCAGTTTTTCGAATCGCCGTTCGGTTCAAGCACATACCGCGCGGGGTCCTCGCCGCCTTCGCCGGTATTGCTCATCGCCCCCAGGCGGTTCATTGCAATCGCCATGCACTCGTGGGCTTCCTTGCTGATCGAGCCGTGGCTCATCGCCCCGGTGCAAAATCGCTTGACGATGTCGCCTGCCGGTTCTACGTCCTCGATAGGAATGGCTTGCCCCGGAACAAATTCAAACAGACCGCGCAACGTACACAACTCGCGCGACTGGTCATTGACGGCTTTGGCGTAATCGGCATAGGCCCTGGCATCCTCATTTTTAACGGCATGCTGTAATCTGGCCACGGTTGTGGGATTCCACAAATGCCGCTCGCCCGATTGCCGGTAATGATAGGCGCCGCCGAAATCCAGTTCCAGCCCGCCGACGGGGCGCTGCTCGAACACAGATTTGTGACGCACCAACGCTTCGCAGGCGACCTCTTCGAGTCCCATCCCCTCAATCCGCGAGCTCGTTCCTGTAAAATATTTATCCACAAAAGAACGGTTCAGACCCATCGCCTCGAATAATTGGGCGCCCGCATAGCTTCGAAGCGTTGAGATACCCATCTTGCTCATCGTTTTGAGAATGCCCTTTTTAATCGCGGCGATGTAGTTGTCCGCAATTTGGGTCGGCTCCATCTTCGCGGGCAATTCTTCTTGCCGTTGCAACTCGCCAAGCGACTCGAAAGCCATATACGGATTGATCGCATTGGCGCCGTAACCGCACAGGAGACAAAAGTGCATCACTTCTCTCGGTTCGCCACTTTCGACAATGAGGCCCACCTCACCGCGAAGGCTGCGATTGAGCAATCCGTGGTGTACCGCGGCGGTGGCCAGCAGCGATGGGATCGGCGCCTTCGTTTCGCTCATGCCGCGATCGCTGATGACAACCAAAGAGGCCCCCGTCTTAATGGCCTGCTCCGCCTCAGCGACCAGGGCATCCAATGCCTCCCGAAGGCTCGCGCCCGGATCGGGCGTATCAGCGTCCCAAAGGGCCGAAATAGTGATAACCTTAAAGTCGTCGCGCGTGACCGTTCGCAGCCGTTCCATATCCTCGTTCGTCAGAACAGGGTGCGGCAGCTTGAGCTGCCGGCAGTGTTCGGGCGTCTCGGCTAAGAGATTCCGCTTCTTGCCGGCAAAAACCATCAAGCTCATCACCAATCCCTCGCGCAGAGGATCGATCGGGGGATTGGTGACCTGGGCGAAGAGTTGCTTGAAGTAGTCGAATAACAGCTTCGGTTTGTCGGATATGACCGCCAGCGGCGTGTCGTTGCCCATCGAGCCTACCGGCTCCTGGCCGTAGGCGGCCATTGGCGTCAGAATCATTTTGAGTTCTTCACGGTTATAGCCGAAAGCTCGCATTCTTTGAGCGATCGTTTGAGAATCACTCTCGACCAACCTGGGCGTATCGAACAATCCGCGCAGCTCGATTCTGTTTTCATCAAGCCATCGACGATAGGGTTTCTGCCGGGCGATTTTGCCTTTCACCTCGTTGTCCGAAACTTCCCGGCCCTGTTCCAAGTCCACCAGGAACATACGCCCCGGTCTGAGGCGGCCTTTTTTGCGGATTTGTTCCGGCGGGAATTCCACCACACCCGCTTCACTGGCGATCACGGCCAGGTTATCCGTCGTCACCAAATACCGGCACGGCCGTAAGCCGTTGCGATCCAGCGTCCCACCGATCACGCGTCCATTCGTGAAAACCATCGCTGCGGGTCCGTCCCACGGCTCCATGAACGAGGAGTGATATTCATAAAAAGCACGTTTATCCGTGCTGATATGGTACTTTGGCCCGAACGCCTCCGGGATCATCATCATCATCGAATGGGGCATGCTTCGGCCCGAGCGAACCAGAAGCTCAAGCATCGCATCGAAACAGGCCGAGTCGCTCATCTCCGGCGACAGAACCGGCAGCAAGTCGCCAATGTCCTCGCCGAAGACCTCGCTGGACATCACGGTTTCGCGGGCCCGCGTCCAGTTGCGGTTGCCGCTGAGCGTGTTGATTTCTCCATTGTGAGCGATGCAGCGAAACGGTTGGGCAAGGCGCCAACTGGGGAAGGTGTTCGTACTGTAACGCTGGTGCACGATGGCCAGCGCCGAAACGACCCGTTCGTCCGCCAAATCCGGATAATACTCGAACAACTGCCAGGCCATGAACATGCCTTTATAACAGATCGTCCTGCACGACAGCGATGTCACGTAGAAATCCTCGGCCTTCTCCCCGAATCTCTCGGCGACGAGCCGTTCCGCCCGTCTGCGCGCCAGATACAAACGTCTTTCCAGTATTTCATCCTTGTAACCTGCGCCATCGACGAAGACTTGCCGGATACTCGGTTCAGCCGCCAGCGCGATTTTTCCGAGGCAATCGGGAGACGTGGGCACGTCTCGCCAGCCGAGCACCCTCATGCCGTAATAGCCGACAGCCGCTTCCAGAAATCGTTCGCATTGTTCCCGCATGTCGGCGTTTTTAGTATTGAAAACGACACCGACGCCGTATTGAGAAGCCCCGGGCAATGACAAACCCAGCGTGCGTGTCTCGGCAAGAAAATATTTGTGAGGAATCTGCAAGAGGATGCCCGCCCCGTCCCCGGTCGTCTCATCGGCGCCAGCCGCTCCACGATGGTGCAGATTGAGCAGAACCTGCCTGCCGTATTCGATAATCGAATGTTCCCGTTGACCGGAAATATTCACAACGGCGCCGATCCCGCAGGCATCATGCTCCCGACGAGGCTCGTATAATCCTGTTTCTTTTCCCTTCATAACCATCACTGACCCATCGTAGAAACGTGGTTTAAGCCTTACGTTTCAGGCCACTTCGAACCATAAAAAGGGCACATTTTATAGACTTATTTTAGAAATATCATACGTTATTTATAGAAAATAGGCACAAATTTTCCTGTAATAAGCAACATAAGAAATATTTATAATACAATAAAGAAATGAGATACAAAAAGTATCCAAGAAAATGCCCACATTGAGATGGAGCAAATATGGCTCCAATAAGAGCTATGCGATAATCTTACAAACCGCCGCCGTTTTTCTCCCAGATCTCTCTGTTGACTACCCACATGCCGGGCTTGTAGGGCTTCTGCTCGGCGTGGTCCGCGATCCATACTTTGCTCTTATGCCGGGTTTCCACGTGGCCGTCATAGAATGCAAGATTGGCAGACTCATTGTGGCGATACATGGTCGGCCCCCCGCATCCGACGCCTTTGTATTCATTGACCGTGCCGTCCTGGCCCAATACGTCCCAACCGTCGATGTAATTGGCGCCCCGCCACTTGCTCCACCAGTCGTGGGCCTCGTTGAAGTGCATTTTCTGCGCCGGCTGCTGAACGGTGGACATTTTGTAGGCCAGCACGGTCATCTCCATCGTGGCGGTCCATGAGGGCGAACCCACTGAAGGGTACCAGTCCTCGATATTGAAACCGTAGCTGGTCAACGTTCCCGTACTGCTTCCGCTTTCAATATCATAGGCGTGCAGCCAGGCCTTCTGTGTATCGCTGGGGCACTTGTATTTCTTGGGGGTCTGAACGCTGGATAAACCCGGTTCGGCCCCGTCGTAGCCGATGTAATCCCGGAAATCGGGATTGCTCGTCCATAAGGACGTCCCATGCTCTGTGATGTACCGGCAAGGAACGCCCCAATCATCAAAATTGGCGGCGTATAATTGGTTGGCCAGGGCCAGACTGTGAAGGTTGTTGGCACATGTCATCCTGCGCCCCTGGTCCTTGGCCAGATTCAAAGCCGGAAGGAGAATGGCAATTAAAATAGCAATGACGGCGATGACGACGAGTAGTTCAATTAAAGTGAAGGCCTGGCGTTTCATGGTCTGGCTCCTTTTGTGATGATATTCTCGTGACTGACGGTAAGCCCATTCGAGATTGTCAGTTTCGTTCTTAGAACAAACCGTTTTCAGGATATCGATTATGATACACAATTTGCCCCGGATTGTCGAGAACTTTTTCTTTTGGCCGCTTCTCTCAATCCGAATAGGCCAAAGCCATAGATAAATCCATGTAGCCCTTCTTTTGAAGCATCATCAACGTTTGATGAAGCCGCAAGGCAATGAGCCTGTGGGTATAAACCGGCTCTTCTTTTACCGCTTTTTCGATCTGCGATCCCAAGCTTGCCGAGCGAGCGTTGAACAAGTTTTTCATACCGTTCTTATTGATGTGAAAGGCAATTTTGACCGCTCTTAATGCCAGTTTCTCGTGACGAAGCCATGCATATTCGGCATCCAGATAATCCATGAATTGGGATATGTCCTCCATTGCCCGCTCGGCCTTCCGGGCGTATCTGTCGATATCCTTTTGACTCGCCTTGCAATCAACCCAATCATCCACGATATTGTTCTTGATGTGATGCTTATCTTTCATATCTTCAACATCGTGGTCCAGGCTCCCATCCAGATATTCCGGATCATACCTGAACCTCAATTCGGTGGCACACCTGAAAAGAGGCAACAGCATTCTGTCCAGTGTCCTCGCGGCATCCACGACATTGCGGCCCAGTGCATTTCTAATAATGTTTTTCCTCAGATGAAGGATCTCCTCACGGGCGCCGGGGAAACCGTCCAGCCACTCGGCATTTTCCTCGCCGGGCCAGAGCAGCGCCTGCGAATTAAACATATCCGTATCGTATTTGATATTAAGAATCTTGAGTGCCCTGCCCGTCTCAATCGCCACCTTTCGGGTGATCAAGTGAAACCAGGCTTTTCGCGACAGCTTTCCGGGTAGTTCCTTGAAATGATCGATTCGGCAAAGACCCACCTCTTTTTTGATATCGGTGATTGTGGCGTTGCCAAAGTATTGCTCGAAGAGTTTGACGTCGGTTCGGTCGAAATAGGCCCCGTCCCGCTCATCTTCCCAGAGATTGATTCGGTATCCGACTCGCCTGGCCTGGCTGGATTGCGGGAGCGCATGTCTGAGGGCAAACAAGGATGACGCGATGAATCCTTCCCTGGACTTTTCCATCTTATCCGTCAACGGAAAAGAGGTCATGATATCGGTGATGACCTCGTCGATATCTTCGTCCTTTTTTATCCCCAGCCGCGACAGTATCTCTTTGGGCCATTGGCGGAGTTGATGACCGATGAACGATCTATCCGTGATGATTTGATCTCTTTCGACTGTCCTTTCGTCCCGGCTGTATCTTCGATCGGATTCGTACCAGAACACTCGGTCCCAGAGAACATTCAAGTGCTCCAACGCCTGGGACTTCCGGTAATCCTCCATCAGATTCAGATCGTTTGCTTCTGCAATCGTCGTCAGCCTTGAGCAGATGGCCCTCGGAATAAATCTCATCGCCGTCCCGCCGCCCAGCATCCCGCCGAAGACCAAACAGGGAACGGCCACCGCTTCGAGAGCCGAGAAGCCCGGAAGGCCGAGGGAGTTCGAGATATAGCCCGAAGAGGTGATGGCCGCCGTGAGCAGCGTCATTCTGGGGCTCTTTCGAATGAGCACCGTGCCGACCCGGTCCAGAACGTCGTTGACGCTAATCAATCTCCAAAGGTCTCCTGCAGCTTTGGACCCGTTACGGAGGATAGTTTTTTTTTGTGTACCGTCTGCCATATCCAGTTTCTTTGAAGCCACCTGATTCTGCCATCCGTTTCTATATCGGTAGTCTCCGCAATCTACTTGAACGATGTCGCTTCTGCAATCTCTGTTTATGCCGATTTTCGCAATTGCGTCCTTTTGAAGATTCTTATAGTATGATCAATCAATAGGGTGTGCACGTGACACCGTTTCCTCTTATCAGGAGCATTGACGACTATGAAACCACAGGTCAAATTAACCAGACGATCATTCTTAAGGCAGGGCGTCGGCGCGCTGGCGTCGGCGACGTTGATTCCCATTTCGGCTCTCGGAGGCAATGGCCGGACCGCTCCAAGCGAGCGTGTGAACATGGGATTCATCGGCCTGGGCGGGCAAGGAAGCGGACATCTGCTCGGAGGATCGTGGACGTACATCCCCGGCGGGTATATCGCACGAGACGATGTTCAGGTTTTAGCCGTTTGCGATGTGCGGCGTGAGCGTCGCACCCGTGCCTGGCAACGATGTAACGAGATATACGCCAAGCGGTTCGACCGGCCCGATTACAGCGGCGTAAAAGCATACCACGATTTCCGGGACGTCCTCGCCCGCGCCGATATCGATGCCGTGCTGCTCGCGCTGCCGTATCACTGGGCGGCCCCGATGTCCATCATGGCGCTGCGTTCCGTCAAGGACGTGTACTGCGAGAAACCCGTCGCGATGACGGTGCGACAGGCCCAAACAATGGTCGAAACGGCTCGTACCTACGGGCGGATTTACCAGGCCGGCACGCAGCAACGCTCGGAATACGACGGAAAGTTCCGCCAGGCTTGCGAGTTGGTTCGCAACGGACGCATCGGCCGCCTCAAGGAAGTCTATGCCTATCGCCGGCCGGGTGCGTTTGTGCCGACCGCCTGGACGTCTAATCGCTCAATCCCCGTGCCGGACGGATTCGACTGGGACCTCTGGCTCGGCCCGCTGCCCTGGCGTCCGTATGGCGGTTCCGCCGGACACACACTGCCGGGTTTGTTCGTCGGAGACGTCAACTGGAGCCCGCACCACTATGATATCATTCAGTGGACTGTCAATCCCAATCCCAAAGCTCCCATCGAAGTGGAATACGACAAGGGTCACGTTCACTACCGCTACACGAACGGAGTCGTTGTCCATTCGGTCGGTTATCCCGGCGAACCGGTGGGCGGCGAGGGCGGCGCCTGCTTTGTCGGCACGGAAGGACGCATTGCCGTCGATCGCAGCAATATCGTTTCGTATCCGGCAAGTATTCTCAGGGAACCGCTTCGGCCCGGCGACGAACGTGTCTATGACGCCGATAGTCACTCGGGAAACTTCCTCGAATGCATCCGCACGCGCAGACCAACCATCTGCAATCCGGAAATCGCCGCCTACACGATCAACGCTATTTTGATCGGCGGTATTTCGCTGGCCTTAAAACGCAGTGTTCGATGGGACCCGGCCACGCTTGAATTCCCCGGCGACGATACGGCCAATCGCCTCCTTTCCTATACGCCGCGCCCCCCGTGGCGTCTCTGATGTCCTTTTGAATAAAGCCTTAGCCCCGTTATAAAAAAGGGAAGTGTATGAAGACTCATCTATTCCATTGTACTTTGATCGCCGGATTTATTTTTTTCTCGATCAATATCGCACACGCCGCCGATGAACAGGAACTCATCACCGTCCTGCAATCTTCGGCCGGCGCTGTTGAGAAATGCTCTGCCTGTCAGCGATTAAGAATTGTCGGCACGACCCAATCCATTCCTGCCTTAGCTGCGTTATTAGGCACCGAACGCGTGGGTCACGCGGCTCGCTACGCCCTGGAAGGCATGCCGTATCCCGAAGCCGGCGCCGCGTTGCGGGACGCTCTCGGCAAGACCTCCGGCTTGACCAAAGCCGGTATCATCGATTCGCTCGGCTGGCGACGCGATCCGGCCGCGGTGCCGTTACTGGCGCCGCTTTTGGTGAACACGGATCTCACGTTGGCGAGGGCATCGGCTTCT
>Ga0272441_10012276_pt1 | contig 12542 bp, 15 predicted proteins | sample SSMProp6N_FD_193582 | JGI IMG/M metagenome (GOLD analysis project Ga0272441, IMG submission 193582) | Marine sediment archaeal communities from Little Sippewissett salt marsh, Falmouth, MA, United States - SSM-Prop-6N | ecosystem: Environmental > Aquatic > Marine > Wetlands > Sediment ...
GATACTCAACCTTTGGGATGGTTATGGGTTCAGGTAAGGCAAGCAGTACCGAGTTTGCTGCTATAGAATTTCCGGGAAAGAGTCGCATTATGAAATACTTGCGTAGTATAGCCCCTTGTGGGCGTCTTTCCATACGGGGACAAGCCCCTATACTACGGACACTATATCCCCAAAACCTCAACTCTTTCCCGAAAATTCTATAGAGCACTGACAACCTAATTTCTGCTACAAGAAACTGTAGAGACGGGCTCTGTCCCGCCACAATGTCGCTGCAGAAAGCGACACTACAGAATACGATGGTTATTTGGGCTTGTTTTATCCTAACCATGCTTTTGTGAGACCGGGAAGTCTGTGTAAGTATAGCTTCAAGGAAGTAACCTAACAACGGAAAGGATAAGGTATATCAGAAGCGACTTTTCCTGTCGTTTCCGGTATATCAATACAGAAATGTCGAAGATATTTTTCCCGCAATATGTAAGAGGAAGAGAGGGCACGGAGCTTGTCGTTGGTGAAAGCATCCTGGAGCATATCAGAAAGATAGGTGGCGTAGAGATAGATTCCGAATGCGGCGGCCAGGGGATCTGTGGTATGGATTTGGTGAGAATTGAGGAGGGCATGGAATGCCTGGCAGATATGACCAACGCTGAAAAGCGCCTCTCAAAGGAAGGAAAACCAAAGCCAAATCAGAGGTTAGCTTGCCAGGCCAGGGTGATCAGAGATTCGGGAGATATTGTGGTTTTCATACCCAGTTTCGGCAGATACACCATCTTGACGGATACTGTGGAGACCGATGTGGAGTTAGATCCCTGTGTGTTCGTTAAGAACGGTAGAGTTCTATATCATACCGGCGAGGATCTGGGGCCTTATCAGGGAAAGACATTGGGATTGGCCATAGATGTAGGCACTACAACTCTGGTAATGCAGGTGGTTGATCTGGCAACTGGAGAAAACGTAGGGAACCCTATTGCCAGCAAGAATCCCCAGATTGCGTATGGCAACGACGTGATCTCCAGGTCAGGACATACCATGAACCATGAGGATGGCTTGAGGGAACTTCAGGAAACGGTCATAGATGGTGTAAACAGAAGCCTCAAGGAACTGGAAAAACAACTGAGTGTGGACGAGGGATCAATTACAGACAACATCTATGACGTTGTGGCTGTGGGTAATAGCACGATGAGAGGTATATTCTTCGGCCAGGACATTCGCGATCTGGGTGTGATACCTTTTGAGCCTTCCAGTAAAGAGCACTTGACGAGGAAAGCGGCCGGGCTGGGATTGGAGGCTCATCCGCAGGCTATGTCTTACGGCCCTCCTCTTATCGGTGGGCATGCTGGCGCTGATTGTCTCGCTGACGTCATAGCTACGAGACTATACCAGAGCGAAGAAGTCGAGATGATCATTGATATTGGCACCAATGGAGAGGTTGTGATTGGGAACAAAGACAGGATGATGACCGCTTCATGCGCTGCAGGAGGCGCGTATGAAGGTTATCAGATCGGTTGCGGTGTTGGGGCTATAGAGGGAGCGATAACTAAGCTCAGAATTGATGACGGCCGCGCGATCTACGAGACACTGGGCGATAAGCATCCAGTAGGTGTCTGCGGCTCCGGCGTAATAGACCTTCTCGCTGAGCTTCTACGGAATGGCATCATAAACGAGAGCGGCAGGATACACGGAGAGTATAATATAACGGACAGCATCTCAATTAACCAGGAGGATATAAATCAACTGATAATAGCAAAAGCAGGTCTTCGTACTGATCAAGACCTCTTGATCAAGTATTACGGAACGGACCTTGACGGAGTAGCCAGAGTCTATCTGGCCGGAGCATTTGGGAATTACATGAACGTAGATAACGCTATGGCTATTGGTTTGCTGCCTAAGACAGACAAAGGTAAGTTTATCAGATATGGCAATAGCGCTTTGGCTGGTGCAAGGGATATGCTGCTTTCTCAGGAGAAAAGGAGAGATACTGAAGAAGTGGCAAGTGTGATAGAACATACAAAACCAAATGAAATAGAAGGAGAAGAGTTCGCCTACATGGTAGCTCTGAATATGTATTTCAACAACTGAAAGGATGTAGACACAGGACTCAGTTTGTTACCTCAAACAGGATTATAGCTCAATTGTGGAGAAAGAGAAAACATAAGAGAGGATAATTCACACACCCGGCGAAGTATTTTCCTCGCCGTTGACGAATAAACTACAACTTATGAAGGAGAAATATAATGGCATTGTTGCCGGAAGCCGTAAGTAAAGCATGGGAAGATCGTAAAGGGCCAGCTATTTTCGTAACAGTAAATGAAAGCGGAGTACCCAATGCGATCTACGTTAGCTGTGTATCGAAATTTGGTGAAGACACAATAGTAGTTGCGAACAACTATTTTTCCAAAACAAAGGAAAATATCCTTGCAGGTAGCAAAGGCTCTATTCTCTTCATGGCGAATAAAGGCGGAGCCTATCAAATCAAGGGAACTATCGAATATTTCACAGAAGGTGAAATATTCGATGACATGAAGAAATGGAATCCATCAAGCCATCCCGGGCATGGCGCCGCAGCTATAAGAGTTGAGGAAGTGTATTCAGGAGCGAAGAAGCTTCTGTAGGCATAACAAATCAGTGCAAGGGACGTTTGGTTGGCGTTCCTTGCACCGGATGAAGCCTTCGTATGGAAATCGGAGTTTGAGAAAATGGAAATAGAAAAAGTACAGGGGAAGATAATGGGCACGCTTGGCAGCGTCGAATCCATCCTGGACGTAGGCTGTGGCAACTGCGATCTGGTGCGTTTTCTCGCAGCGAATGTAGCGAAGCAAGCCGTTGGCATTGACATAAATAGTGGTGGAATCCATGAGCAACCAAAATCCTCCATGGATGGAACCTACCATTCTGCCGATTGTGTCAAAGGTGACGCACATTCTATGGAATCCTTTTCCGATGAGCGATTTGATGCTGTTGTGATTGTCCATGCGCTACATGAGCTATCCAATCCAGAAACAGCATTGTGTGAGATGAGGAGGGTCTTAAAGCCCGGCGGAACGTTGTTTATAGCCGACTTCGCAAAAGGCGAAACTAGATGGCATGAGAAATATTTTACTCCTGAACAGGTGAAAGTCATGCTGGGAGAACGCGGGTTCAAACAGATAGAGGTAGAAGAAGTGCCTGATGTTCCCTTTTTGTTTGCTGTTGGGAAGAAGTAGTATCTTTATCGGGCGTATGTAGTAAGGGGGGAAAGCACAGATTTCATTGCTATTAGCTATTTGCTTCTGGATGATAGGAAATCTTAGGAAATCATCATGATATGCTTTGGAGATGTAGATGAGGCGCGAAAGACACTTGGTCTAGGCGAAACGGCCACATTTGGGGAGATAAAGGAGGCGTATCGCAGGCTATCGCTGAAATATCACCCTGATAAGTGTGCCCATGAGGACAGGCAGAAATGTGAAGATATGTTCAAGAAGATAAACAGGGCAAACAGAATTCTTATGTCATATTGTGCTTTTTACAGATACTCCTTCGCAGAGGAGGACGTCAAGAAGGCTACAGGCGAAGCATTCGCAGAGGATCATGCTAAAAGGTTCTATGAAGACTTTATCTGAATCTGTATTTGATGCTTATACCGAAGAATACGAGGAATGGTTCGAGCGGAACAGATTTGCTTATCTCTCCGAACTGAGACTCCTGAAGACGGCAATACCCGAAGATGGACGAGGGTTAGAGGTGGGGATAGGTACGGGAAGATTTGCCGCTTCGCTCGGGATTGATTTCGGGATAGATCTATCAAAGAACATGCTGCAAGTGTCAAAGAAGTTCGGATCGCAGGTCGTCTTAGCCAGAGGAGAGCAGATTCCCTTCAAAGATCAAGTCTTCGATTACGTTCTGATCATGGTGACAATTTGCTTCGTTGATGAGCCCAATCGAGTAGTGGAAGAGTCCAAGAGGGTAATCAGAAACGGCGGAAGTATAGTCATCGGGATCATAGATAGGGATAGTTGGCTGGGGAAGCTCTATCTAGCCAAAAAGGATAAAAGCAAGTTCTATCGGGAAGCGAAGTTCTATTCAGTCGGGGAAATCATAGAGCTATTGAGGAGTAATGGTTTTGAGAACATCAGTGTCTACCAAACCATCTTCAGCCGGCCGGAGACGCTTGAGATTGTGCAGCGCTATAAGGAAGGCTCTGGCGAAGGTGGCTTTGCAGTGATACGTGGATACAGGGGAATCCAACAGTGCTGACAATGTTTTCTCCGGTAGTATAACAGCATTGGCATCCCTGATAATATAGCCCTTCTAGCAGTCAGTTGCCATCGGTCTCAGGATACGACTCAGATTTTGAGAAAGCTTGATCAAAGGGATGTGGAGAGTCCCCAAAGAACCCTGGAAGTGAAAAGCTATCAACGAAAAGTGCACTCGCAGATAAAGATAGGAAGGAGGAAGATATTATATGGATAACCCATCTGAGTTTTTCTTCAGATTAGTAGGGCAAATCCAGCAGTGTAGACGGAAGATAGATCCTGTGCTGGATGTTGTGGAACGCGCTGGATCGCTTCTGGACAGATTGGAACAGGCGGGGCAAGTAGAATCAAAGATCACACGGGCGAGATTAATCCTGGATGCCGTAGACGATTCCCTGAAAGATCGACCGAATAGCGGAATCACAAAGGAGTCTGAGTACGTTGAATAAGCTCATCCGTTTCGGAATTTGAGGTGGATATATGGAAATTGTCTATATTTCGGGAAGTCCCAGGGAGAAAAGCAATACAGATTACCTTCTGAAACATGCACTATCTATAACTGGTGGACAATTTGTGAAACTCACCAACTATTCAGTGCAGCCCTGCAAATCCTGTTGGGCGTGCCAAAAGCTGGGTAGATGCGTGATTGACGATGATATGAACAGCACTCTTATACCGATGCTAATTGAGAGCGATGCCCTTGTTCTGGGCAGCCCAGTCTATTTCAACAATGTATCAGCTCAGCTCAAGGCTTTCATGGACCGCACATGGTGTATTAGGGGACAGCTCAGGAACAAGATCGGTGGAGCAATTGCTGTTGGCCGAAAATATGGAATAGAGAGTGCTATCACAGCCATTAACGCGTTTTTCCTTAAGCATGAGATGATCCCTGCGAACAGGGGTGTCTGTGGAACTGCGTTTGAAGGACGAGCAATAGCAAAAGATAGAGGAGCAATAGAGTCAGCTAAGAAACTTGGGAATCGTATGAAGGAGCTTGCCAGCATATTGAATATAGATAGCAGATAAGTGATGTGACCGAGGATTCCAGGATTATTTTTCAAAGATACAAAGAAGGGGTAATGACGAGTGAAATCATATCTTGACTGCATTCCTTGCTTCTTCCATCAAGCGCTTCGCATAGGAAGAATGGCAACGGATGATGAAGAGAAAATAAAAAAGTTATTGGATGAAGTAGGTATGATGCTCAAAGATATTCCTCTTGAAAGCACTCCACCAGAGACAGCGAGGCTAATACAGAGGAAAATAAGAGAGAGCATAGGAAATCCTGATCCGTATAAGGAAATAAAGAATAAGAGCACTGAAGAAGCTCTAAGGCTATATCCGGTTCTGAAGGGAGAGGTTGAGAAATCTGATGACAGGCTTCTTACAGCCATAAGAATTGCCATCGCTGGCAACGTGATAGACATGGGACCAAACAAAAGCTTCGATATTGAGAAAGAGCTGGATGAGATACTCAGAAAGGATTTCGCGCTATGCGATTACAGTGAATTCAAGCACTATCTGGATAGAGCTGACGAGATTCTGTATATCGGTGATAATGCTGGAGAATCCGTTTTCGATAGGGTTCTGATAGAGGAAATGAAGAAGCCGGTAACATATGCTGTCAGGGGAGCACCTGTCATAAATGATGTGACATATGAAGATGCTATACAGGCAGGGATTGACGAGGTTGCCACTATATTATCGTCAGGGACAGATGCGCCCGGAGCTGTCCTCGAAACATGCAACGCCGAGTTCAGGGAAGCGTACAAGAACTCCAGGTTCATAATAAGTAAAGGGCAAGGGAATTACGAGGCTCTCTCTGAAGAAAGGCGTCCCATATTCTTCCTGTTAAAAGTAAAATGCCCTGTTATAGCTGATGATGTCGGCGTTAATGAAAACGATATTATACTGCGGGGGCCGAACACCGACTATCTATAATCCCAATGCTACGTCGGCCGAAAATACGGGGTGGAAAGTGCTATCACAGCTATTAACACGTTTTTTCTCAAGCATGAGATGATCCCGGCAAATAGAGGTGTATGCGGAATCGCTTTTGAGCGAAGAGAAATATCAGGAGATGAAGAGGCGATAGAATCAGCTAAAAAACTGGGGAAGCGCATAGAAGAGCTTGGAGGGATATTGCACACGGAGGAGATTAAGGTCCCAATTTGACTGGGTTCGGGATTGCGGACAAGGAGTAAGTGATCAGAAGACAGGCAATTGAGAGGCGCAAGTAACTACAGATGGAAGGAGAATTTATCATGTTTGAGAAAACCAAGATATATGTGATATTTCGCTCCAGTGGACTTGACCATAGAGGTGCCTGGGATGCTAGCGATATTGAGAAGAAAGTGATGACGAATGAAGAGATGCTGAATGAGTTAGGAAGGCAGTGCGAAGGAGTGGAATTCTGTGGGGAGATTAACCTGATTGAAACTCACGATTCTGCCATTGAAAACATAAGAAGCGCACGGGAGGCCCTGGATGGAATCCTTATCTTCGGCCCACCGTCCGACGAGTTAATTGAGACCGGGCTACCCATAATAGCAGTGTTTCCGATGTTTGGAATGTGGATGGCGGGTTTTGATTTCAGAAGCTATAAAGGAAAGAAGATTTTGACCGGATGTCTGCCGGTGGTGCGCGATGCTTCTGAGCCTGCTTTTTCAGCCAGAATTGCAGATTTGGCGAAAAAGATTAGGTTGATCCAGTCCATTTCAAAGATGAAGAGGCTGAGGATATTGAGTGTCACAGATCGACCTGTCCTCGGATCGTACGAAACTGGATTCGGGAATAGGAAAGAATATGAAAAGGTCTATCTTGATAATCTAGAGGAAACACTTGGATCAGAAATTATGACGACAACCCAGGAGGAGATGTTTGATAAAACCCAGGAGATCAAAGAGAAGGAAGCCGAGAAAATAGCAAAGATGTGGATTGATGGAGCTAGAGGGATAAAGGATACTAATGAGGTTGAAATAGTAAGATCGGCAAAGCTCTATTTAGTCCTGCAAGAACTGATGGAGAAATATGATTGCCAAGCAGTAACTACAGAGGGATATGGTGTTTTTGCAGGCTATAGAAAAGGTAATATCCCTTCCCAGGGCTTGGCTTCCTCACAATTCTGTACAGACGGTATAGTGGCTACTTCTGAATGTCTTATAAATTCCCTGATTACTCAGCAATTGGTATTCCACATAACTGGTAGGCTAGGTTTCAACGGAGACTATATAATAGACCCTTTTAATGAATTGGCTATTCTCGGTCACTGCGAATGTCCCTTTAATCCCTACGGAGATGACAGAAGGTCTCCCTATGCTATCAGGAATCTACCTCGCCTGAAGAAATACGAAGGCGGCGCATGCGTACAGGTGGATTTACCTTTGAATGAAACTGTCACTGTAACTAAGATAAGCATGTATGACAAAAAGATATCTCTTTTCACCGGTAAGACCATCTCTGGTAGAGATTTTTTTGAGGACTGGGATGATTTGGCTTGCAGAACGAAATTGGCTATGGAAACTGATACAAAGGCGCTACTTGATAATCTCGATTGGCGGACATTTGCTGTTCACAGGATAGCTTTCTATGGGGATTTTACGGAGGAGATCGAAGACCTGGCTACATTGATTGGATTTGAAGTTGTGGAGGGAGGATAGGCCATCAAAATAGGAGATATAGGAGATGAAAAAGCCGGGCAAAAATGCTGACCATATCGCAGAAATAGAAAAGCTGATTCAGGAGATTTCTGAATTAGAGGAAAGATTGACTTCCTTGAAGGCCAATGTCCCAGCGCATTCCATGTCTGTCCATCTAATGGCAGAAATCGAAGATACTGAAGAGGAGATTGAGCGGAAAAAGGAAATGCTTAAGAAGACGCGCAAATAGTTTGAATTTGTGTTTCTGTTTTAATCCATCAGCGGGAGGTAATTCAGAAATGAAAGGGAAAAATGTGTGCAGATGGTATGACGAAACATCTGGCATGAAAAGAGCATACGACCAGGGCTTATTGGACAAAAAATGGATAGAGGACTATTGCTGGAGCGGTGGTAAGGGATGCGTTAGAAAGAGAAAATTTGAGGAGGAGGGATACGTATCCCCGGATTATGTTTTGCCTGATGGAACTGTGGATGAGAATTTGAAAAAATGGGTAGAAGGAAGGAGAAGGTTAAAATAGAAGTCACCATCATTTATGACAACAAAACTTACAAAAGAGACCTGGAGGCTGATTGGGGCTTTTCCTGCCTGGTAGAAGCCGAAAACACTCCCGTAATCCTTTTTGACGCAGGGACAAAGGGTGGGATGCTTCTTCGGAATATGAAAAAGCTCGGTATAGAGCCTGGCTCTATAGATGAAGTTTTCATTTCGCATGCCCATTTTGACCATACCGGTGGACTTTCGCATTTTCTTAAAGTGAATAAGGATGTCAAGGTTTACGTTCCGACTTCATTCTGCAAACCTCTTGGTGCGAAAGAGGTGATCAGTGTAAAGGAACCCCTTCGGATCCACGAAAGTATATTCTCCACTGGCGAGCTTTCGAGCGTAGAGCAGTCTCTTGTGGTAAAAACAGAGAAAGGATTGGTCGTGGTCGCAGGTTGCTCACATCCGGGGGTAGGTACTATTCTGGAGGCAGCCTCCCAGTTTGGGAAGGTTTACGCTCTTATTGGTGGTCTGCATGGGTTCAGGGAGTTTGATAAGGTTAAAGACCTGGGATTGATCTGTCCTACCCACTGCACTCAGCATAAATCTGAGATAGAATCCCTATATCCAGAGAAGTACACCGAAGGTGGAGTGGGCACAGTAATCAAGATTTAGGTGCAAATTGACAATTGACTTCACGCGTCGCGTTTGCCAAAGATCACGATTATTGTTGTGGGCTGTCTGGGCGCGATCTGGTTGCGCTCACTATGCTTTTCTTCACTTTATCCCTTTGTGGTAGCGTGGCGTCGATTCCGCTGACATTTGGAGGCCGCATTTTTGGGCATTGTCAATTACTATGGAAAGATGTTGAGAGATTCTCGGTTAAGACTGCTGGCTGCCTGATTCATCATCGATTGTCAATACGGGTTATGAGGGAATAGCACTGACTTAAGGAACTATCGTGGCTAACGCCATCTGTAGCCCAAGATTCTATCTTGTCTGGTATCAGGAACCAAGATAGACTCTATGTGATGAGCGCAGCTCATCCATAAAATCTCACGATATGGGCAAGCCCATTCATAAGAGAATCTTGGGCTAAAGATTGCTCTGCATTTTTTCTTAAGTCAGTGCCATTCGTTTATGAGGGCTTCATAGTGGAATTGCTTGGAGGTTTTTAAAGTAGGAAGGAATTTATAGTGAAGAGGAATAGGACATTGTCCACGGAAAACCAGCGCGATGGATGTGAGTTAGCCTACGAAATGGCTCGCGAGCAACTGGCCAAGGTTGAGAATATAGAGCAACTATGCCTCAAAAGCTCCGCTAGATACTTGGTAACAGGTTCTCAGAAGGAAATCGTCATTGAATATCTGAGCCAGTCGTGCCGGATCACCATGCCCGATATTGAGATTTTATCAAGTGACGGCAAAGAGGAGATCCCGATAAAGGACAAGATTCTGATTTTGCATTATTTACTCTCAGCGAAGGGTACTCTCATCAGTAACAAGTTAATTAGTTTCAAGGAACTTCCAGGAGGAGTTAACTATTTCCAGGTATTTTCTAAAAGGACAATAGAGCCTTTAGTGAAAAAGTTTGGCGAGCAGCCCCATCTGCTAATAGACGCCGCTAGGAAATTAGATGGTCGTCGGATTGCCTATGGCGATGTAGCAGTAATCGTTGACGCTTTCAGTCGGGTTCCTGTAACCATAGTCATCTGGCAGGGCGATGAGGAGTTTGCCCCTCGAGGGAATATCCTACTTGATGCTGCTATCTCCGATTATCTCTCTACTTATGACATAACTGTGCTTTGCGAAAGCATCACTTGGAGGTTGATCAAATCCTCAATGTAAATGCTGAATTCGTATAGAAGGGAATCAATCATGGGAATTGGAAATGAAAACGCAAAAATGTATACGGTGTTTGTCTCATCAGGTGTTCAACACCTTGAAACTAAGCATATAAAACCTACAAAAAATGAAGAGATTTTGCACAAGCTTCGAGCCGAATGCGATGGAGTGGATTTCGTTGTTGGCTCATCTCCTCATGAAATAGAGAACCTGAAACAGGATTTTGACGGGGTACTGATTTTTGGTGGTTTGGGGGAATACGCGATGGCTTTGACTGGATTACCCACGATAGTCGTGTATAATTTCCCCGAATTCCTGCATATTCCCTACGAACTCCTCTTAAGCAAAGGAAAGGTTCTGACCTGCTGTTTAGATAGGGCGAATACTTGCTCTCCGTCCATTTCCACGTCCATGTTCGAAGATTTGTTGGGGAAAATCAGGTTGATTCAAGCTCTGAAAAAGATGAAGGAATCAAGAATCCTGTCTGTGACAAGTTCACCTTATGTCACTACAATTCGTGGAGATTTGAGTAGTCTCTATGATGGAGATATACGGCAGCTATCTCCAGAAGAGCATAACGGGATTTTCCTTGATGCAGTGCGAGAATCACTAGGGACAAAGGTTACGAAAATAGGAATTGAGGAAGTATCTTCCGATGAGCAAATCCAGAATATCGACGACGAGAAAGCGGAAGAGATCGCCAAAATGTGGATTGCTGAAGCTAAGGGAGTGAAAGATACCATCGAGTCGGAGGTGGTAAAATCAGCTAAGATGTATTTAGCTATGCAAATACTGATGGAAAAGTATGAAGCGACGGTGATAGCAACTCACATCAGATCGCTTATCAAAAACCCGAAGCCAGAGGATATGATGTGGCCGAGTATGGGTAATTCAGAGCTTCAGAAAAGAGGCATAGTGGGCTGTTGTCAAGCGCATATAAATGTGGTGCTTACTCACATGCTGGCGCAATATGCTTTTGGTAGATCCTCTATGATGGGGGATTTTACCACAGAGCCTTTTAACAATGTGAGTATTGTGATGCACTGCGGTGCCCCGTGGAATCCCCGTGGGCTAAATGACAGAGTTCCTTATATCATAAGAGATCATGCAGAGAGGCGGGTAAGCGGCCATTCAAAGCCGGGAGGAGGCGCCTGCTCTGAAGTGTTGTATCCGGCAAACGAACCTGCCACAATATGGAGAGTTGATGTGCAGGGCAAGTTGATACAAGCTCATACGGGCATGACTGTTGATCCCTATTCTCTGTATAAAGAGTTTGATTATTTGATGTGCAGAACGAAGTTAGTTGTCAAAACCGACGCGAAAAAAGTCCAGAGATATGTTTATCCTGACAAACGTGGGGTGCATAGAACAGGAACTCTTGGCGATCATAGGGAAAAGATCAAAGATTTGGCCACTCTAATCGGATTTGAGGTTATAGAAGAAGATAAGTAAGAATGGAGGCGATATGTCTATAAAGCAGGCGGTAACCGGGAGAGAGGAGCAAGCTCTTGGTGAAAACTGAAGGTGCATACCCACCGCACCTGCGATTCAATTTTGCCATGGGGTTGATACATGGGATTCTGTTCCAGGCGGGAATGGCGTTTTCAGAACCCATGAGTGTACTCCCGGTATTTCTGAAGCATTTCACCAGTTCGCGGACGATGATTGGCGTTTTTTCCGCTTTAATTAGTGGCGGCGGTGTATTTCCCCAACTCTTTGTGGCAAATAAGGTGGAGAGGAGGCGCAGGAAGAAGCCAGTATTATTGTGGGCTATTTGGGCACGGATGGCTTGCTGGGGAATATTAGCCGGGATCACATATTTCGGGATAGGATACAAAGACTCTCTAGTTCTTCTGATTGCATTTATTGTGCTTCTCTTTACTTTCTCCTTCTGTGGTGGCGTGGCGTCGATTCCGTTTTTTGACATCTGGGGCAAGGCGATTCCGCCGACACTTAGAGGCCGCTTTTTTGGACATCGTCAGTTCTGGGGTGGATTGATGGCAGTAGGCGCGGGATATGTCGTCAAGCAGATTCTGGGAAACGCCAATCTTGCGTTTCCAGAAAACTACGCACTGCTCTTTTCGCTGTCGTTTATATTCATCGGGCTGTCGTATGTGGGTTTGAGTTCTGTGCGCGAACCGGAAGGTCAACCAAATCCGGAAAAGCGAAATTTCCGCTCATTCTTGAAAGGATCGGCACACATACTATGGAAAGATAAGAACTTTGGTTGGTTCATGCTTGCTCGGCTTACGGCAAGTTTTGGTTCCTTAGCTATGCCCTTTTATGTCTTGTATGCAACCGCTGAACTGGGAATTTCCATAGAGCA